>ENA-UESP01000974-UESP01000974.1-human-gut-metagenome-genome-assembly--contig:-NODE-974-length-21660-cov-5.192096_pt1 | contig 21660 bp, 9 predicted proteins | sample MGYA00243003_ERZ508004 | MGnify/ENA primary metagenome ERZ508004 (study PRJEB26167, sample SAMN06115443) | human gut metagenome | host: Homo sapiens | place: China:Henan | collected 2015-07-29 | study...
TCTACCGCTTTATCGGCCCATTGGATGCCATCGAGTAACAAAGTCAGAAAAGTCACCTCCGAGAACTATCCTACAGACGCAGGGCGTGAGGGCGAAGCGATCTTTCGCCGTGTGTATGATCTGGCAGGAAGCAAACTCCCGGTCAAACGGTTGTGGATTAGCAGCATGGAAGATACCGCTATCCAGCAGGGCTTTGATTCCTTAAAGGATGGCACAGAATATGACAACCTGTTTGTCGCTTCGGAGTGCAGGGCAAAGGCAGACTGGCTGATCGGCATGAACGGCACACGGGCCTTTACCAAGAAATACGGCAGGCGGCAGACCATTGGACGGGTGCAGACTCCAACACTGGCAATGCTGACGGAACGGCAGAACAAAATCCAGAACTTTGTGAAAGAACCGTACTACAAGGTGGAAATCACGGGAAATGGCATCGTGGCAGAATCGGAACGGATGGTGCAGGAGCAGAATGCGGATACCGTGCAGGCAGCTTGTGATGGACAGTGTGCCGTGGTCGGCAGCATCGAGCGCAAGCGGAAAGAACAGTCAGCCCCGAAGCTGTACGACTTAACGACTTTGCAGCGAGAGGCCAACCGCTATTATGGTTTTACCGCCAGCCAGACATTGAAGATCGTACAGGAATTGTACGAAGAAAAGCTGGTGACATACCCGCGAACGGACAGCCAGTACATTACGGAAGATATGCAGCAGACCATGACAGATTTGCTCAACCATTATAGCGGCGAGGTTGGCAAAGTGGAACAGGTAGTCAATAACAAGAAAGTCACTGACCACCATGCGATTCTGCCGACGCTGGAAAGCTGCAAGCGTGAGCTAAACAGCCTGTCCGGGGACAAAGAAAAAATCTTTGCCCTCATCGTCTGGAAGATGCAGCAGGCAGTACAGCCGCCATACATCTATGAGGATGTTCTGGTAACAGTATGCTGTCAGGACAGGAAGTTCACTGCAAAATACAAAAATGTTTTGCAGGCGGGACATACCGCAATGCCTGTTCCGTTTGCAGAACAGGAAAAAAGCAAGGATGTGGCATTCCCTAAGAAACTGGAACAGGGCGCGGTGATTCCTGTGGTGAGTGCGGAGAAAAAGCAGGGCTTTACATCTCCGCCGAAGGCATTTACCGAAGATACCCTGCTTTCTGCAATGGAAACCGCAGGCAACAAGGAGTTTGAAAAAGACACGGAAAAGAAAGGACTGGGAACGTCTGCGACCCGTGCAGCGATTCTGGAAAAGCTGGTATCTTCCGGCTATGTGGAACGCAAAGGCAAGCAGATTCTTCCCAGTGCAGAGGGGGTCACGGCAATCGCAAATATCCCGGATTACCTGAAATCGGCAAGCATGACCGCTGAGTGGGAAAATGAACTGCTGCGGATGGAACAGGGCGAAACAAAGCCCGCCAACTTCATGCAGGGAATCAACGGACTTTTGGATAAGATGTTGGCAGACCTCCGGCAGATTCCGACCGTACAGGAATCGACTACTTATAATAAGGTATCTATCGGGGACTGCCCGGTATGCGGCAAAACCGTCTGTGAGGGCAGACAGAACTTTTACTGTTCTGACCGCGACTGCAAATTTGCCCTCTGGAAAGAAAGTAAATACCTTTCCGGCATGAAAAAGACGCTCACGAAGAAAATGGCAACTGACCTTTTGAAGAAAGGACGCACCCATGTAAAAGACTTCTACTCTGCCAAAAAGGATAAGACCTTTGCCGCAGACCTTGTTATGGCAATAGAAAACGGCAGGGCGCAGTACAGTCTTGAATTTCCGAAAACACCAGCTAAGAAGTAAGGAGGGAACGATTGGCAAAATTTAACGATATTCGGGAACTTGCCCAGCAGAACGCGCGGTGGGTAAGCAATTCTCCGAAAGACTGGATGAACTATCTGGATGTGGCGGCACGGCTGTACCGCTATTCGTTCAAGGACATTCTGCTGATCCATGCCCAGCGTCCTGACGCGACTGCCTGTGCAGAGCTGGAAGTCTGGAACAAGAAAATGAACCGCTGGGTAAACCGTGGCGCAAAGGGCATTGCGCTTCTGGACGATGCCAGCCCACGGGCAAAGCTGCGCTATGTGTTCGACATTGCGGACACGCATCTGGTGCAGGGAGGCAGAACGCCGATCCTCTGGCGTATTGATTATTCGGAACACCAGCAGATGATCCTCGACCATCTGGCAGATACCTATGCACTGACGCAGACGGACAGCATGAATGCTGCGCTGATGGAACTGGCACAGCAGTTGACCGCTGAGAATCTGGAAGAAGCGATGGATGGTCTGGAATATGAGGTGACAGACACATTTCTGGAAGGACTGGACGAAGATAATCTCCGTGTCCGTTTCCGGGAGTTAATGACCAACAGTATTTTCTATACCCTTTCCAGACGCTGCGGACAGGAACCGCTGGAAGTTCTGGACGATGAGGATTTTATCCGTATCGTGGATTTCAACCAGCTCCCGGTCTTGACCTTCCTGGGCAATGCTGTTTCGGAACAGTGTGAAGCGGTTCTCCGTGACATCGGACGGGAAATGCAGAAAATTTACCGAAAAGAAGTTACAGAACATCTTGCAAAAACTGCCGACAGCTTGTATAATATCAGTACGGACTTTAGCACATTAAAGCGTGAAACTGAAATAAACATCACCGAAGGAGGAAAACCGTATGGAACTGACTTATCACCGCAAGGGGGACTACCTGTTTCCGAATCTGACCGTACAGGACGAGCCGATGAGCATTGGGAAGTACGGGATACTGCGCAGGACTTATCTGAGGGAAAACAAGAAGAACTGGTATCAGAGTATGCTGATGAGCGGCAGGCTGAATCAGCATCTGGCGCAGATCGACGAGCAGGCGGAGAACCGGATGGAAGAACTGATCGAGAGCCTGAACGAGAAGTATCCGGCTCCGAACAAGGAAACCGAACAGATGGCATGGGTGGCACATCAGAACAATCTGACCGCGATGGCGGAAGAGATCGTGCTGAAGGAATTGGTGTACAACTAACCGCTGACACAACCGAACAGGATTTGAGCGAAGCAGAGGAAGAAATTGCCTCTGCTTTTTCTCTGCCCAGTCTGCCGACCGTGGAACAGCAGATTCGGGCAATCGAAGCCCCGATGCAGGCCCAGTATGCCGATGAGATCACGATTCCGGCAGAAGTTGTGGATGAAATCCTGCGGACGGGAAGCAATCGAAGCAAAAGCCAGCTCCGCCTTATCTATAACTTTATGACCGAACAGACCCCGGAAGCGTATACCGCTTTCGTCAAAAAAGAGTATGGCGAGGGCGGCAAGGGCTTTGAGATCGGTGGCACAAAATATGCGGTCTGGTTCGATGAGTTGGGTATGCAGATTGCCGTTGGCGATACGGTTCGGAACGACCCCAAAAACAAAGCATTTCTGTCCTGGGAAGATGTCAGCGGCAGAATCCATCAGCTTCTGCAGCAGGGAGAGTATGCACCAAAATCGGTTTTGGATGCAGCCCGTGGCAATGCCCTGCATGAACACGCAGAAGCCCTGAGCTATATGGAACGCGATATGGCAGAGGGCGTGGCAGAGATGGTCTTTGCCGATACGTCCATCTTCTCCGGCGGATACCCGGAACTTACAGAACGACTTGCAAAGTTGATTGACCAGCCGGAATTTCTGGCTGACCTGAACGAACGTCTTTTGGGACTGGCAGAAGCCTACGCCGAAGATAAAAGCGTGATGCGGATGCCGTTCTATCGACCGGACAAAGTATCCGAACAGTTTCAGAAGTTTGCCCTCCCGTTCCAGCCGTATCGGGCAAGAGAGGACTTTCAGTGGAATGAGCAGGAAGTCTTTATCACGGAAGATGAGATCAATGCTTTCCTTGCAGGCGGCGGGCCGTATTCGGATGGCAGGCTGGCAACGTACAGTTTCTTCCTTACCCATACAGAGAAAGCAGAACGCGCGGCGTTTCTGAAAGACCGATACGGTGTGGGCGGCAGCAGTCATGCACTTTCCCGTGCAGATAATTCCCATGCCAGCTATGACGGCAGAGGTCTTGAACTGGCACGGGGCATCTATGGAAAGCCGGATGCGCTGGTAAAGCTGAACTGGAATCAGGCGGCTGAACGAGTTGCAAAGCTCATTGACCAGAGTTTGTATCTGAAGCCTGCGGATTACAGCCGGATGCCGAGTTACGAGCGTGAGCAGATGGCAAATCGGGTAATCGGTTTCTACCATCGTCTGCCCGATGAAGTAGAGCGTCCATTTAAGCGGGAATTGCTGAATGATGATGCCAGAAAGAAACTGCCCACCATGCTGGCTGACCCGGAACAGGCGGTAGAGCTTCTGGAAAAGATGGATGCAGCACTTCTTTCCGTGCCGCTGGATTCCCCGGAATATGCGGAAAAATCAAAGACGCTTGCTGAACTGCACCAGTATGTTGAGGGAACGTACACGATCTTCCCGGAAAAGAAAAAGGCTGTTGAGATTTCTGTTTCTGAGACAGGACAAATATCGCTTTTCGATATTTGGGCGCAGGAACAGGAATCGAAAGAGCATTCAACCACCGCAGTGGTTGAAGAACCCCAGAAGCAGGCGGCAAAGTACAGCAGAAATGTCGGGGATTATCTCTATCTGGAAGATGACCGCCTTTATAAAATCGAACGTGTTACGGATTCTCTGATCTATCTGAAAGATATGGAGCGTCCTGCATGGGCGGCGCGGGTGCTTCGACCGAACCAGTATGATGCAGAACTGGCAAAGAATCCGCTGAATGATTATCTTCTGGCAGGGCAGGAATCTGCGCTGAAAGATAGTCGCTGCGTTTACAAGGAATGTCTGTATTCCATGCTGGATGCGGTGCAGCAGAGTGAAATCTATCCGTATCTCCGCGACCGCGATGTGGATGCAGACGAAGCGGAAAAGGAACTTCGGAACAAGATCGACGAGCTGTTAGAGCAGAATGCGAAAACTGCTCCGCTGTATCTGGAAGCAAGCCAGAACTGGGAAAACTTCAAAGACTGGTTGGTAGAAGATATTTTCCAGCGCACCTATCAGGACGTTATTACGGACAGACGGGATGCCGTTGCACTGTATCAGGATAGCAAGGACGCACCGCAGTGGGTGCGCGGCATTATGGTTCCGTATGCAGCGGAAGAAAAGGCCGTTGAGCCGACCTTGCAGCCCCTGCCGCTGGATGCCGTAAACGAATATAACGCGCTGAAAGAGCGTTACCCGGATGCTCTGGTCGGCTATGAGCAGTACGGCAACTTTGAGTTCTACGGCGAGGATGCAAAGCGCGTTTCAGAACTTCTTGGCAGCAAGCTGTTGGAAAAGGAAACCGCACTCGGCAAGGTTGAGGTGTCTGGTTTTCCACGTGAACAGTGGGCTTCTCAGGCAATGAAGCTCTGGAAGCAGGGGGAGAGCGTCTATCTGTCCGGCCAGCAGGAAGATGGAACCCATGCGCAGACAAAGTATTTCCGCAGAGAGAAATATCTGCCAGTCAATACCATCATTGAACTGGACGATAGAGAGTTCCGTGTGGATTCGGTCAACTTTGAGCAGGGGACGGTCAGCTTGCAGGACATGACCCTTGCGAAAGAAGCCCGGTATCCGATCTTCCGAACAGAACCGCTGGAGTACATTCGGCATCTGTACGAACAGGCCGACGTGCCGATGAAAGAAGCGATAGAAACCACAGTCTTTACTGCTCTACACAATGCTGGTGTGGCCTACGAGGATTTTTCTCCGGAGCAGATGGATGTGATCTATTCGGTGGCAGAATCGGGCGGCGAGTTAGAAGAACTGCTGAATCCCGACTTCTCGCCGGAACAGATGCAGCTGATCGCGGATGTGCAGACCCGGACAGATGCCATCCATCGTTCGGCAGTGGACGATGTTTTGAATCCTCTTACTAGTAAGCCTATGACCCCGGAAGAGGTCAACCATGCACGGCGGCAGCACAACCTTCCGCTGGACAGTGGAGCCGAAACGGAACAGCCTGTACAGCCCAAACAGGAGCCTATGAACTTCAGTATTACGGACGATGATCTCGGCGCAGGAGGAGCCAAGACAAAATTCAAAGCAAACATCGAAGCCATCCGGCTGCTGCAAACGCTGGATGCAGAACAGCGGCAGGCAACCGCAGAAGAACAGGAAGTTCTCTCCCGGTATGTCGGCTGGGGCGGCATTCCGCAGGCGTTCGACGAGAAGAATGCGGACTGGGCAAAGGAGTATGCGGAACTGAAATCTCTGCTCCCGGCAGATGAGTACAGCGAAGCGCGGGCATCCACGCTGAATGCTTTCTACACTTCGCCTACGGTTATCAAGGCAATGTATGAAGCCCTTTCCAACATGGGTCTGAGCAAAGGCAATGTACTGGAACCGTCCTGCGGTGTCGGTAACTTCATGGGTCTTGTGCCTGAAAGCATGGAGAACATCAAGATGTATGGTGTGGAGCTGGACAACGTATCAGGACGCATTGCACAGCAGCTTTATCAGAAGAACAAAATTGCAGTGCAGGGCTTTGAAACAATGCAGTTCCCGGACAGCTTCTTTGACTGCGTGGTGGGCAATGTGCCGTTCGGCAATTACAAAGTACCGGATAAGCGGTATGACCGCCACAATTTCCTCATCCACGACTATTTTATTGCAAAGAGTCTTGACCTTGTTCGTCCGGGCGGCGTGGTGGCGGTAGTCACTTCCAGCGGCACAATGGACAAAAAGGATTCCTCTGTCCGAGAGTATTTTGCCAACCGTGCTGATCTGGTCGGCGCAATTCGCCTGCCAAACAATGCGTTCCAGCGCAATGCGAACACAAGTGTCGTAGCTGACATTTTGTTCCTGCAAAAGCGTGACCGGGCGGCAGTCGAGCGGGCAGAGTGGGTAGATCTTGGCACAACGCCAGAGGGATACCCCATCAACCAGTATTTTGAACAGCATCCCGAAATGGTGCTGGGCGAGATCACGACTGAAAGTACACAGTACGGCAAGCAGGAAACCACGGTCAAGCCCATCGAGGGCGCAGACCTTGCCCAGCAGTTGAAAGCAGCCGTTGAGAACATCCATGCGGAAATCACAGAGCCGGAAATCACGGACGATGAACTTGACCAGAACGCAGAACCGCTCCCGGCAGACCCGAACGTGAAGAATTTCAGTTACACCAACGTGGATGGACAGGTTTATTACCGTGAAAACTCCTACATGAACAAGGTTGACCTGCCTGCGGTCACGGCGGAGCGCGTGCTGGGAATGATCGCTCTGCGGGAAACCACACAGAAATTGCTGGACTGCCAGTTGCACGATGGTACAGATGCCGAAGTGGAACTGCTGCAAGGAAAGCTGAAAGACCAGTATAAGCGGTTCACAGCGCAGTATGGTCTGATCAACAGCACCGCAAACAAACGGGCATTCCGGCAGGACAGCAGCTATTGTCTGCTGGCATCTCTTGAGATTCTGGATGAGGATAAAAACCTCAAGCGGCTGGCAGATATTTTTACCAAGCGCACCATTCGCAAGCCGGAACCTGTGACCTCTGTGGATACGCCGAGTGAAGCCCTGGCACTCTCCATCGGAGAAAAAGCAAAGGTCGATGTGCCGTTTATGGCTGAACTTTGCGGAAAGACAGAGCAGGAAGTGACCGAAGAACTGGCGGGCGTTATCTTCCGCAATCCTGTCACACAGGCGTGGGTGACGGCAGACGAATATCTGTCCGGCAATGTCCGGGAAAAGCTGGCAACGGCAGAAACCTTTGCTGCAAACCACCCGGAGTATCAGGTCAATGTCGAGTATCTCAAGCGGGTACAGCCGAAAGATTTGAATGCTTCGGAGATTGAAGTACGGCTGGGTGCAAACTGGATCAAGGCAGAGTACATCACGGACTTCATGGAGCAGGCATTCAAAACGCCGAGTTACTACATCGGAAGCTCCATCAAGGCAACCTATTCGGAAATCAGCGGCGCATGGAACATCAGCGGCAAGTCGCTTGACCGGAGTAATCCCCGCGTGACGAACACCTATGGCACAATGCGTGTCAACGGCTATCGGCTGCTGGAAGATGCACTGAATCTCCGGGATACCAAAATTTACGATACCGTCTATGAGGATGGAAAAGAAAGGAGAGTGCTGAACAAAAAAGAAACCATGCTGGCGCAGCAGGCACAGGAAGCGATTCGGGATGCGTTCAAGCAGTGGATTTTCAAGGATTTAGACCGCAGAGAGGAACTTTGCAAGGTCTACAATGAGCGGTTCAATGCGATTCGTCCCCGTGAATACGATGGCAGTCATATCAAGTTTGTGGGCATGACCCCGGAAATCAGCCTGATGCCGCATCAGAAAAATGCAGTGGCGCATATCCTGTATGGCAATAATACGCTGTTGGCGCATTGTGTTGGTGCGGGCAAAACCTTCCAGATGATCGCTGCCGGCATGGAAAGCCGCCGTTTGGGTCTGGCACAGAAGAATCTCTACGTTGTGCCGAATCACCTGACGGAACAGTGGGGCGCGGATTTCCTGCGGCTGTATCCGAATGCCAATGTGCTGGTGGCAACGAAAAAAGATTTTGAGCCAGCCAACCGAAAGAAGTTCTGTTCCCGGATTGCTACGGGCGATTATGATGCCATTATTATCGGGCATTCGCAGTTTGAGCGGATTCCGCTTTCCCCGGAACGGCAGAAATCCATGATCGAGCGGCAGATTCAGGACATTACCTTTGCGATTGCAGAAGCAAAGGCAGAGGACGATGGTAAGAGTTTCACGGTCAAGCAGATGGAGAAAACAAAGAAAACCTTACAGGCAAAGCTCCAGAAGCTGAACGACCAGAGCCGCAAGGACGATGTGGTTACATTTGAGCAGCTTGGTGTTGACCGCCTGTTTGTGGATGAGAGCCATTTCTATAAAAATATGTTCCTCTATACAAAAATGCGGAATATCGCTGGTATTGCTCAGACCGATGCGCAGAAATCCTCGGATATGTTTGCAAAGTGCCAGTATCTTGATGAGATCACTGGCGGCAAGGGTGTGACCTTTGCAACAGGTACGCCTGTGTCGAACAGCATGGTAGAGCTGTATACCATCATGCGTTACTTGCAGTATGACACCTTGCAGAAACTTCATCTTGGACACTTTGATAGCTGGGCGGCTTCGTTTGGTGAAACCGTTACGGCAATTGAATTGTCCCCAGAGGGAACGGGCTACCGTGCAAAGACGCGGTTCGCCCGGTTTTTCAATCTCCCTGAATTGATTTCACTGTTCAAGGAGTCCGCAGACGTACAGACGGCAGATATGCTGAATCTGCCTGTGCCAGAAGCAGAGTACATCAATGAGGTGCTGAAACCCAGCGAAACGCAGCAGGAAATGGTGAGCAGCTTTGCTGACCGTGCAGAGCAGGTGCGAAACGGCAATGTCAATCCCAAAATTGACAATATGCTCAAGATCACGAACGATGGCAGAAAGCTGGCCTTGGACCAGCGGCTTATCAATGACCTGCTGCCGGATGAGCCGGAAAGTAAGGTCAACCTCTGTGTGGAGAATGCCTATCAGGTATGGGAAGAATCCACGCCCGACAAATCCACCCAGTTGATTTTCTGCGACTTATCGACCCCGAAAGCAGACGGAACATTCAATGTGTACGATGATGTCCGGGAAAAACTGGTGGCAAAGGGAATCCCCCGTGGGGAGATTGCTTTTATCCATGAGGCAAATACCGAAACCAAAAAGGCAGAACTGTTTGCAAAGGTGCGCTCCGGTCAGGTGCGTATCCTGCTTGGTTCGACCCCGAAACTTGGTGCTGGTACAAACATTCAGGACAGACTGATCGCCCTGCATCATCTGGACTGCCCGTGGAAGCCCTCTGATCTGGAACAGCAGGAAGGACGCATTCTTCGTCAGGGAAACCGCAACCAGAAAGTGAAGATTTTCCGTTACGTCACAGAGAATACGTTCGATTCGTATATGTGGCAAATTCTGGAAAATAAACAGAAGTTCATCTCGCAGATCATGACCTCGAAATCTCCTGTTCGTGCCTGCGATGATGTGGACGATACCGCGCTGACCTATGCAGAAATCAAAGCATTGGCAACGGGAAATCCTTACATCAAGGAAAAGATGGATTTGGATATTCAGGTCAGCAAGCTGAAGCTGATGCGGGCCAACCACACCAGCCAAATTTACAGCCTGGAATCGGATATTGCACGGCGGTATCCGGCAGAAATCACGGCAGCGAAAGAGCGCATAGCAGGTCTGAAAGCTGACCTTGCAGTGGCAAAGCCGTTGCTGGAACAGGACAAGGAGAAGTTCTCCATCACGGTGGAGGACAGGGTTTATACCGACCGCAAGGAAGCAGGCTCGGCAATTCTTGCAGCCTGTGCCGCAATGAAGATCGCTAAGACAGAGGGGCAAATCGCAGATTTGGGAGGGTTTGCAATCAGTTCCCGGTTTGATGCGTTCGCCCAGACATTCAAGCTGACCATCAAGCGGCAGAGCAGTTATACGATTGAACTTGGCAGTGATCCGGCTGGCAATATCCAGCGTATTCTCAATGCGCTGGCATCTATCGAAAAGACACTGCCGCAGGTGGAGCGCAGATTGGAAACCTTACAGCAGCAGTTGGCAGAAGCAAAGGAAGAAGTGCAGCGTCCGTTCCCGCAGGAGGCGGAATTAAACGAAAAATCTGCACGGCTTGCAGAATTGAATGCCCTGCTGGATATGGACGAAAAGGGGGATGATGCGGCTCTTGGCATGGATGAGGAAGTAACGGATAGCGAACTTCCTGCGCCGAAACGTGAGATTGAGCGGAGTGCAGACAGCGTAAAACGTCCGTCGATCCTTGCACAGCTTCACGAAAAGCAGGCAGAACGCATGGCAGAGCCGAAACCGCAGAAAAAGAAAAGTCACGATATGGAACTATAACTGAGAATGCCCCGTCAGATCTCCGAAAGGGAATCTGATGGGGCAGATTTTGTAAAGGAGGGCATGAATGGCAGATAAGCGGGCAGACCAGCTCAAAGAAATCACGGAACGGTTGGAGCAGGGCGTAAAGGACATTTTTACTTCGGAAATGTATACGAAGTACCTGCTTACAATGTCGAAATTCCACAATTACAGCTTCAATAATACGCTGCTGATCGCAATGCAGCGTCCAGATGCTACGTTGGTGGCTGGGTACAATGCCTGGAAAAATAAGTTTAACCGCTATGTGAAAAAGGGTGAAAAGGGCATCCAGATCATCGCGCCTGCCCCGGTAAAGGAACGGGAGGAGAGGGAGAAAATCGACAAGGACACCGGGCTTACGGTGCTGAATGAGAGCGGGGAGCCGGAAATCGAAGTGGTGGAGAGGGTGATTCCCCGGTTCCGGGTAACAACGGTTTTCGATTATGCCCAGACAGACGGAGAACCGCTGCCTACGCTGGAAGTGAATGAACTGACTGCCCGTGTCAAGGATTATACCCTGCTGAAAGATGCAATCGAACAGGTATCTCCTGTGCCAATTCGTTTTGGAGAGATCGAGGGCAGCGCAAAAGGTTATTACAGCCACATGGACAAAGAAATCTGTGTTCGTGTCGATATGGGTGAGAGCCAGACCATCAAGACGATGATCCATGAGGTTGCTCATGCCATGCTGCATGACAGCGACCAGATGAAACAGCGCGGCGAGAAAAAAGACCAGCTTACCAAAGAAACAGAAGCGGAAAGCATTGCATTTACGGTTTGCTCGGCACTTGGCATTGATACTTCGGACTACTCGTTCCCGTATGTAGCAAGCTGGGCAAGCGGCAAGGAACTGAAAGAATTGAAAGATTCGATGGATACGATTCGATTGACCGCTGCTGATTTTCTTGAAAAGCTGGAAACGGCGGTAGCAGAAAGGAGCGTGGAGCGCATGACAGCGATGGAATACGCAGAAAAGCTGATTGCGGACAAGGAACAGGATAAAACCATTTTTGACAACAACCAGCGAAATCTCATTGTGAACTTTGCTTACAAGCTGGATGATCGGGCGGCAACGGAAGAACTGGCGAATAATCTGGCGGCTGCGGTTGCGGATGAAAACACGGAAGAAGTCAACCGCCTGATGTGGGAAGCAGAAGAGAAAATCGAAAATCTGCCGGATGGCATGATCGGTCTTTCGGAAATGCACGAATACGGGTATCTGAAAGATGATGTTCTGCCGCTGACAAAGGAAGGCGCACGGGAGTGGCATCGGCTGGGCGAACGGATTTACCTACTGTTTCAGGATGGTACGGCAGGAGATTTCGCCAGTCAGGAAGAAATCGAACAGCATGATGGTATCTTCGGAATCAAGGCGGACGCATGGAGTGCAATTTTGCTGGAAAAGAACGAAGAGTATCTGGAAGATGAGTATGCTCGCCCGGATGCTGCATTGACGGTGATAAGCCGGGAGCAGGCTCTACGGCTGTTTGATGAGGGCAAGCAGATTTATCTTATCCGTATCAGCCCGTGGCCGGTTCTTGTCACAGGGCGTGAAGAAATCGAGCGTGGAAGTGACTATTTCCAGATTGCCAAGGAAGATTTGGAAAAAGACAAGCAGAAAAAAATGGAAAACAGCGAGAAAGCACCCGTTGAAAAGCTGGCGGCAGACCTTGATGATTTCGCCTTTGACTTCGATTTCTACCACTATAAGGACAGCGTGGAGGATCGGGAGCAGGCAGTTGAAGCACTGAAAGAACAGATTCAGACTGGGAATGTTCAGCCAATCAGGGAATGGCTGCAAGCCGCAGTGGAGGAATCAGATGGAGAGTCCGCAGAAAAGGCAGCAGAGCTGATAACCCGGCTGGATGCGTTGGTCAAGGAGCAAAAGCTGCTTTCCGGCAATGAAAAGCAGTTTGGCATCTACCAGATCACTGCCCGTGACACGGAACATGACTACCGCTTTATGAATCTGGACTTTGTAAAGCGACACGGGTTGGAAGTAAACCGTGCAGACTATGAACTGGTCTATACCGCGCCTCTTGCAGAAAAAGATACGCTGGAAGCCATTTACGAACGCTTCAATATCCAGCGTCCAGCGGATTTTACCGGGCATTCGCTTTCCGTCAGTGATGTTGTGGTGCTGAACGATGGCAAGTCGATCAAAGCCTGCTATGTGGACAGCATCGGCTTTGCAGAACTGCCGGATTTTTTCAAGGAAAGGAAGATTGATTTGCAGAAAGAAACGATTCTGGATGAACAGTTGCAGGAAATTGAAATCTTTGATAAGCCCGGTCTTTTCAGCAACGGAAGACTGCGGGATGAAGATGTACCGGAGGGATTGTACCGCTATGACCTGCGTGGGTCGGACTATGATCCGGGACAGCCGATTCTGGTGGAGAAAACGGTAATTGTAAACCATGTGGCATCCGTCTTGATGGCAGAAGAACTTGACCTTGGTGCAGATGGTCGGCTGGAACTGGGCGAGGAAGGTCTGAACTTTACGGGTGGATTGCTGACCGTCCGGGAGTTTATGAAAGAGCAGGAAGAGAAAAACAATGGACTGCTTCACGGCGATTCCTATAACATTACGGTCGAGGGTCATATTGGCACATGGTATGCGATTGACGAAACGGAGGTCAACGGCGAGAAGTTCTTCCTGCTGGAGCATGAGGAATACGGGGATGAAGCTGCCTGCGTTGCGGTCAATGAGCAGGGAAAACTGGTGGCGGAAGATTTGTGGAACGGCTTTGATGAGGACTTTCAGGATGCCGTAAAGGAGTATTTTGCAGAAAAGAATCCGGCATTCCAAAAGGAAGCACAGGCTGTGCCTGTGACGGAGGAAAGTCGCATGGATAATTCAGATGTTCCGGTCTATTACGAATCTTTCGGCTATGCAGCAGAGAATGGCGAGGTGGATTTGTACCGCATTTCCAGACAGCTCAACGAAGAGTGCAGAAATGCCATCGAAGAAGCGATTGCAGACAACTTTGACGGAATGCACCTTGCAGATGATGCCACAAAGTCCGTCGTTGAACAGTTCGGCATGGAGCGCATGGGCTATATTCTGGCATATACGCTGAATTATAACAACCACGACGGACGGTATTCGCACAGTAATAAGGAATGGGCAGACATCACCTGTAAGGGAGAGCGCGGCAACAATATCCGCACCGACTGGATCGTGCGCAGTCACCCGGCTGTGCTGAACGGGTTTGTGGATATGTACCGCAAAGAACTTGCGGCTGAACAGCAGCGGGAGCCGGAAAAATCGTTTGCGCAGCAGTTCTATGTTGTGACGGATTTGCAGACCAATCCGATGCAAATTGAGAAGTTCGGGAATCTCGATGATGCAATGTCCTGTTATCAGCAGATTCCGAATTTTCATCTGAAGGCCCTTGGCGTAGAGAAAACGCCTGACCCACTTCCGGGCAGTCTGGATATTGTGCAGTGCAAGAACGGTATTGATACTATCGTGGAGGATTACAAGAAAGTTCCGGACTGGGATAATCCGTACATCCAGAACCATGTGGTCGTACTGGTGGCAGAAGCGTTGAAAGTGCAGGATGTGGCGGTAGCCTATGAGATTAACGATGGCTATTTTCACATCCAAACCAGCGAGGACGGCTACGACTATACCTTATATAATAAGGACTTCACGGTAATGGACGGCGGTATCATCGAAGTGGATGGATACAGACCCGTGCAGGAAGTGATGGAAGAAGTTCTGGCAGAACATGGACACAGCATTTCGGAATGTGGTGTGATTAGTGCTGAGTATCTTCAGGAACAGTCATACCGTGCAGAAACACAGCGGGCAGAAGCAATGAAAGAAAAGCTGGCAGCAGAGAAGCCTGCGCCGGAAGCAAGCATCAGCTTTTATGTGGCAGAGTGTGCGGAGTTCCCGGTGATGGGTGAGTTCCATGACAATCTGACATTGGAACAGGCATTGGAAGTCTACGATAAGATTCCGGCGGAGCGGATGAACGGAATCAAGAGCATTGGCTTTTCTCTTGAAGATGGAAGCATCTATTCGGGAATGTTTGACCTGATGGTAGGCGGAGAAGTGCAGGCAGAGGTCGTCAACCATATCCAGCATTACCGGGAAAGCCCGCTGGTGCAGAAAGCAATTTCGGATATGAAAACGCTTCTGGAAAAGCGGCAGGCAAGCAAGGAGTTAGAGGAACGCCCCAACACCCGTCAGTCTGTTCGTGAAGCGTTGAAGAACCGCAAAAAGGCGCAGGAGCAGCAGCCCAATCAGGAACAGGTAAAACCGAAGAAGGCAAAGAAGAAAGGAGAAATGGAACTGTGAGCAAGATGAAGTTTAATGCAGATGAGATGATGGTTATGGCAATGTTTGAGCAGCCGACACGGACGGAAACCATGAGATATATCGAGGAAGTTGTTCCGTTTGTCGAGGACGATGTTGAAGTTTTTTCGCTGGTAGCATCGACCATGAAAAAGATGCGCTCTATTTCGGACATGGAATTTTCCAGACTTGACCTTAAACCGTATCTTCAGGATGTGGTGGCAAAATGAATATCAATCAGTATGCGGTCTATCAGCTGAAAGAAAGTGCAGAACTTGCTGCGTATCGGTCACGTTCATATCAGTATTTGACGGAACATCATTTTCAGGTGATCGTACAAAATTATCAGCAGGCGTATTTTACCAAGTTGTTTACATCGGACACACCAGAGATGATTCGGAAACGGTTGGAAGAGCATCGACCGAAGAATTTCCGTGGCCGTCCATTTGGTGTCGGTGATGTGATTGTCATAAACCAACAGGGAGAAATCACGGCGTATTTTGTGGATAAGGACTCCCTTGTTGTGGTTGCTGGCTTTATCCGCAGTAGTAGTTCTGGCATTCTGGTTACACTTGACACGAAAAATCTTTTTATAGATGGATGTGCTGGAACGTGGATGGCAACCAAAGAATGCGTAGTAGAAAGCCAGCACTTTTTTCTGATGCAGCATGAAGTCTATAAGGAAAAAGCACCGAACGTGATTGTAGATGCTTCTGGAAAACTGGTTTCCACTGAAATCCGAAAAGGGTTGGATGAGGATGCCAGAAAAAAGATTCTGGATTATCTGCATCCACCGCTGATGGAAAAGCCGATGAACCAGAAGCCGTCACTACACCAGATGGAACATTATCAGAAGTTCTATGAGAACGGGGAATATGTTCGGGCCGTAGAATCAACTATGGAACAGAACTACAATATGATTGATGGCTGTGCCAACAATCTCCCTAAGCCCCGCATAATCAACGGACGGGAATCCGTTCTTGATAAATTGCGAATCAGGCAGATGGCACGGGAAAAGCAAAAGAGTAGCCAAGAGCAGTCGGCTGATATGGAACGGAACAGGAAGTGATCTGTTGTTGCCCGGATGCAGAGGGTTCCCTGCAAACAGGCGTTGGAAGAAATATTTCAGGATCGCTTTGTGGAATTACAAAATGGTTTCTTGAAATACAGGGACGCTTAAAGACTGAAAATAGTGCAAGAGCCACCATAGGCTTACCCAACAAAAGGGTAGCGTATGGTGGCTTTTTTTTGCTTAAAGGGTCTGTTCTGTTCGCTGAGTGTGATCTCGAATGTGGTGCTGCCCCAAGATGTTGTCAACATTGGCACAGGCTGTTCGCAATTCTTTTTGATAATCTTTATAATAGGTGTAGGTGTCGTATTGAGCCGCTTTCAAGGCAAGTAATCGTTCTTTTTCAAGCTTCAAATCTTTCATCTTCGGAAGTGAGCCGTCTGGATTTTGTGCTTTCAGAATCTGGGCGGCTTTTTCGTGCTTCTCAATTTCATCAGCGTGATCCTTGCGAAATTTTCCTTTGAAGCGAGCTTTCAAAAATTCATTGTAGGTGGATTTTGTGGAAAGATACTGACCCAGATAGTGGATTTGCTCATTCACAGATTTGATTTGTGTTTCGGTGTCCTTTGTCTTTTGCCGTGCATCGTGCATCTGTAATGTGATGCTATCGTAGGTTGTCTGTAAATTTTCTCTGGTATCGAATCCGTTTTCCTGAATGTAAGCTACGGTCTTTGCCATCTGCTGAAGATTGGAAATTTTGACTTTTTGAGCATAAGCTCTGCTCTGTTGAGCCTTAATACAGTTCTGCAAGTCCACAACAAGACGCAGATCAGAGCGAATGAAGAGAATGGCAATCGGGTCTGCATGGTAATCGGGCACGGTCTGTCGTTGCTTTTCTTCTTGCTCAGCAGCAAGTGCATTGGCTTCAAAAAGATTGAGCAAATAATCTTTATCAAAATTTGTGCCTAAAGAGCGACCAGAAATGTACTTCTCTCGCTCTGGATGCAGATAGCTATATCTTCCCCGATTTTCTTTCACATGAATCTTATACTTTTCAAATAACTGGCTTTGAAAATCTTCAAACGAAATTGCGGAGGAAGAAATCTCTGAAACGGCATTCCGAACAAACTGCTTACGAGTCTGAAATGTTGTTTCCATTGGATTCATGCCATCAGCAATGATCTGTTCGTTTATATCTTCCAGCTCTTTCTGCCCTCGCTTTTGCAACCAGTATTCAGCTTCAGTGATTTTACGTTGAGCCGGAGAGAGAAGATCGACCTGATACAGATTTTCACGCTGGCATAGATTCATAAGTTCTTGCTGTAAGTATTTTAGATAATCTTTTGTCAGGTGATGTTTGTATCCTGCTTTGCAGTCAATGCTGCGTGTGGTGTATGACTGTGGTTCTATGTCCAGTTTCCGTAAGCTGTTGATTATGATATGAACATGGATGTTGCCACTGCCATTATGTCCATCCGTGTGAGTACAGACCAATGCTTGATGTCCGGGAAGATGATTCTTCACAAATTCAAGTCCCAGGGTTTGTGCTTTCTCGCCAGTAAGATTGTGTTCGTCTTTATCGCGCGGATCAAAACTGATGATATAGTGATGGGACTTGACTTCATCGTATCGGTAGTTTTTTCGATACTGGTCATTGAGCATTTCGCACTCAAGATCAAAGGTGTTGGGATTGCAGTTTACTCCATTCATGTGAAATTCGCTGCGGAGCATCATGCTCCCGTTTTCATCAAGGAGCGGTTTTAAGTGTCGTTCATCATGCTGATATTTCAAATAGCAGACTGCCGCACTGTAATCAGCGTTTTTTATTGCGATGTGTTTTAACACGGCCATGATAGGTTCCCCCTAATTTGATTGCTTCCTGCCGAAGCTGCCATAATGCAGTGAGATGGCGGTTGATCTCGTCCTGCATTGACTTGGAATAGAAACCGCCAGAGTGGAAGTATTGGGCAATCTGATTTAGATTGTTGCCGATGGCAGAATACTCAGCAATCAGTTTTTGAAGTTCGGGAAGTTCTGCAGTGATGTTGTAGTGGACTTCGATGCGTTCGTCCAGCGCACTCTTCCTGACATAAACGGCAACCGGATAGCCTGCCTGTTCAGCAGAAATGGAAATAGAAGCGTACTCGGCATCCGTAAAACGTACCATTACGTTATTTGTTCTTTTTATCTGCTCGCACTTTTTTCTTCTGCCCATAGATAGAAACTCCCTTCAAATTTATTTGCGAAGCAAATCCCGACAAGCCGTAGGCGGTCGGCTGCGACCACTTTAGTGGAAGCCAGATAGCCAAAATCAGAGATTTTGTGCGTACCGAGGGAATGGGGAAGCGGAATCCCCATCAAGATTGCCGGTAACGAAAAATCACGAAAGTGAATTTTGAGTTACTCCAGGCGAATCTTGCCCTACTTACGGTGAAGCCGTTGCCTTACGCATTTTTCGGGTTCTTCTATCTTTAGAATCGGGCAGAGCGTGTTTCGCAAGGTGTTTTTGAAAAAAGACAAAAAATTTTTTGAAATACCTTGCGAAATGGCCTTTCTCCAATTCTATAAGTGAAAGAGGCTGACACACCACCCCAAAAACAGAAAGGAATGAGTGAATGACCGAAACAACTGCACGAACCTACCACACCATGGAAAGCCTGCGCCAGATGGCACAGACCGATCTCCGTAATGTGAACCGCAAGGAACTGGTAGACATCAACGAAGTGGAAATTAGAAAAGACTTGTCGCAGCGGGAGCGGATGGTCGATTTCATTTCGCAGATCAAGAACCCTTATTGCTATCTTGACAAGGGCATGGTTGTGAAGATTAGCTTTGCAGGAGAGAACCGATTAGAGGACACACTGAAAAAATGCGCACGGACGCATCGGAGATAAAAAAGAAGAAAGCAGAAGAAAATTTGCACTTTAGCACATTAAAGCGTTGACATAAACCGTGAAATATGAGATAATGGCTTTGGGTCAAAACAGAATATGCTGATAAAGCCGATAATTTCTTGGTTTATTGTCTGAACGACAAATAGATTAGGAGGTTATCGGCTTTTTATGTTTTTTCAGGGAAATGAAAAATACAACTGCGCCACATATCTTCGTTTGTCGCGTTCGGATGGCGACCAGCAGGAGAGCAACAGCATAAAAAATCAGAGAGCGTTGCTGAACGATTACATGGGGAAGCACCCGGAATTGCACAAGTTCGATGAGTATGTGGACGATGGTTACAGTGGCACAAATTTTGAACGCCCGGATTTTAAGCGGATGATGCAGGACATTGAGAAAAGGAACGTCAACTGTATCATCGTCAAGGATTTATCTCGCTTCGGCAGAAACTACATTGAAACGGGTCGTTATCTGGAAAGAATCTTTCCATTCATGGGTGTGCGTTTCATCGCCATCAACGATCATTATGACAGTGCGGAAGAAAACGATGATAAGGGACGTATCCTGATTCCGTTCAACAATCTTATCAACGATACCTATTGCCGTGACATTTCGATGCGTGTCAGAAGTCACTTGGATGTGAAACGGAAAGAAGGTCAGTTCATTGGCAGCTTTGCAGGATACGGGTATCAGAAAGACCCGAAAGACAAGAATCATCTGATTATAGATGAATACGCTGCGGGCATTGTGCAGGAAATATTCAAGCAGAAATTGAACGGAATGAGTTCACAGCGCATTGCCAGTCACTTGAACGAACTGGGTGTCCTGCCGCCGAACGAGTATAAGAGAGCCAATGGATTCAACTATACCTGCGGTTTTCAGGCTGGGCTGAATCAGAAGTGGACAGTGGTTTCCGTCAATCGTATTTTGAAAAATGAATCCTATACGGGAACATTGATTCAGGGTAAACGCAGGAAAATCAATTACAAAGTAAAAAAGAGCCATGATGTTGGAAGTGAAAACTGGATTCGGGTAGAAGATGCGCATGATGCCATTATCAGCAAAGGAGAGTTCCAGCAAGTACAGCAGTTGTTGGAACTGGACACTCGTACCGCACCATCGCAGACAACAGTTTATCCATTATCAGGTTTTCTGCGCTGTGCAGACTGCGGGCAGAATATGATTCGCCGCACGGTGACGAAAAACGGAAAGAAGTATCAATACTATCACTGCTCCACCTATAAGAATGGCGGCGGCTGCACACCGCACATGATAAACAGTGAGAAATTAACGGAAAGCGTTCTGACTGCGATTCGGCATCAAGTGTCACTTCTTGTAGAAGCGGAAAAGGTACTCTCCAATGCAGAGTTGGCAAGCGGAGAACAGATTGGCATAAAGATTCTGGACAGCCAGATCACTGCACTGGAAGCTGAACTGGAACGGTACAGTAATTTGAAAATCCGTCTGTATCAGGACTTATGCGATGATGTCGTCAGCCGGGAAGAGTACGGAGAAATGAATACTCGCTTTGCGCAGAAGATAAAAGAGGCGCAGGATAAGATTCAGGAAATCCGCGAAAAGAAGCAGGAAGCGTTAAAGCACGATACGCTGCTTCCCACTTGGCTGGAAGAATTTAAGCAGTACGAACATATCAAAACGCTCGAACGCAGGGTCGTGGTGGAACTGATTGACCACATAGATGTTCATAGCAAAACAGAGATTGAAATTCATTTCTGCTTCGAGGATGAACTGCACAGTATCACAGAAAAATTTATGGAATATCAAGCACATCATGGAAATGAGGTGGCAGAGGAATGAAATGGGTCAGTTATACAAGGTCGATTTCCAGCAGGATAGGAGAAGAAAATCCATCCAATACGATTGCAGAACAGAATGAGCGCATTGCACAGTATCTAAAAAAGCGTGGGTGCAGCATATCCGAAAAGTATAGTGACCGCAAGAGAACAGCAGAAGCCACAGAGGGCTTTGACAGATTGGTGCAGGATGGGATGGCTCGGAAATTTGATGCAGTTGTTGTGGATTCTATCTTCCGCTGCGGAAGAACCCTTCCGTTTGCCATTGAAGCACTGCAGAGGACGTTTTATCCGCTTGGTATCCAATTTGCAGTTGTGGAAGATGACTTTTGCAGCGCAGATAAAACTGCCGAAGAAGTTGCAGAGTATTTCAATGGAAAGACCATTGATAAGATTCGTTCGGAATTTATTACCAATCGCCAGAATCACTTTGAAGAAGGTACATTGACCCATCGACAGGCTAAATATGGTTATGCGCTGTCAGAAGATCGCAGAAACCTTGTTCTTGATCCTGAGAGCTCACAGGTTGTAAAGCTGATTTTTCAGATGTATCTGGAAGATATGAAAATCCCGGAAATCGCAAGAGCATTGGATGCACAGGGCGTTCCATCTCCACAAATCCAGATGGCAAAGAAAAAAAGGTCAGAACACAAAAACCGATTCCCGGGCTTTACGCAGCAGGTGAAGTAACCGGCGGAACACACGGTGCCAGCCGTCT
>ENA-UESP01000990-UESP01000990.1-human-gut-metagenome-genome-assembly--contig:-NODE-990-length-21370-cov-38.765181_pt1 | contig 21370 bp, 25 predicted proteins | sample MGYA00243003_ERZ508004 | MGnify/ENA primary metagenome ERZ508004 (study PRJEB26167, sample SAMN06115443) | human gut metagenome | host: Homo sapiens | place: China:Henan | collected 2015-07-29...
GCCCACTGTTAAAAGCGGAATGATTGTCACCAACAGACCTAAAACAACATAAAGAGGGCCGTTACCAACTAAAAGCGCGTCCACAAAATTTTCACCGGCAGCCAGTCCCACGCTGGCAAGGAAAAGAGAAATGCCTAATTCGCGTAGCATTAGGTTGGCCGAAGAAGTCGTATAAGTGACCAGACGGAATAAAGAACCGAACCGCCCAAGCAAAATCGCAATAATAAGCGGACCGCCCGCTAAGCCAAGTTTTAACGGAACGGGCATACCGGGGATGACAATTGGAAGAGAGCCAAAGAGAATGCCCACGGCAATGCCAATGAAAATAGCAATCAGATTGGGGTGTTCCAATCGCTTGATCTTATTGCCTAAACGATCTTCCAATCGTTTGATGGAATTGACTGGGCCTACGCAATACAGTTCATCGCCCATTTGAATATGCAGATTTTGATACGGGAAAAGCTGCATACCTGCTCGATAAACGCGGGTGATATTGACTCCGTCAGAATGACTTAAATGCAAATCGGCAACGGTCAGTCCGTTTATTTCCGTACGAGTAACCGATAGGCGTTTGCTGGTGATGGGGGAGTGCTCCGTTGCCAGATCTGCCTTTTTATCTTCTTCGCCGAAAAACGCCACAATGGCGTCCTTATTTTCTTCCCCGGAGACGATGCGCACAACGTCGCCCACATGAACCAGAGATTCAGAACTGGGGCTGGAAATAACTCCGTCATGCAAAATGCGTGAACAGATAAACGGACGAGCAATAAAGGCGCGGATGTCTCCAATGCTTCGACCTTCTAGCGCCCGGTTTGTGACGCACACGTGAAAGAAAATAGAAACGTGGTTGGAGGCTTTTTCTTCCGCTTCCCAATGCTGGTCTTCTTCCTTCATGTCAATTTTGAAGATAAAACGGAGGGCAATGGCGGTACCGATGATACTCACCACACCAAGCGGGTAGGCACACGCATAAGCCACCGCAATGTCTTCACCTTGGTAATTGAGTTGAGCAAGGGCCTCTTGGGTGGCACCCAAACCCGGCGTGTTTGTGACGGCACCGTAATGAACTCCGAGCATCTGAGCCAGGGAAAGCGTGTCAGAGAAGCAAAAGTAAAGGACAATCGTAACAATGACGCTTAAAACGACTGCGAGCACCATCAGTCCGTTTAAAACGATTCCTCCGCTTTTAAAGGATGAAAAGAAAGACGGCCCCACTTGCAAACCGATAAAAAAGACAAAGAGAATGAGTCCGAAGTCACGAATAAAACCCAGAACAGTGGGATCGACCTTCATGCCGAGATAGTTGAGCAAAAGGCCTGTAAATAAAACAAAGGTAACACCGAGAGAGACCCCGAAAATTTTTATTTTGCCCAGCGCCATTCCCAACGCAATAACGATGGAATAGGCTAGCAAAATGTGAGCGATCGAATTCGGGGTGGAAAATAATGCAATAAGCCAATCCATGGTGGTAAATCAGCTATTAATACAAAAAAGATGCAAAGCAATTTACCACTGATGAACTAGCTCGTATATAGAAAAAATCCCTAATTTCTCAATAAGTTAAAAGACTTAAGGCAGATTAGATATCGGCAGGGACGATTTCGTTTGTCCAAAGATCTTCCAAGGAATCCCGTCTGCGAATTAATTGCGATGTTTTGCCACTAACCAGGACTTCAGCGGGCAGTCTTCTGGAGTTATAACGCGAAGCCATACTCATGCCATAGGCGCCTGCCATTGTTACGGCTAAAAGTTCTCCGGCTTGAGCGGGCAGGACGCGGTCTCTGGCGAGCCAGTCGCTGGATTCACAAACCGGTCCTACAACATCAAAGAGTACTTCGGGACAATCACTCTGTCGGATGGGCAACACCGGCATCCAAGCGGCATAAAGAGCCGGACGAATCAGATCGTTCATGCCGGCATCGGTAATCAGAAAGTGTTTAACCGGCGTTGTCTTGACATATTGCACAGAACACAAAAGAAGACCGGCAGCCGCAACAATGGAGCGGCCCGGTTCCATGACGATTCTCAAATGATCAAAACCGCTTTGGGTCAATCGGCTTTTTAAACCGAGAACAAGATTTTCAATGGGTTCGACTGTTTCATCCCGATAACAGACGCCGACGCCGCCCCCGAAATCAATGTCTTTTAGTTCAATTCCGGCGGCACGAAGCTTCTTTAGCAAATCCAGTAACCTGTCGCAGGCATCAAAATACGGATCAAAAGAAGTCAGTTGAGAACCAATATGGCAATCAATTCCGGCAAGTTCGATGGATTTGCATGCGGCGGCACGTTTCAATAAGCCGAAAGCACTGTAAAAATCAACGCCAAACTTATTGGTCTTTAATCCCGTGGAAATATAAGGATGAGTGTGTGCGTCAACATCAGGATTAACGCGGAAATAAATTCGAGGTCTGCAATGCATCTCAGCAGCAATTTGCGCCAGGCGTTCAAATTCCGGTTCACTTTCAATGTTGAAAACTCCAACCCCTGCGGACAACGCCACTCGTATTTCTTCCTCAGTTTTCCCCACTCCGCTAAAAACAATTTTTTTAGGGTCAGCTCCAATCTGCAAAACTCTCGCCAATTCTCCCAGGGACACAATGTCAAATCCCCATCCTCTCTTTTGGAGAATTTTCAGAATGGCCAGATTGGAATTCGCCTTGACGGCGTAACACAACTTGTGAGCCATGCCGCAGAAAGCCGTCTCGTACTTTTGCGCCGCCTCTTCAATGGTTTGACGTGAGTAGACGTACAAAGGCGTGCCGTATTGGCAAGCCAAGTCGCTTAGCGCAACCTCCTCGCAGTGCAGTGACGAGGCGCGGTAGGAAAAATGGGCGGACGGCAGAGAATCCATGGTACTTGACTATTCAGGTACGTTGAGGGGGTCGGCTTCGATATCCGAAACCGATTCCTGCGGAGCCTGTCCGCGCTCGGGTAAATAAAGGTCGCCCTTAATGCCGCAGGCCGTTAAAAGAACGGCGGCAGCTAAAATCGCTAAAATCTGTCTCATGTTTTGCATGTATTAACGGTTAAAAATGACGGAAACGGAGTTTATCGAACTCGCAGAGTCAACTTTACAACGAATCCAATCGGCTGTCGAAGCGGTCGATGACGATTTAGACGTTGATCGTCAGGGCAATGTTTTGACCATAGAATTTGATGACGGCTTTCAAATTGTCATCAATAGTCAGACACCGACTCAACAGTTGTGGCTTGCAAGCGTAAAAGGTGGCCATCACTACGAACGAAATGCCGGAGAGTGGCTTGACACTTGCACCAGACGAAGCATTTTTAAAGATCTGTCCTCGCTATTGACGCAAAAGCTCGGCCGAGCGGTCGAGCTTATCGCGTAAGACGGTTATACGTTAGAAAATCTGATCACGGATGGTTTCTGTGATCGGATCGACTTCGCCCGGAGTGCTTGTTTCTCCAAGTCCTAGGGTTTGGACTGTATCGCCAACCTGATCCGCATAGAAGGGCTGACCGTTGATTTCGACGACGTCAGCCGGTTGAGGTCGGTAGTATTCTGGCGCATTCTTTAAAACGGCCTTCATGTAATTGACCCACACAGGCAAGACAAGTCCAGCACCGTAAGCATTGGCGCCAAGCGATTTCGGTTGGTCGTAACCCATCCAACCCACCGCGGTGATTTCACCGGCGTAGCCCGCGAACCACGCGTCAAGAGCATCGTTGGTCGTACCGGTTTTAACCCCCATGTCTTCACGCTTTAAGGCGTTTCCGGCACGGCGGCCCGTTCCGCGAACGGCCACACCGTGCAACAAAGAATTCATCACGTAAGCGTTTCTAGCATCAATGGTGCGCGGTGCACCGTCACCAACCTTGGCATTGTGCGCCTGCATGAGTACGTTGCCTTCGGAGTCGGTTACTTTTTCAATCAAGTAGGGTTGCACTAAATAACCACCGTTGGCGAAAACGGAGTAGCCGGCTACCATTTCCCAGGGCGTAACGGAGCCAACCCCCAAAGCCATGGTCAGAAGCGGCGGATGGTTCTTCGGGTCAAAGCCAAACCGAGAAATGTATTGCTGGGCGTAATAAGGATCAATGGCCTGGACGATTCTAATCGAGACCAAGTTCTTGGAACGGGCGATTGCATCGGCCAGTGTCATCGGACCGTCGTATTTACGATCATCATTTCTTGGTTCCCACAGTTTGCCGCCGGTTAAACGCGGATCAATGGAAAGCGGAGCATCATTGATGATCGTGGCTGGAGTAAAGCCCTTATCGAGAGCTGCAGAATAGATAAAGGGTTTGAAACTCGAACCCGGTTGACGCCAAGCTTGAGTGACGTGATTGAATTGATTGATCTTAAAGTCAAATCCACCCACCAGTGAATAAATGGCACCGGTATTAAAGTTAGCCGAAATAAAGGCGCTTTCTACAGCAGGAATTTGTCCCAAAGACCATTTGCCTTTGTTGTCCTGAGTGACACGCACCACGGCTCCGACTCGCAATTCTTTTTCCTTGTAGCGGCCTTTAAGCGTTTTACCCTTTTGAGCGATAAAGCGTTGGGCAAAGGCAAAGCCCTTGGCATCCAAAGAGACCGTTTCACCGTTATAGAGTTGAACAGTCATCAATTTTGGTGTTAATTGCGTGACTACCCCCGGCAAAAGGTTGGAGCTGGATATCACCTTTGATAAGGCCATTCGGATATTAGCTTCACGTGTGTCTTCATGGGAAATATCGGCATAGCCTTCCACACCGCGATAACCGTAGCGACGATCGTACTCAATCATGTTCTGTCGAACGGTGTTGCTGGCAATTAATTGATCGCGGCTTCTAATGGTCGTGTAGACATTGATGCCTTGATCATAAATGGTGTCCTTGAAATAAGGTAGCATCAGCATGCGCGCAAGTTCAGCAATGTAGCCGGCGTGCAGCTCCTGAGTTTGCAGTTGCGTTTTTTGCTGTTCGGCGGTGCTTTGACGAACTTCAATCGGCTGAGCCATGGCCGAAGCATAGGTGATCTCATCAATGTAGCCCAGATTGAACATTCGTCCCAAAACATAGTTGCGGCGCATCGTAGCACGGCGCATATTCACCAACGGGTTATAAGCACTCGGCGCAACGGGCAGACCGGCCAAGACGGCGGCTTCCGAAATGGAAAGATCCCGGAGATCTTTTCCAAAGTAGGTTTTTGCGGCACTGCCGAACCCGTAGGAGCGGTGACCTAAGAAGATCTGGTTGGCATAGACCTCAAAAATCTTGTCTTTGGAGAGATTTTGTTCAATTTTGAAAGCTAAGGCTACTTCGTAAAGCTTGCGGGTGTAGCTTCTTTCAGAACTCAAGAAAAAGTTTCTTGCTACCTGCATCGTGATGGTGCTGCCACCTTGTCCGCGACGGCCAGTGATGAGGTTGGCGAGCGCGGCGCGTGCAATTCCCATGAATTCAATGCCGGAGTGCTCATAAAAACCATTATCTTCAGCAGCAAGGATTGCCAACTTGACGTGCCGGGGAATTTCGTCAAACGGGACGTAATCACGGCGTTCTTCACCAAATTCGCCGATTAGATCACCGTCGGCGGTGTAAATGCGCAGGGGCACTTTGGGACGATACTGTGTTAATGCGTCAATGGGCGGCAGTTGATAGTAGACAACAGAAAAGACAACAAGTCCCATGCCAATAGCCGCTCCTGCACCGCAGAAACCGGAGATGGCCAGCCACTTCAACGCTTTTTTGAACCAAGATTTTTGAGTTTTATTTGTCTTCATATCAGTCAGAATTCGGGACAGTTGGGCCAAGGAGAAAAAATGAAAAGGGGGAATAAATAAACCGATCTTGAACCAGCAACCGAACGGACAGAATACTACCGTTTTAGGGGGTATTTTGCGAGCACTTAACGAAAAAATACCGTAACAAATTTAAGGAGATATGAAAAAATGTCGACGAAGCGAGCGCCTTTTTGCCAAAATTCGCTATGCTTTCAACTTTCTTTTCAAGATTAGCGCAGAAAAATGGTCGATATTTATCAACACAGTTTTAAGGTTGGTCCGGAGTCCATTGATATTTTGAAACATGTCAATAATCGGGAGTATCTTCGTTGGATGGAAAAGGCGGCGATGGCTCACGCCGCTTCATTGGGTTGCGGAGCTAAGGAATGTTTAGAGCGTGGCGAAGTCTGGGTCGCCAGAGAACATTGGATCGAGTATTTGAGACCGTGCTATGAAGGCGATGAATTGACAATTTATTCTTGGGTTGAAAACCTTTCCGGTCCTCGATCGCTTCGCCGTTACGCGATTAAACGCGGCTCCCGCGTGGTGAGCCTCGGCGCAACGGAATGGGTTTATATCAACTATAAAACCGGTCATGTTATGGATGTGCCCGATGATGTCGCCGAACACTTCAAAATCATCGCTAACGATGACCAACGGTTGACGGATTTAGGGATTGCCCGCAGTGTTCGATTTGAACCGCATTATTAAGTGGGATAGGGCTGATCTCAGCGTATAATTGAAAAATTCTGAATGCTTATTCAGTCTATTGATATTGATTGCCGAAAAAGGAATCACGAGTGAGTGATTTTGTAACAGTTCAAGACGTAACTTTTGGATACGGTCGCCGTGTCATTCTCGATGATGTGACGCTGCATTTCGGCCGTGGGCAGGTTGTTGCCATTATGGGCGGCTCTGGCATGGGGAAAACAACGCTTTTAAAGTTAATTGGCGGAATTGAAACCCCAGATAAAGGCACAATTTTAATCGATGGCGAACCGCTGGATACGTCAGATAAGGAAAAACTTTACGCGCAACGTCGCCGCATGGGGATGCTCTTTCAATTTGGAGCACTCTTTACCGATATGTCCGTTTTGGATAACGTTGCCTTTCCGTTGCGCGAGCAGACAAAGCTCAGTGAAGAATTGATTATTCGTATGGCGTTGATGAAATTAAATGCCGTCGGCCTTCGTGGTGCGGCTGATTTGATGCCCAGCGAAATTTCTGGCGGGATGTCGCGTCGTGTGGCACTGGCTCGTGCAACGGCCCTGGATCCAGAACTTATCATGTATGACGAACCGTTTGCCGGGTTGGATCCGATTTCTATGGGGGTGACTGCTCGGCTGATCCGTGATTTAAATGATGCCCTCAATGCGACGAGCATCATTGTCACGCACGATGTACCGGAGACTTTTGCTATCGCCGATTATGTCTACATGATTTCGTCAGGACGGATCGCTGCAGAAGGAACTCCGCAGGAGTTATCCGCTTCGACTGATCCTTACGTTCGTCAATTTATTGATGGTGCTCCGGACGGTCCGGTGGCTTTCCATTATCCGGCCGAGCCGATTGCAGAAGAATTTGGAGTACACGCACCATGAATGCATTGATTGATTTAGGCGCCTGGACTCTGGAACAAGTCCGCCATGTCGGACGAATGGCCATTTTTGCGCTGCAGCTTTTTAAAGAGTTGCCCGCCTCTTTGGCCCGTTTTTGGCTTGTGGTTCAACAAATTCACTTCATCGGTAACTACTCCCTGCTGATTATTGCTGTTTCAGGGTTGTTTGTCGGATTTGTCTTGGCGCTTCAGGGTTACTACATTTTGGTCAGTTACGGCAGTGAGCAAGCCTTGGGTGTCATGGTTGCTTTGTCATTGGCTCGTGAATTGGGCCCGGTTGTGGCGGCATTGCTTTTTGCCGGACGGGCCGGTACGTCGCTTACTGCAGAAATCGGTTTGATGCGAGCCGGAGAACAGGTGGCCGCCATGGAAATGATGGGTGTGGATCCCGTTCGTCGTGTGTTGGCGCCTCGTTTCTGGGGGGTACTGATTTCATTGCCGCTATTGGCTTGTATTTTTACCGCTGTCGGTATTTTCGGCGCTTGGATCGTCGGTGTTGTGATGATTGGGGTCGATGGCGGTGCATTCTGGTCACAGATGCAAGCCGGCGTGGATGTGTTTTCTGACGTAGGCAATAGCGTCATCAAATCGGTGGTTTTCGCTGTTGCTGTAGGATTAATTTCTCTTTATCAAGGCTACAACGCAAGACCGACTCCGGAAGGCGTCTCTCGTGCGACGACTCGTACGGTGGTCATTTCTTCGTTGATGGTTTTAGGGCTCGACTTCATTATGACGGCCCTGATGTTCTCGGTTTAGAAAGGGGTTTTCGATGGAACGAAAAGCAGATCGCAAACGCGGAGTTGAGCTCATGGTGGGGCTTTTTGTCGTTGCAGGCTTTGCCGCGTTGCTTTTTACGGCATTACAGGCCGCCAATTTGGGAAGTTTTTCATGGTCTCAGAAAACCTATACGGTAGAGGCAATGTTTGACAATATCGGTGGTCTGAAGCCCAGAGCACCGGTTAAAAGTGCCGGTGTTGTTATCGGTCGCGTTGAGAGCGTGAATTTTGATAACGAACTCTTCCAAGCTCGCGTGACAATGACAATTGACTCGCAATATCAGTTCCCAACGGATACGGAAGCACAAATTTTAACTTCCGGTCTTCTGGGCGAACAATACATCGGATTTGTTGCCGGTGCCGATGAAGAAGTTTTGGAAACGGGCGGCAAGATTCGTCGTACGCAGTCGGCTATGGTGCTTGAGCAGATGATCAGCAAATTCATGTACAGTTTTGTAGAAAATAAAGATAAGGAATAATCCGGCTATGAAGACTACGCTCAAACGCTCTCTTATAGCTATCGCGCTGAGTTCGGCCCTGGCCTCCTGTGCGGTGGTGCCGCCGAATTCTGGTGAAAATCCCAACGATCCTTGGGAAACATTTAATCGTCAGACTCATGCTTTCAACATGACGATGGACGAGTATGTGCTTCATCCTATTGCCCAAAGTTACGCGGATTATGTACCGACTCCTGTTCAAGACGGTGTCAGTAACTTTTTCTCCAATTTGGGTGAACCGGGCAATATGCTCAACAATTTCCTGCAAGGGAAATTTAAAGAAGGCGCGGTGAGCTTTGCGCGTTTCCTGATCAATTCAACGGTCGGTATTGCCGGGCTTTTTGATGTGGCCTCTCACATGAACTTGGAATACGCCCCGGAAGATTTCGGTGAAACGTTGGGCACATGGGGAGTGGGACCAGGTCCCTACATTGTTTGGCCATTCTTGGGACCGAGTACTGCTCGAGATACCGCCTCTATTCCTGTGGATTGGGCTACGGATCCGACGACATATATTTTCTGGGATAGAAGTGAACGCTATCCGTATGCTGTGGGCTTGGGTGCTCTGAAGGTCATTGATACTCGAGCAAAATTGTTGGCTACGGATGCAATGCTACAAACAGCATTGGATCCCTATGTTGCAGTGCGTGAAGCCTATCTGCAAAATCGTGAGAATCTCGTCTGGGACGGCAACCCTCCGTTGGTGTTGATTGAAGACGAGTTCGAAGACGAGGATTACGAAGATTAAAGGAGAAAATCCTATGTTGCGTCGTGTTTTTATGGCGTTTGTCGGTTGTTTGGCGCTGACTTGTGTTGCGTTGCCTGCAGCCTCAGCTCCGAGTACACAATCTCCCGAAGAGTTCGTTCTTAAGGTTTCCAACGAAATTTTGGATGCAATTAAGAAAGATCCTAAACTGCAGCAAGGCGAAAAAAAGGCTGTGGAAGCCTTGGTTGATGAAAAAATGATGCCTGTTGTCGATTTCCTGAGAATGACTCGTATGGCCGTTGGTCCGAAATGGCGCCAAGCAACGCCTGAGCAGCGTGAACAATTGCAGCATTTATTCCGCGAAACGCTCATCCAGGTTTATTCCGGCGGGCTGAGCATGGCTAAAGATCAAAAAGTTCGTATTTTGCCTCGCGGACAAAATGATGGAACCGAAGCCATTGTCAGAACGGGGATGAGTTCTATTTCTGATCCCGGTAAACCGGAAGTGCAGATGGTTTACCGTCTTCGCAATATCAAAGATCAGGGCTGGAAGGTTATTGATGTTAATGTCGAAGGCGTGTGGCTTGTCAGCAATTACCGTAACCAGTACGGCAATATCGCTGCACAGGAAGGCATTGAAGGGTTGATTCGTCGAATGCAGGACCGTGTAGATCACCCTGAAACGGCCAAAAAGTAAGAAAAATGTGGAAGTTGCCCGAGGGTGAAACCTCGGGTGATGAAATTCAATATGAAAATTGATCAAGAAACGGTAACGTTTGAGGATATTGGACATTGGGAAGAGCTGGCCAAGCGAGCTCTGGGGCAATCGGATGCAGTGTTTGATTGTTCCGGGGTCCGAAATGCCGACAGTGCTCTTTTGGCCTTGATCCTGAAGTGGCTTCAACAAGCTCAACAGCAGAAGTTACAAGCAAAAATTGTCAATTTGCCTGAAGGCATGTGGAGTTTGGCTAAGCTTTACGGTGTTCGAGAACTGATTCGCCCGTATTGTGAAAAGACTTCCACTGCTCAGATCTAATCAATTGAAAATTTTGGCAACAAAATTATCCGTTGGAAGGCAGATAAAAAATCATTTTTTATTATGATTGAACAGATACGTCGTTGGCGGCTCTGAGATAAATCGAAAAGCTATGGAAAAACTGAAAGTTACAGGCGGCTGCCGCCTCAAAGGTGAAGTAAAGGCATCAGGTGCAAAAAATGCGGCTTTGCCGATTTTGGCGGCTTCTCTTTTAACGGCCGATGATTTGGTCTTGCATAACGTGCCGCATCTGTCGGATATTCGGACAATGGGCAAATTGCTAAGCGGCTTAGGAATGACCGTTGAACGTCCGTCAGATACAGAAACGGTGAGACTTAATGCGAAGAGTTTGACGACACTGACGGCTCCCTATGAACTTGTGAAAACGATGCGAGCTTCCATCGTTACTTTAGGACCGATGCTTGCCCGTTTCGGTGAGGCAAGAGTGTCGCTGCCAGGCGGCTGCGCTATTGGTGCCAGACCGGTCGATCAGCATATTAAAGGCCTGCAAACCTTAGGAGCTGAAGTCGTTATTGATCACGGTTATGTGGTTGCGAAAGCCAAACGATTGAAAGGTGCTCATATTGTTACCGACATGGTGACAGTAACCGGTACAGAAAATCTTTTGATGGCCGCCACGCTTGCGGAAGGGACAACGGTTATTGAAAATGCCGCCCGTGAACCGGAAGTGGTTGATTTGGCCAACTGCCTGATTGCCATGGGCGCGAAAATCCGAGGAGCCGGAACGCCGGTTATTGAAGTGGAAGGCGTCTCAGAGCTGCACGGCGCAACTCATTCTGTCTTGCCGGATCGTATTGAGACGGGAAGTTTCTTGGTGGCCGCGTTGATGACCAGAGGCGATGTGACGGTAACACATGCCGCTCCCCACACGCTTGATATTGTGTTGGAAAAATTAAGAGAAGCGGGTGCGACTGTTCAGACCGGTGATGATTGGATACGAGTAAGTATTGATAAGCGTCCCAAGGCTGTGAGCGTACGGACGGTTCCTCACCCGGGATTCCCGACAGACATGCAAGCGCAATTTATGGCTCTTGACACCATCGCTGAAGGTACCGGTCGAATTACTGAAACCATTTTTGAAAATCGTTTCATGCATGTTCCCGAACTTCAACGACTTGGAGCCAATATTACGGTCGATGGTCATACGGCTGTGGTAACGGGTGTAGAAGCGTTGTCAGGGGCTAATGTAATGGCTACGGATTTGCGCGCTTCCGCATCGCTTGTCATTGCCGGTCTTGTCGCCAAGGGTGAAACAATAGTCGATCGTATCTATCATTTGGATCGTGGATACGACCATATGGAAGTAAAATTGGCAGCATTGGGTGCTCAGATTGAGCGTATTGCCTGATGCAAGGATTTAAAAAAGGAAAACACTATGCAAGACTGCATCTTTTGCAAAATCATCAAGGGAGAGATCCCTTGCAAGAAGGTTTATGAAGATGAGGACGTGTTGGCGTTTCATGATATTAATCCTTCTGCGCCGATTCATTTTTTGTTGATTCCTAAAAAGCATTTGGTGTCTTTGGCTGAAGCTCAACCCGAAGACACGCCCCTTTTGGGTAAAATGCTTGCTTTGGTACCTCAGTTGGCCAAGGAGCAGGGCTGCCAGAATGGTTTCCGTGTCGTGATCAATACGGGTCGTGATGGCGGTCAGGAAGTTGGCCATTTGCATATTCATGTCATGGGTGGCCCGCAACCGTGGCCGCGTAGGAGTTAAAAGATGGGAAGTTTTTCCATTTGGCACTGGTTGATCGTTTTAGTGATCGTCGTGTTGGTTTTTGGTACGAGCAAGTTGAAAAACTTGGGACGTGACTTAGGTGGCGGCATTAAGGGCTTTAAAGAAGGCCTCAAGGAAGGTCAGGAAGAAGAGCCGAAGAAAGTCGCCAATGAGGCCAACGCTAATACGGTTGATGTGACCGCTAAGGAAAAGACCGAAGCTAAAAAATAGGATTTAACGGAAAGCTCTGGGCGGGGATCTGAAGGTTCTTCGCCCGCTTTTTGTTTGATATGTTTGATCTCGGTTTTACGGAAATTCTTGTTATCGGAGTGGTTGCTCTGGTTGTTCTTGGGCCTGAAAAAATGCCTGAGGTAGCTAGGGCTGCAGGACGTTTTTTTGCCAAAGCTCAGAGCTATATTTCACAGGTAAAAGGGGAGTTCGAGAGAGAATCTCAGTTAGCGGAAATTAAGAAGCTTCGGGATGATATCGCCTCTTCTGCAGCCGGGCTGAGGCAGTCAGTCAGCGATGTGCAAACGGCGTTGACCGAACAAGCAAAAGACGTCAATCACGCTCTTGACGAGGTTTCCGGTACTTCTTCAGTTCAAGCGTCTGAGTCAGCGGATCCCTACACGCAATTTAATCAAGCAGAGGCAACTCTAGAAGCCTCCCGCAACGAATCGCCAAGTCCTTTCAGTTGGGAAGCTGACCCGAGCAGCTCCGATGCTTATCGCTCGCAATATGTCCCTCGCCGTTACAAACCCAGTCCCTCACTTGATGATGTGATTGCGGAATTGGAAGAGCTTCGCCGTGAAATGGCGTTACCGCGTAAGACTCTCGGAGGCTATAACAGGCGTTATGCGCCGAGAGCCCGAGTCAACCGTCCGCGTATTTATCGATGAGAAAACAGATGGCTGACAACAAAAAGTTAACCTATGAAAGCCCGGAAGACGAAGAGGTTGATCGTGAACAACCTCTAATGTCGCACTTGCTGGAGCTCAGAAGCCGACTGGTGCGGGCCGCGGTGAGTGTGCTTGTTGTTTTTGCCGTGCTTTCTCCATTCATGAAGCACATTTTTGACCTTTTGAGTCAGCCGCTGATGGCGGCTTTGCCTCAAGGTGTCAAAATGTTGTCAACAGGCGTCGTCGCTCCCTTTTTTGTTCCGTTGAAAGTCACTCTGTTTTTGGCTTTTCTGATCGCGTTGCCCTATGTGTTGTATCAGGTTTGGGCTTTTATTGCGCCGGGGCTTTACAAGCGAGAAAAACGTTTAATTTTCCCGATTCTTGCCTCAAGCATTGTAATGTTTGCCTTGGGGATGCTTTACTGTTACTTCATTGTTTTCCGGATGGTCTTTATGTTTATCGCAGGCTTTAGTCCGGAAAGCGTCAATTTTGCCCCTGACATTGATGCCTATTTCAGTTTCGTCATCACCATGTTTGTGGCTTTTGGGATTACCTTTGAAGTGCCTATCGTCGTGATGGTCCTAAATCAAATGGGTGTGGCCAGTTACGAGCGTATGTGCAAAATACGTCCTTACGTTATTGTGGGCGCCTTTGTGGTAGCGGCAATCGTGACTCCTCCTGATGTGATGAGTCAGTGTTTATTGGCTGTTCCCTTGGTTGTACTCTATCAAGTAGGGTTGTGGTGCGTAAAACTTTTTGGTAAGAAGGAAGACTCCGGCGAGTCTTAGCCACAGCTTGTTTTTTCTCCAAATGATAAGCGGAGAAGTCCTATGCAAAGACAACATCTGATTGAAATTCTCAACGATCTTTTGCACCCTGAACTTTTTAAGGATTACGCGCCCAATGGTTTGCAGGTTGAGGGAAAAAGCGAGATATCGCGTATTGTGACGGCGGTTTCTGCAACACAAAACGTTTTGGATCAGGCTCTTGCTTTGAAAGCAGACGCTTTATTGGTGCACCATGGCTGGTTTTGGCGAGGTGAAAATCCGGCAGTCGTCGCAACGAAGTATCGTCGTCTGAAAACACTCATGAGCGGGGAAATCAATTTAATAGCCTATCACTTGCCGCTTGATGCTCACATCACTTTGGGCAATAACGCTCAGATGGCCAAATTGTTAGCGGCCACGGATGTAGCCCAGGGTGGGGAGAATAACTTTATTTGGAGTGGTCTTGTGCCGCCGATCACGGTACAGGCGCTAGCTTCTCATTTAGAAAAAAGTTTGAACCGTTCACCTTTGGTGTTGGGAGAACAAACCAAGACCGTTTCTCGATTGGCCTGGTGCTCTGGTGCGGCGGAAGACTTCTTTGAAGAAGCGATTGCCATGGGAGCTGATGCTTATATAAGTGGGGAAGCAACTGAGCGGACCACCCATTTAGCCCGAGAAATGCATGTTCCGTTTTTGGTTTGCGGGCATCATGCCACTGAACGTTTGGGCATAAAGGCGCTTAGCGATTGGCTTGGTGAAAACCATGGATTGGAGTGTATTTTTGTCGACGATGAAAATCCAATCTAATTAAATGATTTTTAAGGGAAAAATGGTTTTTCGATGGCGTTTTTTCGCTGAACCTTTTAAAATTAAAAAACGGTGTGCTTTTTTGTGTTTGGAGCACAGATTAACGATTTGTTGTGATTAAGTTTTTTGCACACCAAGGAGTTAGAGATGATTTTGTATTCCGGTACGACGTGCCCGTTTTCTCACCGTTGCCGTTTCCTTTTGTATGAAAAGGGAATGGACTTTGAAGTTCGTGATGTTGACGTTAATAACATTCCGGCCGATATCCTCACGATGAATCCTTACGGTGAAGTACCGGTTTTGGTCGAACGTGAATTTTTCCTCTACGAAGCCAATATCATCTGTGAATATTTGGATGAACGTTTCCCGCACCCGCAATTGATGCCGGCTGAGCCCGTATTGCGTGCTCGGGTTCGTCTGTTTATGTTCAATTTTGAACGTGAGCTGTTCACTCATGTGAAGACACTTGAATCCCGTCAGGCTGACGAGGCTGCCAAAGAAATCGCACGTACAAATATTCGCGATCAATTGACGGCGATGGCTCCGATTTTCACGAAGAATAAATACATCTTCGGTGAAGACTTCACGATGTTAGATGTCGTGATGGCTCCGTTGTTGTGGCGTTTGGGTGTTTACGGTATTGAGTTGCCCAAGTCTGCAGCTCCGTTGCATAAGTACGCCGAGCGACTTTTCTCGCGTCAGTCTTTTATTGACTCCATGACGCCGTCAGAAAAAGTGATGCGCCGCTAAATAAAGAAAGGTTTTTCGATTATGTCAAGACCATCCATTAAGTCCTATTTGGTTCAAGCCATTTGGAATTGGTGTACAGACGTGGGGTTGACACCCTATGTTCTCGTACGGGTCGATGATAATTGTGTAGTGCCTCAGGAGTTTGTCGAAGACGGACAAATTATTTTCGACATATCCTCAGAGGCTACTCATAACTTAACTTTTGATGATCGAGAAATTAGCTTTGAAGCTCGTTTTGGAGAAAAGGCACTGCGTTGTCGGGTTCCTTATCGCAACATTGCCGGAATGTTCCCGCAGGAAGAACCGAATAAAGGAATGATGTTCAGTCCTAATAGTGATGAACCCGAGGATGAAGAAATTAAACCGCCCCCTCCCAAACCGGTTTTTTCTCGTGTAAAATAAGCGCTTCTTTGATGCCCGTTTAGCTCAGTTGGTAGAGCAACCGCCTTGTAAGCGGTAGGTCGTCTGTTCGAGTCAGTCAACGGGCACCATATAGTAATCCGTACGTGTTCTATACCGTGCGGATTTTCTTTTATTTTCAAGCTATTAAGCCATTTTATTGTTCGTACTCGTTCGGTACCATATTGCTTTATTCGGATTTTTTAGGTACTTTTTTAGGTACCGAAAATTATTTTTTAGGTACCTGTTCTTTTTAGGTACCTTGAAAAGGTGCAAAAAATGCCGAAAATCGCCAAAGCAATGAACGATAAACAAGTGCAGGCGTTACTTAGAAAACCCGACAATAAACCCCATTATGTAGGCGGAGTGCAGGGGCTTTACCTACTGGTGAACGTACTGAAATCGGGGAATGTTTCGGCTACTTGGTACCTTCGAGTAGAGATTGACGGTAAAAAGTCAAAAAAGTCATTAGGACAGTATCCAGACATAACCTTGCTTCAAGCGAGAAATAAAGCCGCTGAATTGCGTGGGCAATTCGCCAAAGGGATAAATCCTTTTGAGATAGAGAAAGAAGAGAAACGTCAGGAAAAGGCTAAAGCCAAGCAGAAAAAGAAAGACGATATTACTTTTGAAAGTGCCTTATCTGAATATCTGGACTATAAACAGGCTAGGGATTGGAAACACGCAGAAAGCACACGTATTAAAGAGGAACGGAGAATAAGAAACCATTTGGCTTCGTTAATGCCGCTGGCTTTGAGTGCAATAGAGCCAGAGGATATAGCCGCCGCAGTTATGCCGATATGGTGCAATAAAGCACAAACCGCTGATAGGGTTTTGGGATTGATACGTGGTTATTTTAAGTGGGCAATGACGGTTAAAAAGTGTAGACCGCGCGGGATTAACCCCGCTGATAGTCAATGGCTTAATGATTTATTGCCGCCTGCGAGTAAGCGAAAACAAGAGGAACATATGCCAGCCTTGTCGGTGGAACAGTTGCCGCCATTTATGAAGGCTTTGCACGAAAGAGCAAAAACTCATCTATCAGCGTTGTGTACGGAGTTTGCCGTACTAACCTGTGTCCGTTCAAAAAATGTTCGTGAAATGCGGTGGAGTCAGTTAGATGATGATTTAACGATTTGGGAAATTGACGCAGAGGAAATGAAAATATCGCGCAACGGTCAGCACAAAATCCCGTTAAGCAAGCAGGCTAAGGCGATTATCAGAAAAGCCAGAGAAATGACAATTGATGCTGTGTATGTGTTCCCCTCAGAGAGGAGGCAGGGTAAGCCGTTAAGTAATTCCACGTTAAATGTAGTGATCAAAGATTTACACACAATAGAGGTTAAGGCAGGGCGTGAAGGATGGATAGACAAAGAGCAGACAAAGAAACAGGGGAAACCAAGAATAGCCGTACAACATGGCATTTGTCGAGCAACATTTAATACATGGGCGGAAAGTACGCGGCAGGACGAAAGAGCGGTAGAGCTTATTTTGCACCACGATATAGAACCACGATTAAAGAGTGCTTATGATCGTTCAGAGGATTTGCCTTATAAAGCGAAGGTTTTACAAAATTGGGCAGATTTTTGTTATTCAGAGATAGATAAAAAGTGAAAATAGTACCCTCGGCATTTATGTTTTTTAGTGGGGAACATGGGGAATTTGGGGAATAGCCTGAAAATACTGGATTTTCACTTTTGCCAATTCGGGGCAATTCCCTACTTTTTTCACCTTTTGCCGATTCTGGCGTAAACCTCTAAATTAAACGAACTCCGAGCGAACTCCGAGAAAACTCTATTTTTTAGCTCGAATTAGGCTAATTATTTATGTTTTCTCTGGGAGCGTATGCTTGTTTGATTTTTTCATATAAGGCAATTGCGCCCTCAGGGATTTCCTCTATATTGGTTTGTCTGATTTCAGCCGTTACCTTGCCGCCCTTGCGGCGTGCGACAATTTTCAGACGGGCTTCAATTTGTAGGCGGCTACGCGCCACGTCATCAAATTCAGTAGTTGCCGTGGTCCCATTGTCATAAGTAACTACGCGTTTTGTTATGTTTGGAGTGTCAGCCAGTTCTAACGCTTCCTCTTCCATCAGCATATCGGCAAAATCGCGAGCGGCCTCATAATTGTCTTTGAAGTCTGGATTATTTTTAAGCCAGTTATAAACGGTGCAAACCTTCAAATTGTGGCGTTTACATATGCTCCGAAGGGTTTTGCCCTCAAGCAGTTCATTGATGATTTTCTGGGCTGTTTTATCGCTGTATGTGCTTAATCTGGCCATGCTTTCCTTTTCCCAATTTCAGAATAAATAGACGCTTCGCGCGCGTGAGGTTTCATTAAGCCAAGTTTGCAAACATATTTTCAAATAATGCCTTTTCTTTTTCAGCTTTTTTGATGGCTAACTGACTGAAATTGCCGCCCCCACGGCGGCGGGCAATGATTTTCATGTAGGTATCGGCAATAGCACGCGAACGGGCTACATTGTCGACTGTTTTCACGACAGTTCTACCATCATCATAGGTAGCCTTTTCCTCAATGATTCTCGGCTGAGTGATTTCATCTATTGCCATATCCTCTAAGAGGTAGTCCCCGAAGCGGCGGGCACTGTCATATCTTTCTGCAAAATCATCATGTTCTACCATCCAATGATAGACGGTAGAAACTCCGATACCAAGCGATTTACAGGCCGCTGTAAGTGTTTTCCCTTCAATAAGGTATTCAATAATTTGATTTGTTTTTTCCTCTGAATATTCCGATTTTCTAGCCATGTGAATTACTCCATTTTTCTTTGATTCTAACGTGAGATTTTGGAGATTTTGCAGACTAAAACAGGAAAACTACGCGCGCGTGTGTAAGGAGTGAATGAGAAAGTTTTTTATTGAATGCACGCGAACACTACATATAGTGTATTAGGGTAAACACTAAGTAAACAAATAGCATTAAGTAAGATTAATTCTTTTGGGTTTAACTATTAAATCATTTTGATTTAACTATCTACGACAAACCACGACATACCCACGACATATCTACGACATTTTGTTTAAAGATTGGGTTTAAAACTTAAATCTTTTGGATTGAACTTACTAAGCAAAATGTAAACAGATTCCACAACATATATTGTGGAATGAAAAATATTTAACCATTTATTGTGTTTTTATCTGATACGCTATAAGCCAATGCGAGAGAACTCGCAGACATTCAAATGAACTCTTAGAGGTAAATATGAGTAACGAAAATATGAAAAATATCGCCATTGTTTCTGGCTTCTATCGTCTTAACAAAATGTGTGAGTTGCTTGGATTGGGCAAAACCACAATTTGGGATTTATCCCGCCACGATCCTGACTTTCCAAAACCTGTGAAGCTAACCAGTCAATGTACCGCTTGGCGCGCTGATGAGGTGCAGGCATGGATCAATAGCCGCCCGCGTGCAACCCTTCGTGGAGGTGCCAATAATGCGTAGGAAAAAACAAAAAGGTGCTTCACTTGGTGTAATCGGTGGTTACTCGCCAAAGTCCACAACCGAAAACACTAATCAGGGAAGCACCAATGAAAAGGATAATGAAAAACATTGCACGTTGCATAGTGCTACTGGTTACGCTACTATTTCCTTAAGCGGTTTTCATACCGCTCGCAGGCTTGGCGGCTTGCATTATCAACATAGGCGATTGATCGCCATGCCATTCATGGCGTTTTCTTTTTGTGCGATTGATCGTACTCATGGCGTTAGTTTGCCCAAAACTTTGACGGGCACGCCGTATGGGAACCCGCAAGGGTTGCTGTTTCCTATGTTGCAGTCCGCCAACCTGTACGGCGTTGCTCACCCTCTTGGCGGGGGCGTGGGCTTCATACTGACAATCTGAACATAGGAGATAGCCATGAGTAAAACTCTCAATGGTGCAGTTCTGCACACCCTTTCAAACAATCCCTCACTTGTTGGACAGGTTATTAAAGCCGCTTCCTTGCCCACCATGACGCGTGCGCAAGTTGACGAAGCAATAGACGCTTGCGACTTACTTAACGCTCAAATAACCGACGCGATAGACCTAGTAGCTGACGCGGTTGTGAGTGACGAAACAGAGCGTTTACACGTTGCCAACACATTGAATCTAATCGCAGGTGTTGCACGCCTGAATAACGATATTTTGGTGCGTTTTGCAGGGAAACTATTGGAGGGTAGGAAATGAGTGAATATCAATTTGTTGGTGCATTTGAGACGCCAATCGAATTGTTTGATAACGTGAATGGTCAATACATAGAGCAAAAACTTCGCATAGGTTCATTTATTCGCCTGAATGAGATTAGAGAAAGGGGCGGAAAGAGCAATATAAGTGCAAAAAAATTTTCGGACGAAAAGGGAATTATTGCCTTTAATCACCGTTTGAGAATTTATGGAGTTTGGTTTGACGATTACAAAGACAGACATGAGCTGACAGAATCCCAAAAAAGAAAGTTAAAAGAGGAAATGGAAGCCGCTCGCCGTCAGGCTGAGGCTGAGGAACGCGCCAAGCATGAGCGTGCGGCTCGCTATGCGATGGAGTTTTATCGAAACTCTACCCCTGTGACGATAGACCGCTATTTAAACCGTAAACACGTCAAGCCAACGGCTACGCTTTGTTCAATTCCTTACGCCAAGGCTTATGAAATTCTCAAGGCGTATTACTTGGAAGCCTTTGGGTACACACCGAGCGGCTTTCAAGGCAAGGGCGGCACCACGCTTAAAAGTGACAAAGATTTGTTACTGGTGCCTATGCGTGGTGACGTGTCACGCATTCAATCAATCCAGCTCATTGATGAGACAGGTGCTAAGGCATTTTTATGCGGAGGTAAAAAGAAAGGGGCTTATTGGCAGTCTGAAAAACTCCCTGAGTTTGATCCCGATACCAATATGACAATCGGCATAGGTGAGGGAGTGGCCACGGTGCTAAGTGTCAAACAGGTGAAAGGTTTCCCTGTGGTGGCGGCAATGGATTGTGGCAATTTGAAACCCGTTGCCCTTGAGATTAAGTCGCGCTTTCCCAAAGCCAAAATACTCATTTTGTCTGACGTTGGAAACGGCGAAAAGGAAGCGTTTGAAGCCGCTCAGGCCTGTGAAGGTAAGTTGGTTATCCCAAAGTTTACGGACGCATTAAAAGCCGATTTTAAGCGTTTAACTGGCAAAGACAACCCGACAGATTTCAATGATTTTTATTTGGCGAAGGGGGTGATTTAAATGACGGATATGAATGTAAAAGAAAAGGCCGCAAGTGAAGCGGCCAAGCAAAACGGTACTACCGAAATTTTAAATGATTCTGATCCTTTTGATAACCCCGTGAGTGTTGTTTTAGTTGACGAAGGGAACGGCGTTAAAAGTTTCACCAAAGCTAATGGCGATAAGTTTCTAACTGGCCCGCTCGGTGTGGTGTTTATTCCTGCTGGTAAGAGTGAGGATAGTGCGCAAAAAGTCTGCGGGCCGTTGGAAGTGGTTGGGCGGTACCGAGATAAAAAAGGGAACGGCTGGGGCCGTGTGGTGGTTTGGCATGATGGTGACGATACGCGGCACGAGTTGAAAATAAGTGAGGGGGATTTAAGCACAAAGCAATCTGAGGTATTCGCGGCGTTAGCCAGCGGCGGCCTTGAGATTTTTGCAGTACCCTCAAGTGGACGGCC
>ENA-UESP01000996-UESP01000996.1-human-gut-metagenome-genome-assembly--contig:-NODE-996-length-21298-cov-8.577305_pt1 | contig 21298 bp, 20 predicted proteins | sample MGYA00243003_ERZ508004 | MGnify/ENA primary metagenome ERZ508004 (study PRJEB26167, sample SAMN06115443) | human gut metagenome | host: Homo sapiens | place: China:Henan | collected 2015-07-29 | study...
CATAAGAGCCTGTGTATTGAATTCATAAGATTTCATGCAGACAACGGCATCATAGGATGGAAGAATGATACATATCTGTCCGCCCCAGCCGGAAAAATAAAATCCATTGTCCCGCTTGGTTTTCCAGAAAAAATATCCATAGCCGGATGTAGTGTCGCTGATGTTTTTCATGCTTTCGTCTGGCCAGTTTGCGATCTGCGCGGAAGATGCTTCCCGAATATAGGATTCGGGAACTAACTGTCTGCCTTTCCAGTTACCTTTTTGCAGACATAACTGGCCAAGACGCAGGAATTCTTCGGTAGTTACCTGAACACCGCCAGGACCACAGGTATATCCAAGCGGATCTGTGTACCACTGAGGATTGCGAATTTCCAACGGTTCAAATAATCTTGGACGAAGCCAGTCGATCAGGTTCTGGCCGCTTGTCTCGCTGATCATGCGGGCAATTAAGTGCGGACAACTATTGTTGTATACAAAATGTGTTCCAGGAGTTAATTGGAGTGGCTGAGAAAAAATATAGTTGACCCAGTCCAGGTTCTCCAGGTCATCCCGGTTGACTACTCCTGGAATTAAGGAGTAGCCGTCCATCAGCTTGTGATCATGTCCGCTGGCCATCATCAACAGATCACGGACTTTTACCTGGTTCCAGGTCGGATCATAATCGGCAGGCAGATGTTTTTTTAAGAAATCAATAGGTTTTGAATCCAGGGAAAATAATCCCTCATGAATGGCCATTCCAGTAGCAAGGCTGACAACGCTTTTAGTAGCAGAATGAATGTCAGATCTGCGGTCGGTAGGCTGAAAATGAAATGATGCTTCCAGAGCGCCATGTCGCATAACGAGAATATGCTGAACACCTAAGTGATTTTGACATACTTTCTCGGCAAAAGGCACAATGTTTGTAGCCATAGTTTGATACCTCCTTGTGATTTTGAGCGCTCTTATTCTATTAATAGCTTAGTAGATTATTGCATATTTTACAAATACTATTTATAATATAGAATAATCACAAAAATCCTATGGGTAAAACAGATGAACACTAAAAATTTACAGTATTTTCTTACAGTTGCGGACGAGCACAGCATATCTGCTGCAGCCAGAAAACTTTATATCGCTCAGCCGTCTTTGTCCCAGTATATCAGACGGATCGAAGAGTCTGTAGGCGCACCATTATTTAAACGGACACCCAATGGTCTGGAGTTGACGGATGTTGGCCAGCAGTTTTATATTACTGCCATGAAGACTGAAAGTTTATGGAAAAACTTTACATCGAATCTGATGGCGCCGGACAGTTTAAAAGAGGGCAATATTTCTTTTGGAATCACGTTTCAATTAGGAATGCGTGTTCTTCCGGATTTATTGATTAAGTTCAATCAGCAGTTTCCGAAGATGAACTGCTATGTGTATGATAAGAGGCATGTGGAACTGGAGAAAAGCCTGTTAAGTGGAGAACTGGATCTGGCAGTTACTCATATCCAGAAAACGCAGAAAAAACCAGCGTTATCTTATGACTGCTTTTTAAAAGATCCGATGGTGGTGATTGCGTCTCCACAGAGAAAGCTTTCCCAAGAATCGGGTGTAATCATTTGGAAAAATGAAAAGCCGGTGATTGATGTTAGAGCACTAAAAAACGAGAAATTTATTTATCCTAAAAAGGATAATCAGTGTCGGCAGATCATCGATGCATTGCTGGCACAGAATGATATTCTGTATCCTGATGAATATCTGACTAATAACCAGTTTCAGACGATCCAAGCATTGGTATCAGCGAACTTGGGGATTGGAATCATTCCGAGAAGCTACGTGACCAAAGCGATTCCCATTGAAATATTTGAGATTCCAGATTGTTTTGAAGCTTTCTGGGAATGTTGTATTGCAACCAGGAAAAATTATCGTCTAAATTACATTGAGGAACGATTTGGAGAAATTGTAAAGGAGTGCTGCATTCACATGGGACAGGAGACAAAGGTATAAAATCCTCCAGCTTGTAATATGATGTAAAAAATGTTCTTAAGGGGAATCCCCATGAAGGATTATATCGAAGAACGGGCGGTCGCCATCGCCAATTACATCATAGACCACAATGCTACAGTGAGACAGACGGCAAAGAAATTCGGGATTTCGAAGTCCACAGTTCACAAAGATATGGTAGATAGACTTCAACATATCAACCCATCGCTTGCGTCACAGGTGCGAGTGGTGTTAGATATCAACAAATCCGAGCGTCATATCCGAGGGGGAATGGCAACGAAGGAGAAATATCAGCACCGGCTGGCGATCTGCAGTAAGGATGATGAAGTGTGAAATGATGAAATTTAAAGATAACTATTACATTTTGAACGCAGATAAGCATTCCCCCGCTTCAAGTGCGCGGAGCACTAAGCGGCGGGTGAGGGGGGATGCTTATGTCAGTGGGAGTTGAAAGCTCCCACTGACAGATCGCGAAGCGACTGCGTTCATGAGCAAGTAGCGAAGCGGATTGCGAATGTCCGCTTTACAAAGAGGATGAATCATCTATGGATATCCGTGATTATGAATACATCGTAACCATTGCTGAGCAAAAGAGTATTACGCGGGCGGCGGCGCAGCTATTTATTACCCAATCTGCACTGACAAAGTTTTTACAGCGAACTGAACGCAGTCTTGGAGTGGCTCTGTTTTTAAAGAAGGGCAATCAATTCTTACTGACAGAAGCCGGGCAGAAATATGTGGAGACGGGCCGAGTGATCATGCAGCTGGACCGACAGTTGTCTAACCAGTTGGAGAGTGAGGCAGCCATCCAGCGGCACCGAATCCGACTAGGATACGGAATGGGACGGAGCAATCAGCTGATTGAGGAGATTTTCCCGAAGTTTTTTAAAAAATATCCAGATGTACAGGTGTCTACCAAAGTGGAGACCAGCCGGAGGCAGATGATGGAGCTGCAGAATGGAACGCTGGACATGGCGATTGTGACCAACGTGGAGAAAATACCTGGTTATACTTACTTACCAATTGAGGTTTCAAGGCTGGTACTTGTAATAGCACAAGATTCGGACATTCTGAAAGAAGCCAGAATACAGAAGGAGTTTCTGTTTCCCGTGATTTCGATTCAGAGACTGGAAGGAGTTCCGATGGTTACGATGCCAGTGACGACCAACTCTGGTAATCTGGCAAGAGAACTTTTTAAAAGCTGGGGTGTAGAAACCAATATTGTTCTGGAGGTCAGCGATATCCGGAGTCTTTTGGATGCGGTAGAAAATGAAATTGGTGTTGCTGTGTGTATGAATGTACCATTGGGAAAACACAAGCTGCAATATTTAAATTTGGAAGAAGTGGAACCAATTGAGCAGGTGACAACCCTAGTCTATCGTTCAGATAAAGCGTTAAATGAGGCGATGCGGTATTTCATTCAATTATTGACGGAACAGAAAGAAGATCTGAAATAGGTCTTCTTTTTTATGCCCAAACTATTCCTTAAAGTAATAAAATAATGAAAACTATGAATTTGATTCCTTTTATTTCTTATGATAAAGTTTAATCAACAACAAACAGGAGGAAACAACGAATGAGTGAAGCATATGAGACACGAATGGATTCTATCGCATTAAAAATCCGTTGGATTTCTGTCCAGTGCTATGAGATGGTTCTGCCAGGAGGGAAAACGCTGGTGACGGACCCATTTTATTGGGATATGAGCCATTTTGATGGACTGACAGAGGATGAACTGACCAAGAATCAGAAGCTGGAAAAAAAGGTGTACGCGCAGAGCGGATTTTCCGTGGATCAGTTTACCGGTGCGGATTATATCCTGCTGAGCCATGTCCATGGCGATCATTGCAATTTGACAGGAGAATTGTGGAATCGTTTTTATGGAAGAGTGCTGGTTCCAGCGGAGTGTGCGGAAGAAATAGCAAAAGTTTTTGATATTCCCTATGCGGCAATTTATCCATTGTATCCGGGCAATACCTATTATTTCGATGATTTCACATTGAAGGTATATCCTGGTGCTCACGACAACCGGGCATTCCGTGAAGGAAAATTTCAGCGTCCAAGCGATGCACGGGTTCTGTATGACGGTTCCGAAGGATTCGGATTGTCATGTCCGTGCCGTTTAGGACCGTTAGGTTCTATGTTTAATTTTAACTATGTGATCGAAACAAAGAATAACTACCGGATCGATTTCAGCGCCGGGCGGGATTACGAGGAGCATTGCAGCCATCTGCAGAATGAAAAACCCAATCTGATGCTGAGACACCGGATTCGCAGCTATTCACCGGAAACTTATGCGGATATGATTGAGCAGATGGGAGCACAGCTTGCCATGCCGCTTCATCACAACAACGCAAGGGCAACCGGAGAGGACTTAAACGCTTATTTCAGACAGGTAAATGAAATCTTAAAACAGCGTGGAAGCGCAGCACGTGCATTCAATCCAGAACCATACAAATGGTATCAGATCTGCACATCCATTCTTCCAGAATAACATAGGGGTAGGAATACGAAGGAGGTTTTTATGAGTCAGTTAGCAATTTGTTTGATTATTTTTGCAATTACCATTATTGGTTATTGCAGTGGAAAATACAGTCTGGCAACCATCGCCATCACATCTTTGATGACCTTGACCTTGACTGGGTGTTTACAGGCGAAAGAGGCACTGGGATATTTTGCAAATAGCAACGTTATTATGATTGCCGGTATGTGCATTGTGGCAGCAGGCTTCAACCGGACAAAATTCTGTACTGCTCTTGCGGACCGCATTTCAGTCATTGCAAAAGGCAGTCTGGCGAAAATGATGATGGGATATGTATTGATTGGTGTTCTGTTAAGTCAGTTTGTCCAGAGTCCTGTTTCTGTCATCGGAATTGTTGCCCCAATGCTGATTGCATCTGCAGAAAGCATGGGCTTAAAGCCAAGCAAGGTAATTTTCCCTGTTGGCATTGCAACGATCATCACCTGTTGTACTCTTCCTCTGGGGGCTGGCGCAACGATCGCTGGTGAACTGAATGGATATCTGGAAAGCTATGGATATACAGATTTTACCATTGGATTTTTAGATCCGATGATTGCCCGTCTTCCACTTCTGATCATTGCCTCTTTATACTGTATTTTTACGGCTGTCAAGTTAGCTCCAGATGAGCCAACAGCAGAAATTGCGATTTCTGGCAAGAAGAAAGGAAATGCAGCAAGCTTAAATAGTTTCCAGGAAGCTGCCGGTATCTTTATTTTCTTTGCAGATGCGGTTGGAATGATGTTTGCGTCTAAGTTCGGTCTGGCTTTGTGGCAGGTAACGGTGATCGGCGCATTGGCAATGGTATTATGCGGTGTGTTGAAACCAAAGGAAGCGAGTGCTGCTATTCCATTAAGCATGCTGCTGTTGATCGTAGGTGCTCTTGCAATTTCCGGGGCCTTAAGTGCAACAGGTGCTGGTGAGCTGATCGGAGCCCATATGGCAAACATGGTAACTGCAGTGGGAGGCAACTCCTATCTGGTAGGACTGATCTTCTTTGTGGTACCATTTATCCTGACTCAGTTTATGTCAAACCGTGGTACCATGATGATCTTCTATCCGATCGCCATTGCGACCTGTTCCGCAGCAGACTTAAATCCAACTGGTCTTATGATCTTAATCCAGGCAGCATGTCTGTCAGCGTTTATGACACCAATGGCAACCTCTGGAGTTGGTTATATCATGGGGTGTGGCGGCTATGATCAGAAATCTATGATCAAGCAGTCAATCCCTCTGGCAGTGATCTGCTGTGTGGTATCTGTTGGCTGGATCATGACCATGTTTCCATTAAAATAAAATACGAAGCATGTTTATCTGATAAGGCAGAATATCTGGAGAAGTCCGGGGATCCTGCCTTATTTTTATTGCTGATTCATCATAGGCAAATACAATAATCAGTATCTTTTTTTGGTATTTTACCATAAAAGCCGGATTCGCTATACTGAAGATACCAGGACGCGTCAATAAACAAAAAGGAGAACAGGCATATGAACAGTAAGATTCCTCTGATCAGTCAGAGTCATGTAAAAGAAAGAGGAATTTTCTATGTGGGAGGTAAAAAGACTGGAAATGAGCAGGATCAGTATTATTGCAATCAGATGTATGTAGAAGTTTACACCCCACAGAAGAAAAAGCATCCATATCCGATCATTATGCTTCACGGAGCAGGTCAGACCGCAGTGAACTGGCTGATTACACCAGATGGACGGATGGGATGGGCAGATTATTTCATTGCACATGGATATGAAGTCTATCTGGCAGAGCAGCCAGCGAGAGGCCGTTCCGCTTGGCATCCAGAGGTCAATGGAAAGACCATGCATCATACGATCGTGTCGTTGGAACGTTTTACTTCCAATCAGGGTAAATGGCCCCAGTCAAAGAAACATACCCAGTGGCCGGAGGGAGAAGAGGCATTGGAACAGTTTCTCTCTTCCCAGGTGGAATATCTCCCAAGTAATCGGGATTCCCAGCAGCTGGTATTAGAGGCAGGCAGAGAATTATTAAAACTGATAGGACCAGCGATTTTAATGACCCATTCCCAGGCGGGGCCATTTGGCTGGCTGTTAGCAGATGACCAGCCGGAACTGGTAAAAGGAATTGTGGCATTGGAGCCGTCAGGGCCTCCATTTTCAAATGATGTAACCAATCCAACGGTGAAAAATTATGGAATTGCAGATCTGCCATTGCATTTTGAACCGGAGATTGCAGGAAAAGAAGATTTACAGGTTGAGTTATGGAAAGCATCGGAAGAAGGGTTAAACAATGGGTGGATCATGAAAGAACCATATCGTAAATTGCCAAGGCTTCAGGGAATTCCGATTCTTTTGATGGTAAGTGAATCTTCTTATCATGCCGGATATGACCATTTGACGTCAAAGGTATTGGAACAGTCTGGTGTAGAGCATGATTTTGTTCGGTTGGAAAACATTGGAATTCATGGAAATGGGCATATGATGATGCTTGAAAAGAATAATTTGGAGATTGCCCAGTGGATCGCCGGATGGTTGGAGAAGAAGGGGGAGTAACAATGACAGAAAAAAAGAAATTTCAGGTACCGCACTCTATGGCGATTATTGTTGCGGCTATGATTTTGGCCTCTATTTTAACGTATCTGATTCCAGGTGGAAATTTTGAGCGGGTGGTTAATGATGCTGGAAAAACCGTAGTAGTTCCAGGAAGTTTTACTTATGTGGAGCAGACACCGGTAAATCCGTTTACCATTCTGGATTATGTATTTTCGGGACTGACAAGTGCCGGATCCATTATTTTTGCCCTGCTCTGTGCGGGCGGCGGTCTTGGAATCGTTCTGGCAACAGGAATGTTCCAGGGTGCAGCATGTACCTTCAGTAAAAAGGCAAAAGGAAAAGAGTGGGTGGTTGTTGCCGTTTTGATGACGCTGTTTGCTCTGTTGTGTATCCCGATCAATTTAAACTATTTTATTCCATTTGCACCTCTTGGAATCATCGTGGCCATGGCTATGGGATATGATGCAATCGTTGGTATTTCCATCATTATGATTGGTGGTGCAGTTGGTTTTTCCTGTGGAGCCATGAACTTATCTAACACGGGAACGGCCCAGGCAATTGCGGAACTTCCAGTATTTTCAGGAATGGGATACCGCCTGTTCTGTATGATTCCATTTTTGATCGTCAGCATTGTGTACATTGTGCTTTATGGAAGAAAAGTAAAGGCAGATCCAACTAAGAGTTATATTTATGGAAATAAAGTAGATTTTGGTGATTTTGATCCGGAAAATGTACCAGCATTTGAGAAATGCCATATTCCAGTAGCAATTGTTGTTGTGGTTTCCCTGCTGTACATGATTTATGTGGCAATCTTCTCTGACCTGTCATTCCATACTTCTGCAACCATTTTCCTGTACATGGGCTTGTTAGCAGGAATTGCATACCGGATGCCAGTCAATGAGATGTGCAAACAGTTCTGTAATGGTGTAAAAGGCATGGCGTCTACTGGAATTTTAATCGGTTTTGCCTATGCAATTTCCGGAATTTTGTCCGCAGGAAATGTTATGGATACGGTTGTGAATGCCCTAGCGAACGGCCTGGCATATGTGCCACCAATCATGCAGGCTCCGGCGATGTTCCTCATGCATATCATTGTAAACCTGTTTGTAACTTCTGGAAGCGGCCAGGCGGCAGTTACCATGCCAATTTTTATTCCTGTGGCAGACCTGGTTGGCATGTCCAGACAGACAGCAGTTCTGGCATTTAACTTTGGAGATGGATTCTGTAATTTCATCCTTCCACACGCAGCAGCAACTATGGGATTCGTTGGTTGCGCCAATATTCCGTTTACTAAATGGTTCCGCTTTATAATAAAATTATTTGCAATCTGGGTAGTGGTTGGCTGTGCATTGTTAATGGCAGCTACTTTGATCCATTATTAAGAAAAATGCTAACGCGCAGATCTATTGAACAGTTAAAGAAAATGTTCTTCCAGGCAGTTTAAAAAAGAGGAGACTGCTGGTGGAAGATAATCTGACTGATAATAGCAGACTGTGGAAGTCCAGTATGCGTGATAGGACGGGTCAATCAGGAAAATCTGGAGATCTGGGGAGTCTTTAAGCTGCTTTTTCAGATAGTGTTCAGGTAAAATAGCGGCGCCGACTCCCTGGGCGGCCAGTTCTAGTGCACTTGGAAAACTATAAGTGGTCAGTGCTGTTGGTGGGAAAAAACCAGCCTGTTCAAAGGCAAAATCACAGATGTGACGAATCCGCTGCCGTTCACTGAAACGGATCATGGGAATATTTTTCAGAATCTCCAAAGGAAGAATTGGTGGTTCTGAATCTGGCGATTCTGATAAAAAGCCATATTTCGAATGAAGGACAATACAAAAATGTTCTTTTAACAGGATTTTTTCCACCAACTTTTTGGAATTTATGATTGTTTTGGCCGGGTATTCGTTTGGATACTGATGCGACAGGATCAGATCCAGTTTCCCCTGATTTAAAAGCTGTACCAGTTCGGAGGTCTTCTGTTCAGAAAGCCGGACGTCAATCAATGGATAGTTTTTCCGGTATTTTGGCAGAAGTGGAGTTAAAATTAATAACGTATTATACCAGGAGGCGCCGATATTTAAGACGCCTCCATTCATGTTATCACGGTCGGAAAGCTGATTTAGAAGCTAATTCCATAATTCCAGCATCTGACAGGCAGTTTTGTAATACAGTTCGCCCTCTGACGTTAAGAAAAATCCATTTTTCTGACGATGAAATAAGGAGCAGTTTAGGGATTTTTCAATTCTTTGGACGCTCTGGGTCAAAGAAGGCTGGGCAATGGAGAGTTTATCTGCGGCACGGGTAATGTTATGTTCTTCTGCAATGGTTTTGATATATAAAAGTTCACGGTCAGTCAAAAGTATCGGTCCTTTCTGCTTTTTCTATTATTAATATCATATGGATGAAATATCATATTTGTCAAGACAACTAAACAGAAAAAAATCCCCGTCTTCCACCATGAAAAACCAGCAGAACCCTCTACCGATTTTTTCATAAATCTGTTAAAATAGAGTTATAGTAACTGTATGGCAGGTCAGTGTAGCTGTCATGCAGGCTACAGGAAAATACAGGCAGGAAAAGGGAGGGCGATGGATGAAAGATACATGCAGACGGATGTGGAAATCAGTGAAAACTTATGCCAGGATGTGGCTGGCGGGGTTTCTTCTGGTGATGATGTGCCTGAATGGAATTACCGTATTTGCGGCGGATATTCCGAATCACACGGAAGACTTTTATGTCAATGACTACGCAGGAATTTTCAGCGATGAGCAGAGAGACAGGATCGTGGAGGCTGGAAAGGAGCTGTATGACGGGACCACGGCTCAGGTGGTGGTTCTGACTATTGACAGCACTGAAGGAGAGGCCATCAGTGATTATGCCCTGGAAGTTGGAAGATCATGGGGTGTCGGTACCAAAGGGGAAAATAACGGCGTCCTCATTGTTCTGGCGGTGAAGGATCGCCAGGTATGGGTGGCAGTCGGTTATGGACTGGAGGGGCAGCTTCCAGATTCCAAGACCGGACGTCTGATCGATGAGAATGCCATTCCTTATTACAAAAATGATGAATTTGCCGATGGAACCGAGCAGTTGTATTTTGCTCTTCTCAATGAAGTGCGTCAGGAATATGGTATGGACACTGTAGATGCGCCGGAAGCTGCATCTGCATCGGATGATATTGATTGGGAGGGCATACTTTTTGCCATTGGTATTGTGATTGTTCTGGTCATTATCGTGATCATCATTTCTAATCGTCCAGATAAAAAGGGAGGCAAACGATCATCAGGAAGCGGTTATAGCGGCGGTTTTGATAATTACAGCAGCTATGACAGCGGAAGCAGCTACAGCGGAAGCAGTGGTGGCGGAGGAAGCTTCGGCGGCGGCGGAGCAGGACGAAGCTTTTAATGAAACTGGGGTCAGCACAGAATCTGATTATTTGGCAGTTTGACTAGTCCTCAGACAACACCTTTAAAAGTACTTCCTGCAGAGCCAGAGCAGCTTTGGAGTGGTAACGTCCTGGGGCCAGTGCAGCAGCAAGCTCCGCAGAAGCGCCGTCAGATCCCAGCGACAGAAAATGTGCATCCCGGAAATAATGTCGGGAACTATAGTAGGTAAAGGCCAGCCCATGGCCTGCAGCAGCCAGTGCGGCGGCCATAAGAGCTGTCAGGGATTCGTTGCAGGTGATGGGCTGGAGTCCGTTTTTATTAAAAATACGGCGGGCTTCCCTGCCGAGAATCGTATCGTAATCACTTAAGAAAAATTCGTATTGAATGGCATCAGTTAAGTTTACATAACATGGAATCCGGGAAGTGGTCTGGGAGTCCGAAGAGAACTTCCGGGCTGCTTTTGTTATGGGATGATTTTCGTGGGAGATCAGACAGATCTCGTCCCGCATCACAAAGGTTGGCTGGATCCTGGAATCAGAAACCGGAAGAACCAGGAGCGCGATATCAATTTCTCCACTTAATAGCATTTGTTCCAATGCCATGGAATTCTTTTCAACGATCTGCACCCGGATTCCCGGGTAATCCAGCTTGAATGCATTTAATACCGGTGGCAGCAGGTAAGAGCCGCGGAAACCACTGATTCCAAGGATCACGCTTCCACTTTTTAATTCCTGGAGATCCTGGATCTCATCCTGGGTCCGGTGATATTCTGCCAGGGTGGCATAGGCATATTTCACCATGATATTTCCGGCTTCTGTAGGACGGACACCTCGGGAGGTGCGGACAAATAATGGGCTTGCCATACTGCTCTCCAAAGTCTGAAGAAACTGGCTTAAGCTGGACTGGGCCATATAGAGCCGTTCAGCAGCCTTTGAGATACTTTTTTCCTCTGCAATCGCAATCAGATAATTCAGTTCTTTGATTTCCAAGATAAGATTCCTCCATACAAACAGCCATCGGTTTTACCGATGACAAGTATATCATATTTTGTCTTTTCCCGCTATCAGAAAATAGATACAATAAAGATGCTTAAGCAAATGAGAAAAAAATAACAAGAAGATAAAATGATACCAGGGTCAAAAGGTCAGAAGTTCGACGCAAGCTTGCTTGCAGGAGAATTTTTGACCTTGGGACCCGCCAAAAACATGAGTAAGTAGCCATTTTTCAAAGAAAAATGAGCGAATTGCGAATGTTTTTGAGAATTGCGGGAGCATGCAGTGCAGAGCAATTCGGTATCAGAGGGGTCAAAAGCTTTTGACCCCAACATCATAAAATGTAACGATTCAGGAAAGAGGAGAAACGATGGGAAAAGTATCCATGAAAGGTGTCTGCGACATGCATGTACACACCAATCCAGATCTGCGACTGAGAGCTTATGATGATTTTGAACTGGCAGATGCAGCAATTCGTGTAGGAGCAAGAGCCATTGTCATCAAAACTCATCTGGGATTTACCGTAAACCGGGCGTATCTGACGAACCAGTACGTGAAGCGGGTGTACGGGGAGAATACTGGATTCACCATGTATGGCGGCGTTGTGATGAACAAGGTGATCGGCGGCATCAATCCGGAGGCAGTAGAAAAGGGACTGAAGCTGGGAGCAAAAGAAATCTGGCTTCCGACCCAGTCTGCGAAACGTCATTTGGAGAAAATGGGCAAGAACCCGGCCGATGGGATCGAACTGGTAAGAGATGGCAAAGTGGTTCCTGAATTGTTAGATGTATTCAAGCTGATTAAGGATCATGACGCAGTGTTAGGAACTGCCCATGTTTCGCCGGAAGAGGCATTTGTGGTGGTAGAGGCCGCAAGAAATGCCGGGGTGAAGAAGATCGTGATCACTCATCCGGAATGGTGGGTGGTAGATATGAGTATGGATGACCAGGTGCGTCTGGTGAAAGATTATGATGTCATTCTGGAACGCTGCTATGCCCAGAACATGGGCGGCGGCGCCTATAAGAGCAATCTGCCGGATAACTTAGAGATCATCAAAGCAGTGGGATATGAGCATGTGATGGTAGATACCGATGGTGGACAGACAGAAAATCCGCACTGGGAACTGGCATTGGAAGAGTATATGCAGTATCTGGTAGATCACGGAATTCCGGAAGAGCAGGTTTACCATATGACAAAAACCATTCCATATCGGCTTCTTGGAATCGAAGAATAGGAGGAACAGAAAATGTTAAGTGCTGCCATTATTTTTGCCATTGCACTGGCAATCTTTTTAGGATATAAGACCAAGATCAACACCGGTCTGTTCTGTATTGTATTTGCGTATATTATCGGATGTTTTGTAATGGGATTAAAGCCAAAGCAGGTCATCGCTTACTGGCCGACCAACACCATGTTCGTGATCTTGTCGGTGTCCCTGTTTTATAATTTTGCAGCGATCAACGGAACTCTGGAGAAGATGTCAGGTTCCCTGTTATACATGTGTCGGAAATTCCCAGGACTGCTTCCATATGCATTACTGGCAGTGGCAGTCATCCTGTCAGTCATGGGAGCTACTTATTTCACAGTTCTGGCATTCTTAGCACCGATTACCCTGGTAATTTGTGATGAGTCCAGAATGGACAAGCTGACCGGTGCTGTTGCCATCAACTGCGGCGCACTGGCAGGCGGAAACTTCCCGACCTCCAACTTAGGTGTGATTTTCCGTGGCCTTGCAGACACCGCATTTGAGGCATCTCCGGATGCAGCAGCAGTCAATACCTTTGGAATGGAAATGAAGATTTTTATCTTTTCCGTTGTATTTTCTCTGATCTTAGTGACCATTTTCCGCTTTGGATTCAAGGAAAACCGTAATATCGGCAAAGGCGTTACCTTCAAAAAGCCAGAAGCCTTCACCAAAGACCAGAAATTAACCCTGTCCCTGATGATGATCATGATGGTAGTTGTCCTGATCTTCCCATTATTACAGGTTCTGATGCCAGGTAATGCAGCCATCAAATACGTCAGCAGCAAAGTGGACGTAGGTCTGGTAGCCATTATTTTCGCAGTGATCGCACTGCTTCTGAAGCTGGCTCCACAGAAAGAAGCAATCGCAAGAATCCCATGGAATACCATTGTGATGATCGCCGGAGCAGGTATGCTGATCGCTGTAGCCGTCGAGGCAGGTACCATCGAGGCATTATCTACCTGGATTGGTTCCAACGTACCGAAGCCATTGGTACCGATCGCATTCAGTATCGTTGGTGCGATCATGAGCTTTTTCAGCTCCACCACCGGCGTTGTAGCGCCAGCTCTGTTCCCGCTGATTCCGAACCTGGCTGCTTCCGCAGGCTTAAGCGCTTCAGCCCTGTTTGCATGCACGGTCATCGGAGCTCAGTCCAGCGCGATCAGCCCATTCTCCTCCGGCGGTTCCTTAATCTTAGGTTCCACCCCACATGAAGAGGACCGGAATACTCTGTTTAACCGCCTTCTGATGGTAGCAGTGCCGATCAGCGTGATCTTCGGAGCAGTTTATAATTTTGTGATCGCAATGGTGCTGTAAAAGAAAATAATGATTCATGTTCAGTAACAGAAAACTGTCATTTCTTTGAAAAAAGGAAGTGGCAGTTTTTTGTTCCCCTACAGAGTTTTTCATTTCCACCCCACAGAATTGCTGGAAATTCCAAGAAAAATCTGGTAAAATAAAATTAACTTTAAATATATACAGTAAAAAACTGTAAGAGGAGGCGCGTATGAAAAAAGGTTTGTTAATTGTCGGTTTGATTGTGGTGCTGATTGGCGGCTTTTTGATTGGTTCTTATAATGGATTGGCGTCCAGCAGAGAGAATATCGCAAGTGCCCAGGCAGATATTGACACGATGCTGCAGCGCCGGGCAGATCTGATCCCGAACCTGGTCAGTACGGTGAAGAGCTTTGCGGCTCATGAGACCGAGGTTTACGACGCAGTGTTAGAGGCGCGTACCCAGTTGATGAATGCCAGCACCATGCAGGATAAGGCTGATGCGGATGCAGCGCTGGATGCGGCACTGACCCAGTTAAATGTTGTAGTGGAGGCTTATCCGGAATTAAAGAGTGATACTACTTATATAGGATTGATGGATGAGTTAGCCGGAAGTGAGAACCGGATCTCTACCGCACGAAAAGATTATAATGAAGTGGTGCGTTCTTACAACCAGAGAATCGTCACATTCCCAACCAGCATTCTGGCGAACATGTTTGGCTTTACAAAGGCTGATTATTTTGAGGCAGCGGCAGGTGCAGCGACCACACCAGACGTAGGCGCATTGCTGGGCAAGTAAAACTATGACATATTCGCTATAAAAAGGGGAGGAAAGATTGCATGCAAATTCTGGGATATGTCATCGGTTTTATACTGATCCTGGCAGTGATCTTTATCCCAATCTGCCTGGTGGCATTTGGCGTGCCATTTCTTCTGATTTTGCTGTTTCGGCTTCTGCGTGGAATTTTGTATTGTTTTTTGGATCTGTTTACGAAGAAAAAACGGATACCCGGATACTGGAACAGGAATTTTGGACGTGAAAGTCTGAAAAATCTGGCTGGTAAATGCTGTTACTGGGCATTCCTGATCATCACCTTCTTCTTTGACAGCGATGATGATGGAGGCAGTTCCGACAGCGGCAGCTCCGGAGGTGGAGGCAGCTTTGGCGGAGGCGGTGCAGGACGAAGCTTTTAAGGCATTTTACCGCAGCTTCAGCCATTTCTGGAAAAATTCCTCATTGTGTAAAAAGAATATTTATGGTAAACTGATAACTCCTGTTTATGAAAAAATAAGCAGGAGTTATTTTTACGATATTTATAAAAAGGAGACGAACGTATGATTAAAGACGGATTTATGTATATTGCAGTGCTGATCTTTGTGGCTGCAGTACTTGTAAACCTGCCGAGGATATTCAAAGGCAGAATCGCCCAGAATATTTTCAGCTTCGCCCCGCCTGTGGTTTTGATCTACATGGGAATGATGCTTTTATGCACGATGAAAATGTGGGATCTGGGGGAAACAGCAGAGGCGTACAGTACACTCAAAAACCCGGTTCTCTATGCAATGTTGTTTTTAATGCTGCTGCGGTGTGATATGAAAAAGATCCTGAAGCTGGGACCAAAGATGCTGATCGGATTTTTTGCGGCAAGTATCTCCATCGGACTTGGATTTGTGGTGAGCTTTGCAGTTTTTAAGGGATATCTGGGACAGGAGGCATGGAAAGCCATGGGCGCCTTGTGTGGAAGCTGGATGGGAGGCGGCGGCAATATGCTGGCCATCCAGGCGGCGTTAAATGTCAGCGAAGATGCCATGGCGTATGCTTTGGTGATGGATTCCATCTGCGGAACCTTTTATGTGATGTTCCTTCTGTGGGCCATTGGATTTTCCCATAAATTCAATGCCTGGACCAAAGCGGACACCAGGGCCATCGATGAGGTTGGAGCAGCTTTAGAGGAAGAGGCCAGAACCAGTACAAAGCCGCTGGTATGGCAGAATATCCTGATCTTAGTGGGTGCAGGCTTCTTAGTTTCCGCAGTATCCCAGGAACTGGGCGTGCGGATCAACCAGGTACTCCCGATGTTTGACAAAGCCACCTGGACGGTGTTGGTTGTAACGGTTCTCGGTGTGGTCCTGGCTATGACGCCATTTGGCAAATTAAAGGGAACCGAAGAAATCTCGAATGCCATGCTCTACATCGTTATCGCCCTGATCGCCTCCAGAGCCGATCTGTCTACCATGGGCAACGCCCATATCTGGCTGGCAGCGGGAATCCTGATCATCGTGATCCATGTGGCTGTGATGGTGATTCTGGCAAAAGTGCTGAAAATGGATATTTTCACCTGCGCCGTGGCGTCTTTGGCGAACATTGGCGGAACTGCAACCGCTCCGGTGCTGGCGGGCGCTTACAGCAGTGCGCTGGTTCCGGTGGGAATCGTTATGGCGCTGCTGGGATACGTGATCGGAACCGGAGGGGGACTTCTGGTGGCGAATCTGATGCGGCTGCTGGTGTAAGCAATATTTAAGGTCAAAAAAGGAGGAGTGCTGCGAAACAGCACTCCAAGGGGTAAAAGGTTATACTGTCGTCTGCCGCTCCCCGGCAAGACGATTTTAAATACAATAGAAAATTTACTTTATTAAAACTCCCCGCAGTTGGTTTAATCTAGTTCTTCACCAGTAAATTTGTCAAATGTGTAGCGATTGCTGGAACCAATCATGCGCATGTAATCTTTGATAAAATCTTTCATGGCTTCTTCTGCAGCTTCATGCCATTCCATATACTGAATGTCAGGCTGTTCTTGAAGAACTTTTATCATACTGTCTTTTGCATGATTCATGAGGTCTGTGCAAACATTAATTTTGTTGATGCCACAAGCCACAGCTTTACGGATGTTTTCTTCTCCGGCACCACTTCCTCCATGAAGTACTAATGGAATATTCAGCCTATTTTTTAATTCTGTTAATCGTTCAAAATCAAGTTTAGGAATCATATTTTTAGGATAACTGCCATGAGCGGTTCCAATTGCAACGGCAAGACAATCGCATTGAGTTCTATTTACGAATTCCTCTGCCTGATCTACATTCGTATAGAGATCAGCATTTTGTCCGTCAGCATTCGCTGCAACACCTACATGACCTAATTCTGCTTCTACAGAAATACCTTTTGCATGGGCAAGAGCAACAACTGCACTTACTCGACGGATATTTTCTTCGAAATCATAGCTGGAAGCATCAACCATAACACTGGAGTATCCACAGTGGATTGCGGTTACAATATCTTCCATATTAACACCATGGTCAATATTCAACGCTACAGGAACTTCAGCGCGTTCAGCGAGGTTTTGAACCATTGGTGCCATAATATATGGATAAGCGTGAGCTTTCATTTGGCGTGGGGAAATATTTAAAATAACTGCGGAGTGTTCTTCTTCAGCAGCTTCAATACATGCTTTTACCTGTTCCATATCTACAACATTGATGGCCATAACAGCATAATGGTTTTTATGCGCATGTAAAAGCATATCTTTCATGGATGTATACATGTTATGAACTCCTTATGATTCTTGCTCTTCTACAAGAAGAGGTTTCTTGATTGTGGCATAAATGATACCAGTAACAACACTTCCCAGGAACCACAGACCGATGAACAATAAAGGATTGGAGGTTAATGGGATTGCGAAAACACCGCCATGAAGAGCAGGGGATTCCAGACTAAGCATCAGGCAGAGACCGCCGGTTAATGCACCACCGATAGCAGTGGAAAGGATAACTCTTACCGGATCCTTGATCAGGAATGGAATACAGGCTTCTTCAATATAGCAGCAGGATAAATAGAGTGCGGATTTCGCATTTTCTCTATCATCATCAGAGAATTTTTTCTTGCCGCCAAGGAATGTTGCAATGGCAATGCCAAGAGGAGCGGTCATACCAGAACACATTTTTGCGGAAGTTGGAACGAACAGACCCTCTGCATTTAAACCATTCGTGAATGCGGATACGGATTTTCCGATTGGGCCGCCATAATCAACACACATTCCAGCACCGATCACTGCGCCTAACAGGAAACGAGAAGCGCTGCTTAAACTGATCAGCCATGCCTGAAGAACTGACATGAACCAGGCGATAGGACGTCCAATTACGTAGTACATTAACATACCACAAACCAGTGTACTGACTACAGGAATAACCATGATGGACATAATACCCTGGAAATCTTTAGGAACGTTGACTTTCTTGATAGCCATTACGAAGTAACCAACCAGAAAACCGCCAAGGATACCACCAAGATATCCGGCATTAATTGTGTTCGCAATTGCGCCAACCGCAAAACCTGGTGCCAGACCTGGTTTATCAGCCATTGCGTATGCTGTAAAGGCTGCAATTACCGGAACTGTAAAGGACCATAAGCTGCTTCCGATTAAATAAATTACCTTAGCAAAGGAATCAATGTTTGCCATTTCGGCACCAATGTTATAACCGCCAAGCAATTTGGCAATTGCCTGAAGAACGCCGCCACCAACGATGACTGGAATCATGTAGGATACACCAGTCATAAAAGAATCTCTGATAAATGCTCCAGTACTTTTTTTCTTTGCGCTTTTTCTTTTGATTTCAGCCATTTTATTCTAATGCCTCCAATAATTCTGATACGATACCATCGGGATCTTTTACTGCTTCCTGGACGCCTACCGTTAAAGTAGGTACATCATTAAAGCGATCAATATTTTTGATGCGGATATCACTTGCGATGATGCAGGCATCGCATCGTTTGATATCTTCTTTGGTGATTTCATTCTCTAATCCCTGCGCGCCTTGAGTTTCTACCTTAACTTCATGTCCGGCTTTTTTCACTGCCTTCTCCAGATTCGTTGCTGCCATATAGGTATGAGCGATACCTACTGGGCAAGCTGTAACACATACAATATACATAGTGCTAAACCCCCTTTTGTAATACTTTTTTTATATCTTCAACAGATGTAGCTTCCAGCAGGCCTGACCGAAAGTCATCATCCATCAAATTCCTTGCTAATGTTGACAGCATAGTTAGATGAATATTATCACTGTTATCAGGGGCTGCCAACATAATAATAAAGTTTACGGGAAGCCCATCGAATGATCCCCAATCAATCCCTTGTTTTAATTTTACCATAGTAAAAGCGGCTTCTGTTACTACCTGGTTTTTACAATGTGGAATTGCGATATGCATTCCAATTCCAGTGGCAAATTCCTTTTCGCGATCAAGAACTCCTTGAATGTAAACGTTTTGATCAGAAACTTTTCCTGTCGTATACATTAATGCTGCCACTTTGCGAATTGCGTCTTCCTTTGATGATGCATCCATATCAAATTTGACTAATCGCTCATCGACCATTTTGCTAAGATCCATATTTTATTCCTCCAAAATAGATTCGGTTCGTTGTCATGTGTCTATCATAATGGAAAAACAAACAAAAGAAAAATTGAAAATTTTCACCAATATGGTGAAAAAGTTGATAAAAATGGCACAGTAATTATTGTCATTGCAAATAACAGACAAAAAAACACAGTATTAGAACACCAATTTCATCATTTTCACCATTCTGGTGCAAAATTCCCATTATTATTTTCCTTAAAAAGAAATTATAATGAAATCAACTTAAAATCAAAATAGGAAGGAGTTAAACGTTTATGGAGAATTTTGAGTATTATACCCCTACAAAAATAATTTTTGGAAAAGGTGCAGAGGAAAGGGTCGGCACAGAGATCGCTTCACGTGGATACAAGAAGGTTCTTGTACATTTTGGAGGAACTTATCTTCAGGAGAACGGAACACTGGATCGAATTCATAAGAGCTTGACAGAAGCAGGGCTTACTTATATTGATTTGGATGGTGTAGTGCCGAATCCACGCTTGGCACTTGCTAAAGAGGGAGTGGAACTTTGTAAAAGAGGGGGGATTGATTTTATTCTTGGCGTAGGAGGCGGAAGCGCCATTGATTCTTCAAAAGCAATTGCCTATGGATTGGCAAATGATTTTGATCTGGAAGATTTGTTTATGGGACGTATAAAAACGGATAAGATTTTTCCTGTTGGATGTATTACGACCATTGCAGCAACTGGTTCTGAAATGAGTAATTCTGCAGTCGTTACCATACAGACGAAAGATCAAGGGGTTTTGAAACGATCATATAATCATGATTGTGCAAGACCGTTGTTTGCAGCCATGAACCCGGAATTGACCTATACACTTCCAGCATATCAGACAGCAAGTGGTGGCGCGGATATTATGATGCATACATTGGAACGCTATATTACCCATGCTAAAAATGTTGAACTTTCTAACAGAATTGCAGAAGGTTTACTGGTTACAGTGAAAGAAGCTACGAAAAAGGCATTAAAAAATCCATGTGACTATGAGGCGCGTGCCAATCTGATGTGGGCTGGTTCTCTTTCTCATAATGGACTTACAGGTACAGGGCGTATTAATGATTTCCCGGTACATAAGTTGGGGCATGAGTTAAGTGCTATGTTTGACGCAACGCATGGGGCAAGTCTGACTTGTACATGGGGAGCATGGGCAAGATATGTATATAAGAGTAATCCGGCAATTTTTGCAAGATTTGCAGTGAAAGTATTTGGAGTAGAAGAAAATTTTGACGATGTAGAGGCAACTGCATTGGCAGGAATTGATGCTTGGGATGACTGGTGCCGAAGCATCGGTATGCCAGTAACTCTGACAGAACTGTTAGGCTTTACACCAACAGAAGAACAGTTAGAGGAAATGGCAGAAAAAGCAGCAGCAGTGGGCGGAGGGAAAATTGGTTTATTCCAGTCTCTTGATAAGAATAATATTCTTGAGATTTATAAAAACGCGCTGTAAACTATAATCATATTTAGAATGATTCAGAAAGGAAATGCAGAAGTATGCTAACAACAAGAGAAAGAAAAATCCTTGAATTGTTGTACAGAAATGAGAAGGCGTTGACAACCGCAGAGATTGCTAATTCTCTGCATATCAGCACACGCACGATTAAATCTGACATCCCTAAAATTAAGGAAGAAATAGAATCTACCGGTTGTGGAATACATACACAGGCAGGTAAAGGAATATGGATTTCTTATGATGAAAGAGGAAAGAAATTTCTTGATAGTATACTTCTGCATGAGAACCATTCAGAATCTAGTTTGCCGGAAATTCGAAAGTATTATATTGCTCTGCAGGTGTTGGATAGTGATGGATATATTTCTATGGAGTCTATTTCAAACTCCCTTTATGTCAGCCAAAGTACGGTTGTAAGTGATTTAAACCGGTTGACTAAATTTTTTGAACGACAAGGCTTAAAATTAGAAAGAAAAGCAAAGTATGGTGTGCGTATTGTGGGGGATGAAAAGCAGATTCGTATTGCAAAGGCAAATATCATCC
>ENA-UESP01001011-UESP01001011.1-human-gut-metagenome-genome-assembly--contig:-NODE-1011-length-20989-cov-3.749283_pt1 | contig 20989 bp, 18 predicted proteins | sample MGYA00243003_ERZ508004 | MGnify/ENA primary metagenome ERZ508004 (study PRJEB26167, sample SAMN06115443) | human gut metagenome | host: Homo sapiens | place: China:Henan | collected 2015-07-29...
CTGTCGTTACTTATATTCGTCTTCGGTGATCGGAATTGGCGACCCGGTCAGTGAAGGGAAGCCTTAACGGACCGTTCCAGGCGAACCGGTCTGACGGTATAAAACCCGGAATCGGAATAGAAAGAAAAAATATACCTACCTATAACTTGGCCCTTATCATCGTTCCAATAAACAAATACCTTCCGTCTGCGATCGGTAGGGAAGGTATGCGATTGTACAAAAGCTTGTCCTGTGGGCTGAGGGAGGCCGGACACTGGCAGGTGGCATCGGAATGGGAGAAGCATATTTTACTACTGTAACCGTTTCAACTGAAAAAGGGTGCACTTCATTGAAGCACACCCTTGATTTATTACGGTAAACTCTTGTTTTATCCGAGGAAAGAGAGCAGGATACCGGCTGCAACAGCAGAACCGATAACTCCGGCTACATTGGGCCCCATGGCATGCATCAGCAAGAAGTTGCCAGGATTGGCTTCCTGACCTACAGTCTGAGATACACGGGCTGCCATCGGAACTGCCGAAACACCGGCAGAGCCGATCAACGGATTTACCTTTCCACCGGACATCTTGCACATAAGCTTACCAAAAATAACACCGGCAGCAGTACCGAACGCAAATGCAACAAGGCCAAGAATAACGATCTTGATCGTTGTGATCTTTAAGAATGCCTCAGCGCTGGTAGTAGCGCCTACGGAAAGGCCGAGAACGATAACTACGATATACATAAGGGCATTGGAAGCTGTCTCCTGGAGCTGCTTAACAACGCCGGACTCACGGAACAGGTTACCAACCATCAGCATACCAACAAGCGGAGCTGTTGTCGGAAGGATCAGACAAACAACAACGGTAACGATGATCGGGAATAAGATCTTCTCCAGCTTGGAAACCGGTCTGAGCTGTTCCATTTTGATCTTTCTTTCTTCTTCTGTTGTCAGAAGCTTCATGATCGGCGGCTGGATGATCGGAACAAGGGCCATATAGGAATATGCGGCAACTGCGATCGGTCCCATAAACTCTGTCTGTCCAAGCTTACCTGCAAGGAAGATGGAGGTCGGGCCGTCTGCACCGCCAATGATGGAGATCGCAGCGGCGGCCTTATCGTTAAAGCCCATAAAGATCGCAAGGAAGTATGCAGCGTAAATACCAAACTGAGCCGCAGCGCCTAAAAGGAAGCTTTTCGGGTTTGCGATCAGCGGTCCAAAGTCTGTCATGGCTCCTACGCCCATGAAGATCAGGGACGGGAGAATACTCCACTCGTCCAGAAGATAAAAGTAGTGAAGAAGTCCTCCTACTCCGTTTGGTGAATCTTCAATTGTCAGCATAATATCCGGATAGATATTTACAAGCAGCATACCAAAAGAAATCGGAACCAGCAGCAACGGTTCAAAACCTTTTTTAATAGCAAGGTAAAGGAAAATAAATGCTACAAAGATCATGATCATGTTGCCGAAGGTCAGATTTAAAAAGGCTGTCTGCTGAAGAAGATTCAAAAGTGTATTTTGAATATATTCCATTTTAATTCCTCCAAATGAGATCTGCAGTCAGCAGGCAGTTAGTTTAATGTAGCAAGAGTTGCGCCCGGCTCAACAGAGTCACCAACGTTAACATTGATCGTAGCAACTGTTCCGTCCTGCGGAGCAACGATCTCGTTCTCCATCTTCATTGCCTCAAGGATCAGGATGACCTGGCCCTTCTTTACAGCCTGACCTGCGGATGCCTTAACGCCGAGGATCTTACCCGGCATCGGAGCGGTAACAGCAACACTTCCTGCTGCGCCTGCCGGTGCTGCCGGAGCTGCTGCCGGAGCCGGTGCTGCTGCCGGTGCAGGTGCTGCCTTCGGAGCCGGAGCTGCCTTCGGGGCCGGTGCTGCTGCTTTACCTGTAAATCCTTCTTCTACGGTTACTTCGTAAACATTTCCATTCACTGTGATTGTATAATTCTTCATTCTTAATTTCCTCCTGATGATTCAGTTATTTCCAGTTTCTGTTAGAAACACGTTTGATGGAACGGACAACGAGTCCGTCTGCTGTCTCTTTGCCCTCTGCTGCCGCGATCGCTGCTGCAATAACAGAGATCAGCTCTGTATCGTCTGATACTTCTTCTGCCGGTGCTGCTGCCATAACAGGCGCTGCCGCCGGAGCCGGTGCTGCTGTCGGTGCAGGCGCTGCTGCCGGTGCTGCTTTTTTCTTCATCTTTTCCTCAAATACATTGATGTATCTGAATAATCCGATGAGCCAGCTGATGAAGATCAGCACGCAGAATACTACGCCCATACCCATGAGGGTGTTCATAGCTGCCTTTGCAAGCTTCTCCGAGGTCGAGTATACCGGGGAGATCGTGATGGAGGAAATTTCAGAAAGATCCTCATTTACGATAACGGAAAAATCCGCTTCTCTTTTTTCAAATACGGCATGGATCCTGGCAACATAGCCATCATCTGTCGGCTCAACGGTTGCCGTATCGCTGGATACAAGCCCGCCCAGATCATCCTTTACGGATAACCATGAGTTAGCTGCACTCAGCATAGCTGTATCCTTGCTCTTTTCACTGGAAGCTTTTACATCTTCCAGCTCTTGTACTGTCATGGAGGCAAACAGGTCCAGATACTGCGCGGTACCCTGCTGGAGAGCCATTGTCACGGACGGATCGATCTCTTTTGCAGCACTGTCAGCCTTAGAACAGCCGACAAGAGCAAACAGACATACGGTCACGCAGAGAACGGCCCAGAGTTTCTTCATATTCTGTTTCATATATCTGCCACCTCATCTTAGACCGTGCCGTGCTTCTTAGACGGACGATCCTCTCTCTTAGTGAACAGCATTTCAAATGCTGCAATTACGCGTTTTCTTGTATCTGCCGCATCAATGATATCATCCACATAGCCTCTCTTTGCAGCGGAAAGTGCGCTTGCCTGCATGTTGCTGTACTCTGCTGCCTTTTCACTGATCAGGGCAGCCGCATTCTCAGATTTAGAAATCTCATCAGCATACATGATCTTAACAGCCGGAACTGCGTCCATAATGCCAATGGAAGCATTCTTCCATGCGTAAACGATATCGGCGCCGATGGATTTGCTGTTCATAACAAGTCCTGCTGTACCGAAAGCCTCTCCTGCAACAACAGTTACCTTCGGAACATCTGCATTGGCAAATGCTGCTGTCAGGCGTGCTGCTGCCTTTGCAATCTTCTTTTCTGTGCATTTGCAGTTGTTGTAGCCGTTTACGTTAACAAGGGTAAGCACCGGGATATTGAACGCATCGCAGAAGTTTACGAAATCAGCTGCCTTCTCACAGCCCTGAGCGGTTAAGCTGTTCTTGTATTCTGCTGTTTTTTCTCCCTCAACGAAGGTTTCCTTTCTGTTGGCAACGCAGCCTACTGTCACACCGTTAAGGCGGATAAAGGCTGTGACCATATTCGGTGCATAATTCTTTTTCATCTCCATATAGAAATTGTTGTCGGAGATCATGGTAAGAGCAAGTGCTGTATCACCTGCGCAGTTCTCAAGGCCGTCGCAGATCCTGTTCAGGTCATCCTCGCACTCATCGTAGGACATGTCATCCTCGTTGTTTGCCGGAAGAACTGAAACAAGTGTATGGATATTGGAAAGGATCTCATCCTCTGTACCTGTCATACATACATTTCCTGCTTCTTCACTCTGGAATTTTGCGCTGGAAGTATCTGTATCATTTTCAGCTACTGCATTGGGGGAGTTTACAAATAATTTTGCCTTGTCCTCCATAAAGGTAAAGTCTGCCATTGCGGATGCAACGGACATACCACCGCCGCAGTTTCCAAATACTGCCTGGATCTGCGGAACCACTCCGGATGCCATAGTCTGGCACATGAACAGCTTTCCAAAGCCGTCAAGCGCATCCATGCCCTCCTGCAGCCTTAAACCTGCACAATCAATAAGGCCGATGACCGGAGCGCCCATTTTGATAGCCATTTCGTAAATGTTCTCGATCTTTTTTGCATGCATCTCGCCTACGGAGCCACCCATAACGGCTGCATCCTGGCTGTATACATACACGAGAGCTCCCTCAACGGTGCCGTATCCGGTTACAACGCCATCTGCCGGAGTTTCCTGAGCCTGCATATTGAAGTCAGTGCTTCTGGCAGTCATGTACGCGCCAACCTCAACAAAGCTGTTGTCATCAAGCAATTTACAGATTCGATTCATTGCTGATGTTTGTGCTGTTTTAGTCATTTTGCTGTCCTCCATTATAAAAAATTGACGAAAATCAAATTTCTGCCATTTATAATAATATACTCAAATCCGTCAAAATTCAAGATTTTTTTTCCCTGTCACCATTTTTTTGCAGGTTATAAAAAAAGGGCGGCTGCAAACTTTTTTTCTTTTGCACCCGCCTCTTAAGATTTTACTTTTTAAAGTTGATTTTTTTCCGGATCCTGCCAAAAACTACTCATACTCTTTTTTCAGAGTAAAGCCTCTGCCGCGAACCTCTCCTACCTGGTTCACGATCATAAATGCCTTATCATCTACTTCACTGACAAGGCTGTTAAGTTTGTTGAGCTCTCTGCCCGAAACGATCACAAGAACCATCATTGTCTTCTTTCTGGTATGTCCGCCCTCCATGCTGAGCAGGGTTGTACCGCGATCCATCTTTTCCTGGATAGCAGCGCTGAGCTCCTCAAATTTTTCACTGACGATCTTGGCCTGGATCTGTTTAGTGCCCATCATCAGCACCTTATCGAGAACGACGGTGTAAACCATTACCATTACAAGAGCATACAGGATCCTCTCCTTATCACCAAAGGCCATCTGTGCGATCAGAACAACGAAGTCTGTAACATACATGGTGACCGGGATCGGGATGTTCAGTCTTTTTTTCAATACTAACGGTGGGATATCCGTTCCGCCGGTGGATGCGCCCGCTTTAATAACGATTCCTAAGGAAAATCCGATGATGACTCCGGCGCAGACGGCACAGAGCATGGGATCGCGTGTCAGCACAAGATCTCCCACAATGGCTGTTGCGCTATCCAGTGCAAATGGGAAATAGAATGTTGCAACCAGTGTAGAAAAGGCAAAATCACGTCCGAGCTCTGCCCAGCCGAGTACGAACATCATCACGTTGAAAACAGCGATAAATGTAGAAAGCGGGACACCCCAGAGCTTTTGGGCCACGAGAGCCATACCGGTGGTTCCTGCAGCGATCATATCAAGGGGCAGGATAAAAAGGGCTACTCCGGCAGAATATAAGCTGAGACCCGCCATAATGATCAAAGCCTGCACAAACAGTTTTTTCTTGTTTTTCATAACTTCTCCTATCAATCTTTTCGTTTTTCCAAAAAATATCCTTCATTCCGGCATGCGGCAACATATTCGCGTAAAAAAAGAGGACGCATCGGCGTCCTCACTCTACTTTCTCATTACTTTCCGAAGACCGCTTCGTAATCTTTACGGAATTTTTCAATTCCCTGATCTGTAAGAGGATGGTGTGTCATCTGCTCGATCACCTTATATGGTACTGTTGCAATATCAGCTCCGGCCAGCGCACATTCTGTTACATGCATTGTGTGACGCACGCTTGCTGCGATGATCTCAGTGGAAATATTGTGAAGATTAAAGATCTCCGCCACCGTATCGATCAGATCGATGCCCGGCTGGGAAATATCGTCCAGACGTCCAAGGAACGGAGAAACAAAAGCTGCTCCTGCTCTCGCTGCTAACAGCGCCTGGTTTGCAGAGAAGATCAGTGTCACATTGACCTTGATCCCTTCTGATGCAAGAACCTTTGTTGCCTTAAGGCCTTCTACCGTCATCGGGATCTTAACGACCATGTTCGGGTGGATCTTTGCAATCTCACGTCCCTCTGCGATCATTCCCTCTGCATCTGTTGTAGTAGCTTTTACCTCACCACTGATCGGCCCGTCAACAATAGCTGCGATCTCTTTTAAGGTTTCAACATAATCCTTACCTTCTTTGGCGATCAAGGACGGATTTGTCGTAACGCCGCAAATCACACCCATATCGTTGGCTTTTCTGATCTCGTCCACATTCGCTGTGTCAATAAAAAATTTCATTGGTATCCCCTCCGCTATTTATAATGCCAATATATCGTACTTATTGTAATTGTTTCCAAAAAGAAAGTCAACGATTTTATCCTGCATACGGAACATATTCAAAACAATCATTCTCACTGACCCCATCGATCACGCATTCCCAGTCCTTCCGCTCAAATCTGATCTCGCATCTTTTTCCGTCCTTAAGCTCCATCTCTACAAAGGATTCCCCGTCAGTTTTTCTGAAAACAAACTCGGTTCCTGCCGGAAGCTCTGTCTTTTTCTTTTCCCCGCCTTCTTCCATCCATACCGGAATTGTTCTCACGGATGTGAGGGAAAGTGTATATTCGGGATCAAAATTGAAAATATTGTATACCGTCTCATCCGACTTCGGCATTCCGTCCGTTCCGATAGAATAATGGCGGTAGCCTGTGTAGGTTCCGAGGGCATCGATCCTTGTCTCCATAACAAAGCTTCCTGTGTCAATGATCTGACCTTCTCCGAAGGAATCATAGCTTTCCCCAACATAACGCGGGCGTCCTGTGCTGAGATCGAACACCTCCAGGAGCCTTGCATCATTGTCCAGCAAAAATTCCGCATAGAGGTAGGTCTTATTCTGTTCCGGCTGAAGAACGTAAATATTTTTAATGTCATAGCACCAGATCTGCTTTTTCAGACTATTTTCGCCGCAGTATACAATAAATTCTGTATATCCATTCTCGGTATCAGCCTGATTATCCACAAAAATAGATTCTTGAATTCCATCTCCATCTATATCCAGAGATAACGAGCTCCAGTAATCCAGACGGAACACGGTGCCGGTCGGAGAATACCAAAATTCCGGCTTGATAAGCCCCGGATCTTTTCCGTACGGAACAACGACCGTCTGGTCTCCCTCCGAATACGGAGCAAGCATGTAGGAGTTAAATACAATGTTAAGTCCGAAGCCATCCAGATACCAGTCCGGTTCCACTGTCCGATCCGCAAAATATCCCTCTACCGTTTCTTCATAATTATCGAAGAACAGCAACCTGTCATAATTATCCTTAAGATAATTCTTTGAGTATTCTGTCAGGGCTTGGGAATCTGTGATCACATCGGACAGAAGGAGCTTTTCTCCGCTTTCTGTATCGAAGGTAGTGCCGCCCTCCCAATACATGCCGTGGATACCGCCCTGATAGTTGGAGCCTGATTCCTTGATGCTGACCACCCGATCATCTGCGCGGACACAGTATGCATAGTGGTTATCTGAAAAGCTGCTGAAAAAATCCGGATTCTCTGCATACATTTCCTTTGCATACGGGAGACTGTTATCATATTCATTTTTCATATTCTGATACTGCTCCTCTGAGAAGCTCTCGAGAGCTGCTTTGACCTTGGCATATCCATCGTTTCCGATCAGGACTCTCGGACTCTGGGCTTCATAAATCAGCTTTGTGTCCCCATTTGCATCCGGATCACTCCATTCATTCATGTACTGCGGCATGACCCATACATCCAGTGGCTTTAAAGTCACTGTCTCCGTAAAAGAATCATCCGGGTCATCTTCCTTTCCGGACGCCTCTTTAATTTCCGGATTTTCCTTCTGCTCCTCACTCTTTGCGGCATGCTCCTGCTCCTTTTCGTCCTGTAAAGCAGAAGCCTCAGACACCTCCTGCCCGTTTGCCGCCTCAGCGCCGCCCTGTTCTCTGCCGCAGCCGGTCGAAAGGAGCACCGCTCCGCACAATGCAAACAACCACTTCCTGTTTTTCATAAAAATACCCTTTCCCTCCTATGATCTTTAAACTCCCTGATCTACTCACTAATGCATTAAGTTACTTATCCTGTCCGATATTCGCATATCGTGGGATTATCATCTTATATTCAGTATATCTGATTTGGTAAGCAAAAGCTATTTATTTTTCATTAAGATGTCGGGGCAAAAGCCCCCGACTTTGATGCTCATATTGGGCGGGTACCAAGGTCTTTCACCTACCTGTGAGCAAGCTCATGTAGGTTTAGACCTTTTGACCCCTGCATCTTAATAATATAATAATTCTGACATCACGGATACGTTAAAGGAAGCCAAAAACTTAACTTTATTGGTATTTTTATTTGAGGGTTGCATTTTGAAATCAGGTATACTATTATTAACGTATGAACAATCATTCATACGTTAATATGTAACAGGAGGGCCGGAAAATGGACGAGTCGAAAAAAACCTTAGTACAGGATGACCATAACGAACATGACGAGCACGAACACCATCATGAGCATGAACACCATCACGAGCATGGCGAACACTGCTGCTGCGGGCATTCCCACGAGCACGAGGAACATGACGAGCACGAACACCACCACGAGCATGGCGAGCACTGCTGCTGCGGGCATTCACACGAGCACGAGGAGCATGACGGACACGAGCATCAGCATGAGCACGAGCATGAACACCATCACGAGCATAGCGAGCACTGCTGCTGCGGACATTCCCACGAGCACGAAGACCATGACGAGCATGAACACCACCATGCGCACGAACACCAACACGAACACGGCGAGCACTGCTGCTGCGGGCATTCACACGAGCATGAAGACCATGACGAGCATGAACACCACCATGAGCATGAACACCAACACGAACACGGCGAGCACTGCTGCTGCGAGCATTCACACGAGCACGGCGAGCATGGCGGACACGAGCATCATCATGAGCATGTGACCCGGATCCCGGAGGTTATTCCGACCTCAGCCTGTGTCGTTTACGTCATGAAAAACATTGACTGTGCGAACTGCTCTGCAAAGATCGAAGCGAAGATCCGCGAGCTCCCAGAGGTCGATGACGCGATCCTCACGTTTGCAACAAGACAGCTTCGTGTTTACTCCTCTGCAGGTACGAGCCTTCTTCCGAAAATGCAGGAAATTGCTGACCGGATCGAGCCGGGCACAAAGATCGAGGTTCGCGAGGCCCGCGGGAAACAGGCCGTTTCTACTGAAAATGAGGAACATTCTCACGATAATATTGAGATCCTTTCCGGCGGTGCACTTTTCCTGGCAGGGCTCCTTCTCTCCTCAAAATTTCCGACGCTGTCCGCGATTGCCTATGTCCTTTCCTACATTATTTTGGGAAAAGATGTTGTTATGACTGCTTTAAAGAACCTCAGCTCCGGTCATGTACTGGATGAAAACTTCCTGATGTCCATTGCCACTATCGGTGCATTCATCATCGGTGATTTTGCCGAGGCTGTCGGTGTTATGATCTTTTACCGGATCGGAGAAGCTTTTGAGCATAAGGCTGTGGAAAAGAGCCGCAGCCAGATCATGGATGCCGTCGATCTGCGTCCGGAAACCGTTCTTTTGGATGAAAACGGAACTACCCGTGAGATCCCGGCGGAGCTTGCAAGTGTCGGACAGATCATTCAGGTACGTCCCGGTGACCGCATTCCCCTCGATGGTGTCATCGTAGACGGAGAAAGCCGTCTGGATACCTCTCCCATCACCGGAGAACCGGTTCCCGTTGCCGTAAAGCCCGGAGCTTCCGTTTTATCCGGCTGTGTCAATACCTCCGGCCTTTTAAAGCTCCGTGTTGAAAAAGAGCTTTCTGAATCCATGGTAACCAGGATCCTGGATTCTGTAGAAAATGCAGCCGCCAGCAAACCGCAGGCGGAGCGCTTCATCACAAAGTTTGCGCGGATCTACACTCCGGTAGTTGTTGGGCTGGCTGCAGCCACCGCGATCATCCCGTCTCTGGTCACCGGAAACTGGAGCCACTGGATCTACACAGCACTTACCTTCCTTGTTATCAGCTGTCCTTGTGCCCTTGTTTTAAGCGTACCGTTAGCTTTCTTCTCCGGTATCGGCGCCGGTTCCAAGAAGGGGATCCTGTTTAAGGGCGGTATCGCCCTTGAAGCCTTAAAGGATGTAAAAGTTGTTGTCATGGATAAAACAGGAACGATCACCAAGGGGAATTTCGTAGTTCAGGAGATCTTACCGGTATCCGGCATGGAAAAGAACACGCTTCTCTCCCTGGCGGCAGCCTGCGAGTCCTCCTCTACCCATCCGATCGGCGAAAGCATTTTAGCCGCTGCAAAGGAACAGTCACTCACCGTTAATATACCGGAGGAGTTAAACGAATTTCCCGGTAAGGGCGTCCGTGCCGTTATCTCCCAAAAAACGATCCTTTGCGGAAACCGGAAGCTGTTAGAAGAAAACAACGTGTCTGTCCCCTCCTTCTCAAGCGGTGCATCCACGATGGTTTTCCTGGCAGAAAACGGAACCTATATCGGCTCCATTTCTATTTCAGATACTGTTAAACCGGAAGCAGTCTCAGCGATCGCTTCCCTGAAAAAAATGAACATCCGTACCGCTATGCTTACCGGCGACAGTGAGCAGAGCGCAGCAGCTGTCGCAAAAGAGACCGGAATCGATACGGTCTTCTCAAAGCTCTTACCGGGCGATAAGCTTAACATCCTTAAGGAGCTCCGTAAGGAGCACGGAAATGCCATGTTTGTGGGTGACGGCATCAATGACGCCCCTGTACTGGCCGGTGCCGATGTCGGAGCCGCCATGGGAAGCGGTGCCGATGCAGCGATAGAGGCCGCTGACGTAGTCTTTATGACCTCCAGCATGGAAGCCATCCCGGCCTCCATCCGGATCGCTAAAAAGACAGGAGCGATTGCTCTCCAGAACGTTGTATTTGCCCTCGCCATAAAGATCCTTGTAATGCTGCTCGGTCTTTTCGGCTATGCTTCCATGTGGATGGCTGTCTTTGCAGATTCCGGCGTTGCCATGCTCTGCGTATTGAATTCCATCCGGATTCTTTACGAAAAGCAGTAACTCCCCTTCTCCTCCCACATAAAATATAACATCAATATTTATGTGGAGGGCATTTATGAAAAAAATATTATGTATTATCCTTTCCGGCATCCTGGTGATCTCCACCGTCACAGGATGCCGGAAGCATTCTACAGGAAAGATCCCTGTGACATTAAATGAAGTGGCACATTCGATCTTTTATGCACCCCAGTACGCTGCCATCGAGCTCGGATATTTTGATGATGAGGGCATTGAGCTGACACTTGTAAACGGTGCCGGCGCCGATAAGGTCATGACTGCTCTTGTTTCAAAAGAAGCCGATATCGGCTTTATGGGATCAGAGGCATCCATTTACACCTATTCCGGGGGAGAGAAGGATTTTGCCGTCAACTTTGCACAGCTGACCCAGAGAGCCGGAAATTTCCTTGTCGGGCGGGAACCGGAGGAAAACTTCGACTGGAAAACGCTTAAGGGAAAGAAGGTTCTCGGCGGAAGGGCCGGTGGCATGCCGCAGATGGTTTTTGAGTATATCCTTAAAAAGCATGGCATGGATCCCAAAAACGATCTTTCGATCGACCAGAGCATAAGCTTCGGCCTGACCGCTGCCGCCTTTACCAATGATTCCTCCGATTACACCGTTGAATTTGAACCCTTTGCTACGGGACTCGAGCTTGCCGGAAACGGTTATGTTGTCGCATCTCTCGGTGAAGAATCCGGCTATGTGCCCTACACCGCCTATTGTGCGAAGAAAAGCTTTATCGAAAAAAATCCGGAAACGATCCAGAAATTTACCAATGCGATCCAAAAAGGGCTTGATTATGTGAATACCCACTCGTCAGAAGAAATTGCCCGCACGATAAAACCGCAGTTTAAGGAAACGGAGGAGTCCGTCATTGCCACGATCGTTGAGCGTTACAAGGCGCAGGATACCTGGAAGGAAAACACGATATTTGAAAAAGAAAGCTTCGACCTTCTCCAGAACATATTAGAGGAAGCCGGGGAATTGAAGGCCAGAGTCCCCTACGAGGAGCTGGTGACAACGGAATACTCAAAAGAAGCGGCGAAATAATCCCAAAGTAATATCGTTTCCGCAGATTCCATTTTTATTCCGGATGTGCTATACTTTATTTGCTTTCAAAATACGAATGACGCTTTATTCAAAGGAGAAATACTATGCAATATGTAACACTTGGAAAAACCGGTCTTAAGATCTCCCGTCTCGGCTTCGGCGGCATCCCGATCCAGAGGACAGATGCCAAAACAACGACCCAATTAGTAAAGGCTATGGCAGAAAAGGGGATCAACTACATCGATACCGCAAGAGGCTATACCGTCAGTGAGGGCTATCTCGGCGAAGCGTTAGAGGGCCTTCGCGACAAGTTTATTCTTGCCACAAAGTCCATGGCGCGCACAAAAGAGGCAATGGCTAAGGATATTGAGATCAGTCTCGGAAATCTTCGTACCGACTATATCGATCTCTATCAGATCCACAACCCGGGTATGAAGGATCTTGATACTGTTACTGCTCCCGGCGGTGCTTTAGAAGCCCTTATGGAGGCGAAAGCAGCGGGAAAGATCGGCCATATCGGTCTTACCGCACACTCTACTGAGGTTTTTGAAAAAGCTCTGTCCTTCCCGTGGGTAGAGACCATTATGTTCCCTTACAATATCGTAGAGAATCAGGGTGAGGAGCTCATCAAAAAATGTAAGGAGCAGAATGTAGGCTTTATCGCCATGAAGCCTCTGGCCGGAGGTGCGATTGAGGATGGCGCCGTTGCAGTCCGCTATATCTGTGCAAACCCGGATGTAACTGTCGTGATCCCCGGCATGTACGATCTAAAGGAGATCGAGCAGAATCTTGCCGCAGCGGAAAACGAAGCTCCTTTAACAGAAGCAGAGCTTGCCAAAATTTCTGAGATCAAGAGCCAGCTTACCGGAAACTTCTGCCGCCGCTGCAACTACTGTGCTCCCTGTACGGTGGGCATCAATATTCCCAGCGTATTCTTATTCCAGGGCTATTTAGACCGCTACGGCCTCGGGGACTGGGCAAAGGACCGTTACTCCTCTATGGCAGTAAAGGCAAGCGCCTGTATCGGCTGCGGGGTATGTGAAACCCGCTGTCCCTATAACCTCCCGATCCGTGAAATGCTGAAAACTGCTGCTGAAAGATTCGGAGAATAAGAAGTAAGGGTATCGCAAAATGACGCTTCCGTTTTGCGGTACCCTTTTTTCTCACGCGATGAAGCAGTGCTTCAGTACCTTCCGCCAGTAGTCTGCGAACCCGGCCTTTTCTACCGCCTCCGATGCCTCGATCGCAACACGTCCAAGCTCCTCCTCGCCGAGCTTATAGATCAGATAGCCCAGCACATCTCCTTTATTTACCGGAGCCTGAAGGGACTGATCCACAATAAGCTCCCGGCTGATTCCGGAAAAATCCTCTCCGTGAAGTGCAAGGTATGTAAATTCTCCGCGATATTCCGCCTTTACTGTGTCCTTTACCCCACCCTTTACCAAAACCGGCTCCAAAGCCGGAATGCTCTCATCCCGATACATCCGGCAGTTTCCGTAGCCATAATTCAATAATGTCATGGCATCCCGGAAACGTGTCTTATAATCGGGAGCCGCCATGATCGCCGCAATCAGTTCGATTCCATCCTTTTCGGCTGTTGCCGCAAGGCAATATTTTGCGATGCTGGTGGAACCTGTTTTTAAGCCCGTCACCCGGAAGTTTGCCGCCATTTTAAGCAGCTTATTTGTATTCGATAAGCCAAATTCCTTTGATCCCTGTTTCGTAACGTGTGTGATGTTCTCCATCCAGATCGTAGAGTATGCGGTGATCTGCGGATATCTGGTGAGCAGCTCTCTCGACATCAGCGCGATATCTCTGGCTGTGGTCACATGCTCCGGGTCCGTTGTGAGGCCGCAGCAATCAACAAATCTCGTGTGCTCCATACCAAGTCCGGCGGCCCGTTCATTCATTTTTCTCACAAATGTACCTTCATCTCCGCTGACATACTCTGCCATTGCCACGGAGGCATCGTTTCCGGAAGCGATCACAATACACTTGATAAGCGTTTCCACGCTCTGTACCTCTCCCTCCTCAAGGAATACCTGAGAGCCTCCCATTGATTTCGCATAAGCACTTGTCACCACCTGATCCTCCAGACGGATCTGTCCGGACGCAAGGGCATCAAAGATCAGGATCAGGGTCATGATCTTTGTCACACTGGCCGGGTTTCTCGGTTCATCTGCATTTTTTTCATAGATCACCGTTCCGGTTTTCGCCTCCATCAAAAGCGCCGAGGGAGCAGAAACCTCCGGCTCCCCGGAGTGCGGCGCTTCCGTCACCCCGGCCTGAAGAAGACCTCGCGTCTGCCCGGTTGGAAAGAATGCTCCGGCCACTCCAGACGCTCCTGATGCCAAATCCTGACCAGACGCTGAATATTGCCCGAATGCCGGTGCATATCCGGGGCTCCCAAGCATTAACACCACCGAACAGATTCCGGACACCATCTGCCTCATTACTCTTTTCAATTTTTCCTATCCTCTCACATTATCTCCTCCTTATAAAATATGGGAGATACAGGCATAGTTATGTATCAGATCCTGATACAATCTCCATGACAGAAGCAGGAAACTATGATATACTGATTCTATACAAATAGATTAAGCATTCGAGGTGATATCATGCAATTTGAAGAAGATTTTAATCAGCGCCGCACCTACGTTTCCCGAAGAAGGAAACAACGGAAACGCCAGCGCACAGTACGGACCCTGATCACTCTCCTGATCGTGGGTGGGATCCTGCTGGCGGGAGGGGTATGTGCGTGGATGTTCCTGCGGCATGAAAAAAATAAAATTGCCGAGCAGGGCTCCGAAACGATCAACCAGTCCGATCCCGCTCCCAATGATCCTTCTCAGAATACCGGCTCGGATCTCCCGGCGGATACCGGGGACGGATCGGAAACAGAAGGTGCCGCCGATCCTGCCGGCGTGGACGCCCTCCTTGCATCTGCCGAAAAACTGGCAGCCGGATATGATTATGACGGTGCCATTGCCCTCCTGTCCGAAAACGCAGAGCTTTCCGAGGATCCTGCTGTTGCCGCAGCAATCGCAGGCTATGAAGAAACAAAAGGCACTCTGGTGCGTGCCGACATCCATGCCATAACCCATGTGTTCTTCCACTCTCTCATCATGGATAATGCAAAAGCCTTCGACGGAGATTCCGATGAAAAGGGCTACAATCAGGTTATGACAACTAAAAATGAATTTTTAAAGATCCTGGATCAGATGTATGAACGCGGCTATGTGCTGGTACGGATCCACGATATCGCCCATGAGGAAACAGATGAGAACGGAAACAAAAAGTTTGTAGAAGGAAATATCATGCTTCCTCCGGGAAAGAAGCCCTTTGTCATGTCTCAGGATGATGTCTGCTATTATGAGTACATGAAGGGCGATGGTTTTGCCTCCCGTATCGTTATCGGTGAAGACGGAAAGCCTACCTGTGAAATGGAAATGGATGACGGAACGATATCCACCGGCTCCTACGACCTTGTACCGCTTCTTGAGGACTATATTCAGGAGCATCCTGATTTCTCCTACAAGGGGGCGCGTGCGATAATCGCCTTTACCGGCTATCAGGGAGTTCTGGGCTATCGGACAGATCCGGAATATAAGGACTCTAATCCAAATTATGAGCAGGATAAGGAAACGGTTAAAAAGGTCGCCCAATGCCTTCGTGATAACGGCTGGGAGTTAGCCTCCCACAGCTGGGGACATATCAACATGACCTCCCGCTCTCTGGACGTGATCAAGACTGATACCGACAAATGGGAAGATCGTGTGGAAACTCTGATCGGCGATACCGATATCATTCTTTATCCCTTCGGCGCCGATATCGGTGACTGGCATGCCTACACAAGGGAAAATGCAAAATTCTCCTACCTGTATGACTGCGGCTTCCGTTATTTCTGCAACGTAGATTCCAACCCCTACTGGGTTCAGCTCGGAGACAGCTACATGCGTCAGGGAAGACGTAACCTTGACGGTTATCGAATGTATTATGATCTTCCGGAAACAAATCCAAAGAAGGATCATCTTAGTGATCTCTTTGATGTTACCGAAGTATTTGACCGGGATCGCCCGACTCCGGTTGCACCAATGTAAAGATGCTAGGGTTGTGGGAGTGCGCAGCACGGAACAATCCGCAGACATTAAAATCGGGGGCTTTTGCCCCCGATCGTTTTGGTTATTTCTGTTTATTTTTCCGTATTATTTTGAGATCAGAGATCACCCAGTCGTATTCACCGGTATTGATGACTGATCCGCAATAAGCACATTTTCCGTATGCGTTTGCTGTCAGCGGGGCACCGCACATCGGGCAGGTTGCGGAGCGCACACCGATGCCGTCAGCACTTGTTGTCATTCCAAGGGGTCTCCGGAAGCATACGCGGTACTGAAGATACCAGAGGACATTCGGATCACCCGCGATCACCTTCTGGGTATCCTCCTTGATCTGATAGTCTACCATCTGTGCATAGATCGTTACATAGGCGTACTCATCCGTCTTATCCTGCTCATAGCCGGAAAGCACACAGCTTGTAACCGAGATCCGCTCCAGCCGGTTGATGATGCCATCCTTCTTTTTATTCTCTATCTGGCGAGCTGTCTGCTCATACAGGTTGGGATGCAGGACAGTCCGTACCGGCTCCAGATCCCGTGCGCTCCATGCCGTCTGGATATTGATAAATACTCGGGATGCATAGCTTAAGAAATCCTTTTCCGAGAATGACGGATCGTGTGCAAGGATCTGCTCGGCCGGGGAACCCTTTCCGCTTACGCTCTTTCCGACGCTCGTATCCATCTCTTTCTTAGCCTTCTTTTCTTTTCTCGTGTTGATATAAGAGACCACAAGGATCATCACAACCACAATTACAGAGATAAGAGCATCTCCATCCGAGGGGCTGCTGTCAGAGTCAGAGTCATAATCGGACGAGCTCCAGTCACTGCTATAGCTGTCTCCGGACCAGTCGCTGCTATAGTCATTGGAATCTCCGAAATCTGCTTTGGAGGATATCTGCCACGGAGCAAAGCACGAAAGAAGCAGAATTGCTCCCAGCAGAATCATCCCTCTTGATAACCAACGTTTAATTTTTTCTTTAAACTTATCCTTATCCATTTTTTCTTAACAGCTCTCCTTCCCTGTTTTGTGATAATTCTACTTTAACATAATTTCGGTAAAATTCAACAAAATAGAATCCTGCTTTGCAGGATTCTCCGCCTGCGGCGGGTCGCATTAGCGACATCATTCCATTCCGCCGCAGTGCGATCCCCCGGAGGGGCTTTTTGCTCTATAGGAATCATAGCTTTCGTACTTTAACGCAACACAGTTTTTCCTATAGAGTAAAAAAGCAGCCCCATGACATTTTGTTTCTCTGTCATGAGACTGCCCTTCTTAACGCCCTGTCACGCTCTCATCTTCTGTTTCCATGGCCTTTGTTTCCACAGCTTTCGTTTCAGTGCTTTTTGTTTCCACGGCTTTTGTTTCCGTTTTTGTTTCTGTTTCCTGTTTTATTTCATTTTCCAAAGACTGCAGGGCCCGGGTCGTCCCCATCGTGTTATCCATACCGTTATTTTTTCTGCCACATGCTGCAGTCATGCTGATAACGGCAACCAGCAAAGCGCCCAAAGTGATCCGTCTGATCTTCTCCATAAAAGCATTCTCCTTTCCGCCATTAGTATGTACCGCGGAAAGGAGAATATGTATTTGTGATCTCTTTTGGCAGATTTTTCCTATCCGATCACATCAGACATATCATACATGCCTGCGGGCTTTCCGGCAAGAACCTTTGCGCCCTCGACTGCGCCCTTTGCAAAAATTGCTTTTGAATAAGCCGTATGCTGAAGCGTGATCACCTCATCCTGCCCGGCAAAGATAATGTCGTGTTCGCCGACGATCGTGCCGCCGCGGACAGACTGAATGCCGATCTCCTTTTTATCGCGTTTTACGCGCTCTGTCGATCTGTCAAATTTGTAATGGTAGCAGTTATCCATGCTTTCATTGATCGCATCTGCCAGAGCAAGAGCTGTTCCGCTGGGTGCGTCCACCTTCTGATTGTGGTGCTTTTCTAAGATCTCAATATCAAAGCCGGCGTCTGCGAGAACCGGAGCAATCTGCTTTAACACCTTAAATAAAAGGTTGATGCCCACAGACATGTTTGCTGAGCGCAGAACAGCAACAGAAGCTCCAAGCTCTTTGACAGCCGAAAGCTGAGCATCAGACAGTCCTGTCGTACAGAGAACCACCGGTGTTTTTGTCTTTTCGCAGTATCGGAGCACTCCGTCTGTTGCCTTTGCCGATGAAAAATCGATCACGACATCGGCCTTCGGACACTCCTCCAGTGTCCCAAATACCGGATAAGAAGCCCTTTTTTCCGTATTCATATCCACACCGGCGATGATCTCGATTGCCTCATCCTTAGAAACAATATCCGTGATCACACGTCCCATCGCCCCATTGCATCCGTTCATTATTGCCTTAACCATTCTGCTCCTCCTTGTAGGTAACTGATCTGATGTATGCTACGGTAAAAGACCAAACTTTACCATTTCTCTCTTTAAGATTTCCTGATGGGCCGCCTCCATTACCGTAAGCGGGAGTCTGGGCTCTCCGATCTCTTTTCCCATAAGATTTAAGGCCGCCCGTACCGGGATCGGGTTAACCTCACAAAACAGCGCCTTGATCAGGGGAAGGGCCCGGATCTGAAGTCGTCTGCTTCCTTCAATATCCCCGTTAAAGAACAGCTCACAGATATCATGTGTCTCTCTCGGTGCAATATTGGAGAGAACAGAGATAACACCCTTTCCTCCGAGAGAAAGCATCGGAACGATCTGGTCATCGTTTCCGGAATATACATCGATATTTCCATCGGTAAGGTTCATTAATTCGGCGACTGCCGAGAAATTTCCGCTGGCCTCCTTGACACCGACGATATTGTCTACGTCCCTGCAAAGCTCTGCGATGGTAGCCGGTGCAATATTGATCCCGGTTCTGCTCGGAACATTATAAAGGATCGCCGGGATGCGGATAGAGTCCGCGATCGCCTTAAAATGACGCTTCAGTCCTTCCTGTGTTGCCTTATTATAATACGGAGATACAAGAAGAACGCCGTCAGCACCGACACTCTCTGCTTCACGGGATAGCTCGATGGCTGTTTTGGTACAGTTGCTTCCTGTTCCTGCAATCACGGGGATCCTGCCATTTACCTGCTGACAGATAAAGCGGATCACATCCATGTGCTCCTTCTCTGTAGTTGTGGCAGCTTCACCCGTTGTTCCCATTGCTATGATCGAGTCCGTATGGCCTGCGATCTGTTCTTCAACCAGTTCTCCCAGCTTATTGTAATTGATCTCTCCGTTTTCATGAAACGGAGTCACAAGTGCTACACCGGCTCCTCTGAATATTTCCATATCAATTCCTCCTCGCAACGTAATCCGTATGATAAATAGTGACAAAATAGTGATAAAAAAGGCTGACATGATAAAGATGTCAGCCCACGATTCTCTCTTAGTAGCCCTCCATCTTGTCTGTAAGATGACAGTCACACGGTTATTCACCGTATGCCCAGGAGCGCACGTCCGGGAAAACATCCGTTCCTTCGGCGCCGTCCCCTTTCCGTCGGCTTCTCCTGTCTCCCTGCTTCTGCCGTGTACTCCTGTCGGGCGCAACCTCTACTTAAATATTTATAGCTTATCCTAACACCAAACGCTTTTCTTGTCAACGTATAGACTTTTGGTTTTAGATATTTTCTGCTGTATTTAACGTTTATTTTTCGTTATTTACATAGGAAATGTAGTCCGCATATTTTTTAAATGCTTCCGGACACACACGCCCTGTCATGATAAGGTCTGTATCCACATCAAAGGATTCGAGGAACAGTATAAATTCCTCCTCCGAGATCACTCCCTGATCCACAAGCCCTAACACTTCATCTAAGATGAGTACATCGCATTCTCCGGTGGCTATGACCTTCTTAGCGAAATTAAAACCGTTTTTCAGATTCAGGCATTCCTCTTTTTTCTGCTCCTCGGTCAGTTCGGAAAACGGCCCTCTTGAGCGCTCAAACCGGAACACCTTCATCTCCGGCTCCATGCGCTTTAAAAGATCCATTCCGCCTTCATCAAGGATCCCCTTCAAATACTGTACGATAATTACCTTTTTATTTCTCAAAGCTCCTATTATCCCATAGCCGACTGCTGAAGCAGATTTTCCGTTTCCCGGACCATAGATTACCCGTATCGTACCTTTTACCATCTTTGCACCTCATCTTTTATGTATCTGCATGCATAAATCTGAATATTGCCGCAGGGTGTGTTCTATCTATAAGCCCGAATATATTAACACACTTTTCATAATTTTTCAAGATTTCCTTAAGCTTTTCGCTATTCTATATCCGATTCCGTGCCTGATTCCTTACTCAACACACTCCAGCTTGCTGACTGAAACCTCATAGGCGGTACGCTTCTCACATTCTGTTTCACTCAGCTTTTTTGTATATTCACGGCTCTGTACGCGCCCCCAGATCATAAGTCTGGTTCCTACAGTAAAGCCGGAGGCAAATCTGGCATTTCTCCCCCATGCAATGCACGGGATATAGTCGGACTTTCCGTAAGGACGGTTTACCGCGACCAGAAGATCTGCGATCTCACGACCCAGAGGGGTTTTTCTGTAGATCGGCTCCTTGCAGATATAGCCATCAAGGAATATCTGATTTGTTTTTGTATAATCGGTAAACTCCTCCATAAAATTTACTTCACGCACGAACACAGAGAGAACAAGACGATTCCGGTTACCTTCATGACGGTTATAGGAACGGAACTGGCCGACAGCCTCGATCGTACATCCCCGCAGGTCGCTGTTTACATCGATCAGGCGTTCTGACACCATGAGGGGGATCACATCCTCCTGCTCACTTAACCTGTTTACAGACAGATCCACCAGATAAAATCCCTCCCCAAACACCGCATGGCTGAAGGTAAAATCCGAAATGATCGTTCCGATCACGCTGACTTTGTTGTTTTCCATTACTTTTTCTGACATAGTATTTCTCCTTTACGATCGTAAGGACGGACCGGTTAAATGTCCGGATGGAGCCTAATACCGATTCCAA
>ENA-UESP01001023-UESP01001023.1-human-gut-metagenome-genome-assembly--contig:-NODE-1023-length-20827-cov-3.367807_pt1 | contig 20827 bp, 17 predicted proteins | sample MGYA00243003_ERZ508004 | MGnify/ENA primary metagenome ERZ508004 (study PRJEB26167, sample SAMN06115443) | human gut metagenome | host: Homo sapiens | place: China:Henan | collected 2015-07-29...
GGAGGCCCACTGCATCAACCGGGAGGCCGGCAACCGGATGTACTTCACCGTTACCGCGGAGGGCAAGCCCCTGCGCCAGCGCCGCTACTGCTTCTCCGAGGGCTTCTACGCCATCGCCAACGCCGAGTACTACGGCGTCACCGGCGACGCCGCCTGCCTGGAGCGCGCCCGGGCTGCCTATGAGCTGATCTACCAGCTCAACAACGGCCTCATCCAGGATCCCACCGGCATGGGTCCCAAGACCATCTCCACCACGCGCACCGGCCGCGCTCTGGCCGATCCCATGATCTACCTGAACATCACCTCCGTGCTCCGCCGGGTGGACACGGATCCGGAGCGGCAGAAGCTCTACGCCGCCCGGGCCCAGGAGTGTGTGGAGACCATCTTCCAGTACCACTACAAGCCCGAGCTCAAGTGCACCCTGGAGTCCGTGGCGCCCGACGGAACCCCCCGTCTGGATGTCACCGAGGGCCGCGTGGTCAACCCCGGCCACGACATCGAGTGCTCCTGGTTCCTGATGGAGGCGGCCAACTACGCCCACGACGCCGAGACCCACGCCACCGCCGTCAAGATCTTTGACCAGGCCTTTGAGGCTGGCTGGGACAAGGAGTACGGCGGCATTTTTTATTTTCTGGACCGCAAGGGCGCGCCCCGCGTGGAGCTGGAATGGGACCAGAAGCTCTGGTGGGTGCATATCGAATCGACGATCGCGATGATCAAGGGCTATCAGCTGACCGGATCGAAGGCGTGTCTGGAGTGGTTAGGGAAACTGCACGAATATCCGTGGGCGCATTTCAAGGACACGGAGCATCCCGAATGGTTCGGTTACCTGAACCGCCGCGGCGAGGTGCTGCTGCCGCTCAAGGGCGGGAAATGGAAGGGATGTTTCCATGTGCCGCGCGGGCTGTTCCAATGCTGGCAGATTCTCGAACAATGCAAATAGAACTAAAATACGGAACGATGAAAAGATATTTACTGACAATTCTGTTGTCGTTGTGGTGCGCCTGCGCATGGGCCGCGGGCAGCGTCACGGTCAAGGGGCGCGTCCTTTGCGGCGGCCGGGGCGTGGAAGGCGTCTGGGTCTCCGACGGCGAAGAGTTCGCGTGCACCGACAAAAGAGGAAATTACAGACTGCAGGCCGGCGCCGACAACCGCTTCGTCTTCGTTTGCGTGCCTGCGGGCTACGACGCTCCGGTGGAAAAGGGCGTGGTGCGCTATTTCCACCCGCTGCCCGCCGACGGCAAATCCTGCGATTTTACGCTGCTCCGCCGTGCGGGCGACGATTTGCGTTACGGGTTCATCGCCATTGCCGATCCGCAGATATGGGCGCCGAAGGAGTTTGCGAAACTCGCGGCGGCGGCCGACGACATCGCCGCCACGGTCCGCAGTTACGGCGGCATGCCTTTCCACGGCATCTGCTGCGGCGACATCGTGTCGCACGACCATTCGCTTTACGGCCGGTACAACGAAGTGATGGAGCGTACGGGAATCACGTTCCGCAACGCGATGGGCAACCACGACATGAAGGTCTACGGACGCTCTTACGAAACCTCCTTCTCGAAGTTCGAGCAGATGTACGGTCCGGTCTACTATTCGTTCGACGTCGGACGCATCCACTATGTGGTGCTCGACGACAACTTCTTCATCGGGCGCGACTATTTTTACATCGGCTATCTCGAAGAGCGGCAGATGCGCTGGCTCGAAAAGGACCTTGCCCGCGTGCAGCCCGGTTCGACGGTGGTCGTCTGCCTGCATATCCCTTCGACCTGCGAGGAGCAGGACCGCAAGCAGTTCCGCTACGACCGCGCCGGATCGACGATGACCAACCACAGGGGGCTTTACGAAATTCTGAAACCCTACCGGGCGCATATCATTTCGGGCCATACCCATACGACCTTCAACCAGCCGATCGCGCCCGGCCTCTACGAGCATGTGACACCCGCCCTGAGCGGCGCATGGTGGCAGGGTCCGCTCTGCACCGACGGTACGCCCGCCGGGTACGGCGTCTATGAGGTGAACGGCGACCGGATCGACTGGTATTACAAATCGACGGGTTATCCGGCCGACTACCAGATGAAAATTTACAGCGGTCGCGAATATCCCCAGTTCGAAGGGTACGCCGTGGCCAACGTCTGGGCCAGCGACCCGGCGTGGGAAGTCCAGTTTACGATCGACGGCGTGCCGTGCGGTCCCGCCGAGCGGTTTCAGGCTTACGATCCCGCCGCGAAACAGATGTACTCCGACACCAGTCAGATGGACCACAAATGGATTTACCCTTCGATTTCGGACCACTATTACCGCGTCGCGCTGCCCGAAGGGGCGAAGCGCGTCGAGGTGTCGGCTACAGACCGCTTCGGGCGGATCAGCCGGGCCGCAGCCGATTTGAAATAAATGACCGAATATGAGATTTACCGGACTGAAATATTTGCAGCTGCTGGCGTGCTTGGGGCTGTTTGCGTGCGGTTCCGCCGAGCGTTACGACGTGGTGATCGTCGGCGGGGGAGCGAGCGGAACGGCGGCCGGACTGCAGGCGGCCCGCATGGGGGCGCGAACCTTGATCGTCGAGGAGTTCGACTGGCTCGGCGGCATGCTCACCTCGGCGGGCGTGAGCGCCACCGACGGCAATTACCGCCTGCGCGGCGGCATCTGGGACGAGTTCCGGACGGAGCTGGCTCGGCATTACGGCTGCGATTCGGCCTTGATAACGGGGTGGGTCAGCAACGTGATGTTCGAACCTTCGGTGGGCGACAGTATTTTCAAACGGCTCGTCGCCCGCGAACCGAACCTCACCGTGTGGTACCGTTCGGCGGCCGAGACGGCCGAACGCGGGAAGGATGTATGGCGGCTGGGTGTCCGGCGTGACGGCCGGCTCCGGCCGGTCGAAGCCGACGTGCTCGTCGATGCGACGGAGCTGGGCGACGTCGCCCGGATGGCGGGCGTCCCCTATGACGTCGGCATGGATTCGTCGGCCGTCACGCACGAGGATATCGCCCCGGCCGAAGCCAACGGCATCGTGCAGGACCTGACCTACGTCGCCGTACTGAAGGATTACGGCCGCGACGTCACGATTCCGCGGCCCGACGGGTACGATCCGTCGCTTTTCGCCTGCTGCTGCGTGAACGACCTCTGCATCGCTCCGAAGGAACCGCATCGCATGTGGTCCCGCGAGATGATGATTACCTACGGAAAACTGCCCGACGGCAAATACATGATCAACTGGCCGATCGAGGGCAACGATTACTACGTGGACATGATCGACATGACGCCCGAAGAGCGGGCCGACGCCGTCCGCAGGGCCAAGAATCATACGCTGTCATTCGTCTATTTCCTCCAGCATGAGCTGGGATTCAATACGTTGGGATTGGCCGACGACGAGTTCCCTACGGAGGACCGGCTGCCGTTCATTCCCTATCACCGCGAATCGCGGCGCATTCATGGGGCCGTGCGTTTTACGCTCAACGACATCACCGACCCCTACGCAGGAACGCTTTACCGTACGGCGGTCGGCGTGGGCGATTATCCGGTCGATCAGCACCATACCCGCTATTCGGGCTGGGACGAACTGCCCGACCTCTATTTCCATCCCATCCCCTCGTACGGTTTTCCGCTGGGCATCGTGATCCCCGCAGGATTTCCGGGGTTGCTCGTAGCCGAAAAATCGGTGTCGGTAACCAACCTCGTCAACGGCTCCACGCGCCTGCAACCCGTCGTGTTGCAGATCGGGCAGGCAACGGGAGCCTTGGCGGCGTTGGCCGCGGCGGCGGGCGTCGATCCGTCCGAAGTCGCGGTGCGCAGGGTGCAGGAGGCGGTGCTCGATGCGGGCGGCTACCTGCTGCCGTACCTCGACCTGCCGGCCGACGATCCGCGCTTCGGGGCGATGCAGCGGATCGGCGTGACCGGAATCCTCAAGGGGCGCGGAGCCAACGTCGGCTGGGAGAACCAGACTTGGTTCGACGCCGATCGGACGATCGCGGAATCCGAACTGCGCGAAGGGCTGCGTGAAGTCTATCCGTCGGTCCGGCCCTCCGTTCTGGAAACGCCGGTCGATGGGGCGCTCCTGACGGCGATGCTGGCAGAAGCGCTCGGCAAGCCGGCCGGGGATGTTGCGGCGCGGACGGAGCGTGCCGCCGCCGGACTGCTGTCCGGTTACGATCCGGCGCGTCCGCTCACGCGGCTCGAATGCGCGCTGCTGATCGACGCGGTGGCCGATCCTTTCCATGCGGCCGAAGTCGATATTTACGGGAACTACAAACGAAAATAGCTTTTAATTTTTCATGAAAAAACTGCTGACTGTATGCCTGCTGGCCTTTGCCGCGGCAGGTGCGACCGGCTGCCGGAGTGCCGCCGAGGGGGTGAAACCCAAACTGATGTGGCTCGACTGTTCGGCCAACTGGGTGCGTTTCAGTTACCCCGATTCGATCCGTTATTATGTGAACAAGTGCCGGGAGGCCGGCATGACGGCGCTGGTGCTCGACGTCAAGGGCACTTCGAGCGAAGTGGTATATCCCAGCGAGCATGCGCCCCAAGTCCGGGAGTGGAAAGGGTTTGCCCGCCCCGATTTCGATTTCGTGGGTGCTTTCGTCGAAGTCGCGCACGATGCCGGACTGGAGATTTACGGTTCGTTCAACACCTTTGCCGAAGGCAACGGCGTATTCCGCCGCGGACTGATCTACGACGGCCATCCCGAATGGCAGGCCGTGAACTATATTCCCGGCAGGGGACTGGTGCCCCAGTTGGAGATTCCGGGAAAGAAGGTGCTGTTCGCCAATCCCGCGCTTCCGGCCGTTCAGGATCACGAAATCGCCATTTTCAAGGAGGTGGCGCAGAAGTACGATTTCGACGGTCTGCTGCTCGATCGCGGCCGTTACGACAATATCCAGTCCGACTTCTCGGATTTCTCGCGCGGGAAATTCGAGGCTTATATCGGGAAAAAGCTGAATCGTTTCCCGGAGGATATTTATGCGTGGGAGGAGGACGGCGACGGCGGTTGGAAACGCATCGACGGTCCTTATTTCAAGCTGTGGATCGAGTGGCGCGCGTCGGTGATCTACGACTTCTTCAAACGCACCAAAGAGGAGCTGAAAGCCGTGAAGCCCGGCCTGAAGTTCGGCGCTTACACGGGCGCGTGGTATCCGTCCTATTTCGAAGTGGGCGTGAACTGGGCCAGCAATACGTACGACCCTTCGCAGGATTTCGCATGGGCCACGCCCGATTATAAGAATTACGGATATGCCGAACTGCTGGACATCTTCACCAACGGCAATTATTACTGGAACGTGACCGTCGACGAGTACCGTCGCAGCAACGGCCTGCATAAGAACGAGACCGACAGCGAAATGTCGAAGGGCGACCACCTCAGCGTCGAGGGCGGGTGCCGCTATTCGCGCCGTCTGCTGGGCGGCAGACCCTTCTTCGGCGGGATGTACGTCGAGGACTACAAACGCGATACGACCCAGTTCAAGCGGGCCGTGGAGATGAATCTCCGCGAATCGGACGGACTGATGGTGTTCGACATCGTGCATATCATCAACCGCGACTGGTGGGGACCGCTGCAGCGGGCCGTCAGCGCCTATGAAGCGGAGGCGAAGCAATGAGCAGACGGCTGATTTTTGCGGTGCTGGCGCTGTTGTGCGCCGGTGCCGTTTCCGCCCAGAAGCGGACGGAAGCGCCCGCCGCGTCGTCCGAGGTGCGCTATGTCGGACGTACGCAGACAAACGGCGGCGACGTGAGTTTCGACTGGAGCGGAACCAGCTTCGAGTGCCGTTTTACGGGCGGTTCGCTGGCCATGCGCGTTTCGGATACGAAAAAGAACTACTACAACCTGACCGTTGACGGCCGCGACGCCGGCGTCGTTACGACGTTCGGGACGGATTCGGTCGTGGTGCTGGCCGAGAAGCTGGGCCGCGGCGAACATACCGTGCGGATGCAGAAGCGCACCGAGGGCGAGCAGGGGCGTACGACGATCCATGCCTTCCTGCTCGACAGGGGAGGACGTCTGCTGCCTGCGTCGCCCGCGCCCGGACGGCATATCGAATTTATCGGCAACTCGCTGACCTGCGGTTACGGGACCGAGGGGCTTTCGAAGGACGAGCCGTTCAAACCCCAGACCGAGAACTGCAACAAGGCGTACGCCTGCATCATCGCCCGTTATTTCGGCGCCGACTATACGCTGATCGCCCATTCGGGACGCGGCGCGGCGCGCAATTACGGCGATAAGAACACCACTTCGCAGAATACGATGGCCGACCGCATCGCCAATACGTTCGACGAGGCGGCGGAACCGGCGTGGGACTTCGCGGCGTCGCCGTATCGGCCCGATCTGGTCGTCATCAATCTGGGATCGAATGACTTCTCGACCCTGCCGCATCCTTCGCGCGATGAGTTTGCGGCCGCCTACACCCGCATCCTGCAGACTCTGCGCGGCGCCTACGGCGACGAAATGCCGATCCTCTGCGTGGCGCCGCGCGTCAGCGAACCGGCCTTCACCTATATCCGCGACCTGTGTCAGTCCGCCGTCGTGCCGAACCTCCATTTCGCGGCCGTCCTGCCCGGCTACTGCAACGACGGAAGCGAGCTCGGATCGTCGGCCCATCCCAATTACGCCGGCCAGCGCAAGATGGCGATGCTGCTGATCCCCTACGTTTCGACGCTGACGGGATGGGAGGCGGAGATCAAACCGGTCGAGTAGGCGTTTGGCCGTATCGCGGCTTTTTGCTACTTTTGTCCCCGGTTAGGAACGGAGTAGCGAATTATGGAATCTCACAAGAACAAATTGCCCTCGGCATGGGTGTCGGCGCTGCCGCTCGCAGTGCTGACACTCCTTTTATATGTGGTCATCCGCTGTTTCGGGGGCGATGCGATAAACGGCGGAAGCCAGATCGCGCTGCTCTCGGCCACGTCGGTCTGCGTGATGCTCTCGATCGGCATCTACCGCTGCAAGTGGTCGGTGCTTGAGGATGCGATCATCGACAACATACGCGCCTCGGCGTCGGCCATCGTCATCCTGCTGCTGATCGGCGCCATCGCCGGATCGTGGATGGTGAGCGGCGTGGTGCCGACGATGATCTATTACGGGCTGAAAATCCTGCACCCCTCGTTTTTTCTCGTCGCCTCGTGCGTCATCTGCGCCGGCGTGTCGCTGATGACCGGCAGCTCGTGGACGACGATCGCCACGATCGGCGTGGCGCTGATGGGTATCGGGCAGGCGATGGGCTTTCCCGAAGGGTGGATCGCGGGCGCGATCATTTCGGGGGCCTATTTCGGCGACAAGATTTCGCTGCTCTCCGATACGACGGTGCTCGCTTCGTCCACCGTCGGCGTGCCGATCTTCACGCATATCCGCTACATGCTCTACACGACCGTTCCGTCGTTCGTCGTCGCGCTGGCGGTCTTCGTCGTCGCGGGACTGACGCTGAGCCATACCGGCGGCGCGCACGCCGAACTTTACGCCGATTCGCTGCGCGGCGCTTTCCGCATTACGCCGTGGCTGCTGCTGGTGCCCGTGGCGACGGGCGTGCTGATCGTGCGGAAACTTCCGGCCATCGTGACGCTTTTCTGCGCCGCGGTCTTCGCCTGCGTCGCCATGCTGCTGGCGCAGCCCGAACTGGTGGTGAGGGTGGCCGGAGTCGAAGGGCTGAACTTCATGTCGGGATTCAAAGGCGTGCTGATGAGCTGTTTCGGGCCTACGGCGCTGGAGACCGGAAGCCCGCAGCTCGACGAGCTGGTGGCCACGCGCGGCATGGCCGGCATGCTCAATACCGTATGGCTCATTATCTGCGCCATGTGCTTCGGCGGCGTGATGACCGGCAGCGGCATGCTGGGTTCGCTGACGGCCGTTTTCCTGAAATTCGTCCGTCATAGCTTCTCGGCCGTGGCTTCGACGGTCGGGGCCGGAATCTTCTTCAACCTCTGCACCGCCGACCAGTATATCTCGATCATCCTTTCGGGCCGTCTGTTCCGGGAACTCTATGCCGAACGGGGGCTGGAATCCCGTCTGCTGAGCCGCTCGGTCGAGGATTCGGCGACGGTCTGTTCGGTGCTCGTGCCGTGGAACTCGTGCGGCATGACGCAGGCCACGGTGCTGGGCGTCTCGACGTTCGTCTACATGCCTTACTGTATCTTCAATATCGTCAGTCCGCTGATGTCGCTGTGCGTGGCGGCTCTCGGCTGGAAAATCAAAAAGGCCGCATCTTCTGCCGGCCGCAGACAATGATTATGGAAACGACTGTAAATACCGATCTAGTCATCTTCGACCTCGACGGCACGCTGCTCGATACGATCGGCGATCTGGCCGTCGCCTGCAACGCCGTTCTGGCCCTGCGCGGCCTTCCGCAGCACTCCTACGAGGAGTACTGCCATTTCGTCGGCAACGGCATCATGCGGCTCGTGGAGCGCGCGCTGCCCGAAGAGCTTCGCACGCCCTATACCGTAGCGGCCGTGCGCGCCGATTTCGTGAAATACTATACCGAGCATATCGACGCCTACACCAAGCCTTACGACAGGATTCCGGAGCTGGTCGCCGGACTCGTGCGGCGCGGCGTGCGTATCGCCGTGGCGTCGAACAAATTTCAGGCGGGCACCGAGAAACTCGTCCGGCTGTTTTTCCCCGACGTTCCTTTCGCCGCGGTCTTCGGCCAGCGCGAAGGGGTGCCTCTGAAGCCGGATCCGGCCGTGGTGGAGGAGATTCTCTCGCTGACGGGCGCGGCGAAGGAGCGGGTGCTCTACGTCGGCGATTCGGGCGTGGACATGCAGACCGCCGCGGCTGCGGGCGTACGCTCGGTGGGCGTCACGTGGGGATTTCGGGATCGGGAAGAGCTTGTCGAATCCGGAGCCGCTCATATCGTCGATAAACCTGCGGAAATCCTCGATCTGCTGTAATCGGGCAGTTCGGTTCGAAAAAGCGACAACCGGTCCGCAAGGGCCGGTTGTCGCTTTTTCAGCAGTAGGTCTTCACGTCGTCGAGCGTGATGCGCTCTTTGCTGAGGATGATGAGCCGCTCTATGACGTTGCGCAGTTCGCGGATGTTGCCGCTCCACGGCATCCGTTGCAGCTCGGCCAGCGCGTCGGCGTCGATGGGTTTGGGGGCGGAGCCGTATTCCGAGGCGATCGTGCGGATGAAATGCTCGACCAGCGCAGGAATGTCCCCGGCATGCTCGCGCAGCGGCGGAACCCGCACCACGATCACCGCCAGACGGTGGTAGAGGTCTTCGCGGAAATTCCCTTTCTGAATCTCCTCGCGCAGGTTCTTGTTCGTGGCGGCCACCACGCGCACGTTGACCTCGATGTCCCGGTCGCTTCCCACGCGGCTGATGCGGCTCTCCTGCAGGGCGCGCAGCACCTTGGCCTGCGCCGCGAGCGACATGTCGCCGATCTCGTCCATGAAGAGCGTGCCTCCGTCGGCCTGCTCGAACTTGCCCTTGCGCTGCTTGACGGCCGAGGTGAAGGCCCCGCGCTCGTGGCCGAACAGTTCGCTCTCGATCAGTTCGGAGGGGATGGCCGCGCAGTTGACCTCGACGAACGGGGCCGCCGCGCGGACGCTCTTGGCGTGCAGCCAGCGGGCCACAAGCTCCTTTCCCGTGCCGTTTTCGCCCGTGATCAGCACCCGGGCCTCGCACGGGGCCACCTTGTCGATCAGCTGGCGGACGTGTTCGATCTCGGGCGAGACGCCGATGATCCGCTCGGCCTGGGCGGAGTGCGCCCGGCGGCGGCGCACGGGCGGGGCGGCCGGGGGCGCCTGCGCGGGCGCGGGATTGTCGATGGTGCGGTGCAGCGATTGCAGCAGCCGGTTCATGTCGATGGGTTTTGTGAGGAAATCCTGCGCTCCGTTGCGCACGGCCTTGACCGCCGTGTCGATCGACGTGTCGGCCGAGAGGGCTATGAACGGGATGCCTGCATCCGGAACCTTGCACTCCGTGTCGGACAGAATCACGTCGAACGGAATCCTCTCGCACAATGCCGAGGCCGCAGCCTCGTTCTCGACGGCTTCGGCCGAGAACCCTTCATACTCCAACCGCTCGCGCAGAATGTTTCGCACGCTTTTTGATTGGTCCAGCATTAAAACCTTTGTCATAGCTTTGTTTTTCCGAAATTTTACCTACTTTTGTCCCAAAGTTATGACTTTCTGCGGTGCAAAACCAATCTTGAGGGGCCTTGCCGAACAGGGTGGAGAGTCGGATAAAACGTCTTGAATCGGTCCATCGCGACAACCCCGCCGGACGCTCCGGCGGCCGTTTTGCAACAGTGCCGAGGACCACAATTACAATATGAAAAAGAATTACAATTACACACGACGCAAGTTGTACCTGCCCGAATACGGACGGCATATTCAGGAGATGATCGACTCGCTGCAGCTGATCGAGGACCGCCGCGAGCGCAACCGTCAGGCCCGTGCCGTGATCGCCGTGATGGGCAATCTCAACCCGCTGCTGCGCGATACCGCCGATTTCACCCATAAGCTGTGGGATCACCTCTTTATCATGTCTGATTTCCAGCTCGATGTGGATTCGCCCTATCCGCAGCCGACCCGTCAGGAACTGACTATCGCGCCGCGCCGCATGGCCTATTCGCAGGGACGCATCGCCTTCAAGCACTACGGCAAATACGTCGAGCGGATGATCGGGAGTCTGGCCGGCGACAAGGACCGCAGGGAGGTGTCGCGCACGGTGGACAATCTGGCCCGGTACATGCGCTCGAAGAGCTACGAATACAATCAGGAGCATCCCAACAACGAAGTGATCGTTAAAGACATCAAACGCATGTCCGGGGGTGCTATTGAAATAGATGAAGTTGCTTTAAACAATCTCCGAAGCGACTATAAACAGCCCTTTTCGGCGCGTCCCCAAAAGGGGGCGCAGCAGCACCGGCAGCCCCACCAGCAGCAGCGGCAGCAGAAAAACCGCAGCCAGCAGCCCTACCGCAATTTCACGAAAAACAACGGGCCGCACCGCAATTCGTCGAAATAAAGGGCGCCTATTTGCGGAAAATTTATATCTTTGTTCTCCATTAACCGCGAAAAAGATCGTAAATGAACAAGCAAACGCTTTTCGTAACGCTCACGACGGCCGCCCTGATGTGTGGCTGCCAGTCGTCGAAAGTGAAGATTTCAGGCCGCTTCGTCGGCGGCGACGCGAAAAATATCTATCTGGAGCAGGTTCTTCCGCTGACGCAGTCGGTCGTGGATTCGGCGGCGCTGGCCCCCGACGGCAGCTACCGCATGGAACTCACGGGCGTGGCGAAGACTCCGTCCTTATACAACGTGATCTACGACGGCGAGCGCATTCCGCTGCTTCTGGCCGGCGGCGACAGGCTGACGCTCGGTTCCGTGGGCAGCGTCATCCGCAACTATACGGTGGAGGGTTCCTCCGAGTCGGAGCTGCTGCGGCAGTTCTACCAGGCCTTCGTCACGGGGGCGCAGCAGCTGGAGAACATGGGCACGGAATTCGCGCGCAAACTCACGGACGAGGAGCGCAAGTCGCTGATCAAGGAGTATACGGCCGAATACTACCGCATCCGCCGCGAGCAGCTGCGGTTCATCATCGAGCACAAGGCGTCGCTGGCGGCGGTCTACGCCCTCTACCAGCGGCTTCCGGGCGACACGTACCTGTTCAACGGCGACAGCGACGTGGTCTACTACCGCACGGTTGCCGAGGCGTTGCAGGAGAGCTACCCCGAATCGCCCTACCTGCAATCGTTGCAGGCCGAGATCGCCCGCATGGACGCCCGCATCAGCCTCACGTCGCAGATCACCGAGGCGCGCCATCCGGACCTCGAACTGACGGACATCTACGGCAAGAAGATCCGTCTCTCGTCGCTGGCCGGAAAGGTCGTGCTGCTGGATTTCTGGTCGGCGGAACTGGGGTCGAGCAACGCGCTGAACGCCGATCTGAAGGAACTCTATCGGAAATATGCCGACGCACCCGTCGGGTTCGAGGTCTACCAGGTGGCCGTCGATACGTCGAAACCGCTGTGGATCACCGCCGTGCAGGAGCAGCAGCTGCCGTGGATCTCGGTCAGCGACCTGCGCGGGCGTTCGTCCGTGGCCCTCGGGCTTTACAACGTGCAGCGGCTCCCGGCCAACTTCCTGATCGACAAGGAGGGGACGATCGTGGCCAAGAACATCTACGGCAAGAGCCTCGAAGCGAAACTGGACGAGCTGACAAAATAGAATCATGTATTATTTCGCATCCGACATCCACCTGGGAGCCGGCGATGCCGCGACGGCACGGGCGGTCGAAAGACGCTTCGTGGCGTGGCTCGACGACGCGGCCCGGGATGCGGAGGCGATCTTTCTGGTCGGGGACATCTTCGATTTCTGGTTCGAATACCGCCGTGTGGTCCCCAAGGGCTTCGTGCGGACGCTGGGCAAGCTGGCCGAATTGACCGACCGGGGCGTGCGGGTGGTCTTCTTCACGGGCAACCACGACATGTGGGTCGGCGACTATCTGGCGCGCGAGTGCGGGCTGGAGATCCACACCTCGCCCGAGGTGATGACCCTCTCGGGCAAAAAGGTCTTCATCGCCCACGGCGACAACATGAAGATCGACGGGCAGCCGATGCTCAAGTTTCTGAACCGCATTTTCCGTTCGCGGACGTTGAGATGGCTCTTTTCGTGGGGCGTGCATCCCGACTGGGCGCTGCGCTTCGGCCATTGGTGGAGCGGCAGGTCGCGCAAGGGGCACGGCGAGGAGGCGGCCCGCGGGGCGTCGCTGACCGAACCCTACACGGGGTCTTCCGAGCCGCACACCGAGCCGCTGGTCGAGTATGCCCGCGAGTATTCCCGGACGCATGCGGTCGATCTCTTCGTTTTCGGACACATGCACTTCCCGCGCGACTGCCGCGAAGGGCGGCTGCACGTGGTGAACCTCGGCTGCTGGGCCGAAAATCCCTCCTACGCCGTGCTGGACGCGGCGGGGGAGCTGACGCTGAAAATGCCGGGCAAGACCTCGGTTTAGCGATAAAACGATTAAATGACGATTCTGTGAAACAATACCTCGATCTGTTGCGCCGGATCAAGACGGAAGGCGTCGTGCGGGGCGACCGCACGGGAACCGGGACCAAGGGGGTCTTCGGCCACCAGATGCGTTTCGACCTGTCGGAGGGCTTTCCGCTGCTGACGACCAAAAAGGTGTTCCTCAAGGGGGTTATCCACGAACTGCTGTGGTTTCTGCGGGGCGACACCAACATCAAATATCTGGTGGACAACGGCGTCCATATCTGGGACAACGACGCCTACCGCCACTACAACGAACTGTGCGTGCGCCACGGGGTGCTGCCCGTCGGCCGGGAGACGTTCCTCGCCTCGGCGGGCGTCGAGTCGCCGATCGAAGGCTACCGCTTCGGCGACCTGAACCATGTCTACGGCTACCAGTGGCGTTCGTGGCCCCGGCCCGACGGGGGCGTCGTCGACCAGATCGCGCAGGCCGCCGGGCTGATCCGCACCAATCCCGAATCGCGGCGCATCGTGGTCTCGGCGTGGAACGTCGCCGAGATCGACGCGATGGCCCTGCCGCCGTGCCATGTGCTGTTCCAGTTCTACGTGGCCGGGGGGCGTCTCTCGTGCCAGCTGTACCAGCGCAGCGCCGACACGTTCCTCGGCGTGCCGTTCAACATCGCCTCCTACGCCCTGCTGACCTGCATGATGGCGCAGGTGTGCGGCTTGCAGCCCGGCGAGTTCATCCATACGCTGGGCGACACGCACCTCTACCTGAACCATCTGGAGCAGGTCGACGAGCAGCTTTCGCGCGAGCCGCGTCCGCTGCCGAAACTGCGGCTGAACCCCGCCGTGAAGTCGGTCTTCGACTTCCGTTACGAAGATTTCACGCTCGAAGGCTACGACCCGTGGCCCGCGATCAAGGCCCCGATGTCGTTTTAAACCCGCAGCAGATGAATATCCTGATTCCGACCGTTTCGCCCGAAAGCGTCGAGGCCCTTGTTTTCGATCTGGGAGGCGTCCTGCTCGACGTGCAGCTGCAACGCACGCTCCGGGCTTTCGAGGCGCTGGACATCCGCGGACTGGGAGCCGCCGAGGTCATCGACGGGAACAGGGCGTGTTTCCGCGACCTCGAACTGGGACTTATCACGCAGGAGGAGTTCGCGGAGGCTGTGCGGCGGACGTTTCCCGCCGTCGCCGCCATCCCCGACGAGCAGCTGCTGGAGGCGTGGAACGCCATGCTGATGCCGTTCGACGTGCAGCGCGTGGAGTTGCTCCGGGAACTGGGGAAGCGTTGCCCGGTCTACCTGTTGAGCAACACCAACCTGCCCCACCGCATCCGCTTCCGGGAGTCGTTCCGCGAGCGTTTCGGCGGGAGCTTCGACGAACTGTTCGTGCGGTGTTTCTACTCCGACGAACTGCATCTGCGCAAACCCGACCCGGAAATTTACCGGAGCGTCGCCCGGCAGATCGGGACCCCGCCCGGAAAACTGCTGTTCATCGACGACAACGCCGCCAACGTCTCCGCGGCCCGCGGCGAGGGATGGCAGGCCTGTCACCTGACGGGCGGAATAACCGTAACAGACCTTTTCGAATTATGATAAGTTTGATCGTAGCCGTCGCCGAAAACGGCGTTATCGGCGACAGGAACGCCCTGCTGTGGCACATTTCCGAGGACCTCCGGCATTTCAAGGCCGTGACGACGGGCCATCCGGTCGTCATGGGCCGCAAAACCTGGGAGTCGCTCGGGCGTCCGCTTCCCAACCGGACGAACGTCGTCATCACGCGTCAGAATATCGAGATCCCCGGCTGCACGGTGGTCCACTCGCTCGAAGAGGCCGTCGCGCTGTTTCCCGCGGACGAGGAGGTGTTCGTCATCGGCGGGGCGCAGATCTATGCCGCGGCGCTGCCGCTGGCCCGGAAGTTCTACCTCACACGGGTCTTCCGCGCCTACGAGGGCGACACGCGTTTCCCGGCGTGGGACGAGCGCGAATGGCGGCTGGTGTCGTCGGAGTCGTTCTCCGGCGGGAAAGATTACCCCTGGCCGTTTGCCTTCGAGCTTTACGAACGGCGCTAAATTACGCATTTATACCACCGCCCGTCCGCCCCGGATTCCCTACCTTTGCACTGCAAAGGTTTTTTTTGTATATTAGGTATGGGGAAGTATTTCGATATGCTCATGGAGGATGTGCGGATGAAGGAGGGTCTTCACTCGTGCATGAACTGCGGGGTCTGCACGGGCGTCTGCCCGGCGGCCGAGTTCTATAACTACGACCCCCGTCAGATCGTCTCCATCGTGCAGACGCGCGACGACGAGGCCATCGAGCGGCTTTTGAAGAGCGACACCATCTGGTACTGCGGCGAGTGCATGTCGTGCCGTCCGCGCTGTCCGCGGGGCAATACGCCGGGCTATGTGATCCAGGCGCTGCGCACGCTGTCGCAGAAACTGGGCTTCTTCGTCGAGAGCGAGAAGGGCCGCCAGCAGCTGGCCCTGAAACGCATCATCGGCGAGAACATCCTCCGCACGGGTTACTGCATCGTCCCGCGGCTGGTGAAACCCGACCTGCATCCCGAGCAGGGGACCGTCTGGAAATGGATCTACGACAACGACCGGGAGATTTACGGTCAGTTCACGCCCGTCTACATGCGCCACGGCGCCGGGGCCTTGCGCCGTCTGGACGAGGAGTCGCTCGCCGAGATCAACGAGATATTCAAGGTCAGCGGCGGCAGCGAGATGTTCGACACCATCGAGCGGCATTCCGACCGCAAGGCCCGCGAAATGGGCTACGAGGAGGGCGCCGACCAGCAGTACATGATGGATGTCTTCCTTTCGAACAGCAACGAACATTATTGACGATGACGATGAAGCGAAAGAGTTGGCAGGACTACCAGAAGGAGATCGCCGACGACCACTATTATTACGCGCGCAGCTGCATCCGGCAGAATTTCTTCCCGGGCAGCGAGAAGCTGTTTATCGACATGCTGCGCAACGACCTGGGCAAGGACCTCTCGGACGACCCCAAGCACTCGTCGTGCACGGGGATCGGCTACCATTCGGACATCGTGCCGCTGGAGACGATTATGACCGTCGTGGCGCGGCAGTTCGCGCTGATGGGCGAGGCGGGGTATGAGAACCTCGTGACCTCGTGCATCACCTCGTTCGGCGTTTACACGGAGATTCTGGCCACGTGGCACGAGTTCCCCGAGACGGAGGAGAAGACGCGCGAGAATCTCTGGAAGGCGACCCGGCGCGAGTTCAAGAAGCCCGCGAGCCTGGCCCACACGTCGGATGTCGTGTTCCATTTCCGCGAAGAGATCGCCGCGCGGGCCAAAAAACGGCTCGTCAACGCCGCGACGGGCGAACCGCTGAAGGTCGTCGAGCACATCGGCTGCCATTACGCCAAGATATTTCCGAAATCCGGGATCGGAGGATCGGAATTCCCCTATGTGCTGGCCGGCATGGTCGAGTCGTGGGGCGGCGAGTGCGTCGACTATCCCGAACGCCGCCATTGCTGCGGATTCGGGTTCCGCAACTACCTCGTGCAGGCCAACCGCGGCTATTCGATCGCCAACTCGCACAAGAAACTGGAGAGCATGGCGCCCTACAAGCCCGATTTCATCGTGGCCAACTGTCCGGGCTGCGCGATGTTCCTCGACAAGTGGCAGTACGCCATCGCCGAGATGGAGGGCACGACCTACGGCCAGAACGGCCACGGAATCCCGGTGCTGACCTACGAGGAGATGGCCGGGCTGGTGCTGGGCTACGACCCCTGGGAGCTGGGCATGCAGATGCACCAGGTCGACGTGGAACCCCTGCTGGACAAGATGGGCGTCGAGTACGATCCCGCGGCCAAGTATCTGGGCCGCAACGGGAAATATATCGGAAAACCCGAGTCGGCGGTGGTCAACTGCTGCCCGACGGATACGATTTACGACATCAGAGAATAATGAAAAAACGAGTTATCATTATAGGCGGCGGCGTTGCGGGCATGCAGACGGCCCTGCGTCTGGCGGAACAGGGCGTCAGCCCGGTCATCATCGAGAAAGAGGCCGAACTGGGCGGCAAGCTCCGGGGCTGGCACGTGCTGTTTCCGTCGTTCACCCCGGCGCAGGAGGTGCTGACCGAGTTGCGCCGCAGGGTCAACGAGAGCGGCATCGAGGTGATGACCTCCACGGAGGTCACGGGCTTCACGAAGGAGAGCGTCACGCTCGCCGACGGGCGGACGCTGCCGTGCGATTCGGTGGTCGTGGCCAGCGGCTTCACGCTCTTCGACGCCTCGATCAAGGAGGAGTACGGCTACGGCATCTACGACAACGTCTTCACGACGGCCGACATCGAGCGCATGTTGAACGAGGGGCGCGTGGCCAAGGCCGACGGATCGCGCCCCAGGCGCATCGCCTTCCTGCACTGCGTGGGTTCGCGCGACGAGAAGGTCTGCCAGCAGCACTGCTCGAAGGTGTGCTGCATCACGGGCGTCAAGCAGGCCATGGAGATGAAACAGCTCTTCCCCGAGGCCGACGTTTTCAATTTTTACATGGACATCCGCATGTTCGGTCCCGGTTACGAGGAGATGTACCGCGAGGCGCAGCAGAGATACAACATCCACTTCCTGCGCGGACGCATTTCGGAGGCCAGCCCGACGATCGACGGACGGGTGCAGATCAAGGCCGAGGACACGCTGACGGGCCGCCCCCTGCGCATGAGCGTCGACATGCTGGTGCTGATCGTGGGCATGCGGGCCAACGACGACAACGAAGCGTTTGCCGCAGGCGCCGGGCTGAACCGCGCTCCGAGCGGCTTTCTGGCTCCGCGCGACATGTTTCTCGGCAATGTGAAGAGCAACGTCGACGGCATTTTCTACGCCGGGACCATTACGGCGCCCAAGAATATCGGCGAGTCGCTGAACGAGCAGCCGACGCCGCGGCCAAATACGTGGAGGCATAGCAATGGCGGCGATCAATTTCGGATACACCATTTCGAAGCCCCGGGCCATCGACATCGACCGCAACAACCTGCGCAAGAGCGACGAGATCCTGCGCGAGATGCCCGAGTTGCAGACCTGCATCGGCTGCGGGGCCTGCACGGCGGTCTGCACGGCGGGCAACCTCACGGAGTTCAATTTCCGCAAGGTCCACACGCTGGTGCGCCGCGGCGAATACCAGGGGGCCTACGAGGAGATGAACAAGTGCATGCTGTGCGGCAAATGCCGGCTGGTGTGCCCGCGCGGCATCAATACGCGCGGCGTGGTGATGCTTATCAAACGTAAACTGGGGGATTTCTGACGATGACTTTCTACGCGCCATTCTGTCTGCCGTTCATCATCGGCGCTGCGGTGATGTTCGCCGTCCTGGCCTGGAAGTGGGGGACGTGGCTCTACCGCCTGCCCCGCGCCGACAAGAAACGGATTCTGTTCGGACTGCCGACGCGCCGCACCTTCGGGGCGGCGTGGGAGGTGGTGAGCGAGTCGCTGCTCCACCGCCGCATCTTCCGGGTCAACCCCCTGCTGGGGTACATGCACATGTCGCTGGCTTTCGGCTGGTTCCTGCTGATCGCCGTGGGGTGGGCCGAGACGATCGCCTATCTGGGCTTCCGCTACGTGCCGTTGCAGGGACACGTCTTTTTCAAATATTTCGCCACGGGGCTGGAGCACAAGCCGTTCTTCGATTTCACGATGGACCTCCTGCTGCTGTTCGTCCTCTCGGGCGTGGTGCTGGCCTGGGGCAAGCGTCTCTACTCCCGGGCGATGGGCATGCGGCGCACGACGAAGCACGTCCCGGGCGACCGGGTGGCCTTGTCGGCGCTGTGGTTCGTGTTCCCGGCGCGTCTGGTGGCCGAAAGCGCCACGTGCGCGCTTTACGGCGGCGGGGGATTCCTCACCGGGAGCCTCGGGGAGTGGATGTCCGGGCATATCGGCGTGATGCCGCTGATGAATCTCGAAACCGCGGCGTGGTGGTTCTACTCCTCGTGCCTCGGCGTGTTCTTCGTGGCGTTGCCGTTCTCGCGTTACATGCATATTTTCACGGAGATACCCCTCATCTTCCTGCGCCGTTACAACCTGCGCTCGGGCGAAAAGGAGTCTTCCTACGATAATTTCCAGGTCGAGGCCTGCTCGCGCTGCGGCATCTGCATCGACCCCTGCCAGTTGCAGAGCGTGCTGGGCGTCGACGACGTGCAGTCGGTCTACTTCCTGCGCGACCGCCGTTACAACATGCTGCGCCTCCAGACGGCCGACAACTGCCTGATGTGCGGCCGCTGTGCCGAGAAATGCCCCGTCGGCATTGATCTCAACACGCTCCGCGTCAACTCGCGCGACAAGATGCACAACGTGCCCGACGAACGCCGCTACGGCTATTTCAAGGGTCTCGACCGCTCCGAAGGTGCGGGCAAGGTGGGCTATTTTGCGGGCTGCATGACCCTGCTGACGCCGCGCACGATGTCGGCGATGTCGGCGATCTTCGAGGCCGCGGGCGAGGAGGTCTGGTGGGCCGACCGCGAAGGCGGCGTCTGCTGCGGCCGGCCGCTCAAACTGGCCGGCGAGACCGATTCGGCGCGCAAGATGATGAAATACAATGCAGACCTGTTCCGTAAGCACGGCATCACGACGCTCGTCACGTCGTGCCCGATCTGCCTCAAGGTCTTCCGCGAGGATTACGACCTGCCGGGTATCGAGATCCTGCACCATTCGGAATATATCCTGCGGCTGATTCGTGCGGGCCGCCTTTCGCTGGAGCATGGCGCGATGCGCTTCACCTACCACGACCCCTGCGAACTGGGGCGCGGCAGCGGCATCTACGACGAGCCGCGTGCGGTGATCGAAGCCGTGGGCGAATTGCTCGAACCCGCCTCGACGCGCGAGAACGCCCTCTGCTGCGGCTCTTCGGTGGCCAATACGGCCATCTCCGACGGCCAGCAGGTGCAGATCGCCCGGTCGGTCGCCGCCCAGCTCGACGCCACGGGGGCCGCGGTGCTCGTCACCGCCTGCCCGCTCTGCAAAAACGCCCCGGCCACTTCCTCCTCCGGCGAATCCGCCGCCAGAGAATAGGTCCCCGGCAGATCCACCAGTCGGAACCGCTGTCCCGCCTGCGAAAAATAACCCTCCGCCCGCTCCACGGTCTTGCCGGGCCAGTTGCCCGTGTGCTGGTTCATACCCGTCAACTCGTTGAACACCGTTGATTTGCCCACATTCGGATTGCCTGCCAGCGCGACGACGGAATCCGTCTCCCGCCGCTTGACGACGGCCAGCATGCCGTCCGCCGCGTGCGCGCCCGTGGAACGGTTTGTCAGTCCCATCCTCTCTCCCCCCCATCCCTTCAGCAGCCCGTGACCAGCACGCGTGCGGAGTCCTCGGCCCGCAGCGCGATAAGCGCGCCGCGGATGCGGTAGGCAACTGGGTCCCCTGCGGGGCTCTTTTGCACGCATTCCACCTCCGTGCCCTCGATCAGGCCGATGTCCTGCATACGGCGGCGCATGCCGCCCTCTGTCAGCAGCGCGGCCACCCGCGCGCGTTCGCCCTCCCGCAGCGCGGTGAGCGTTCCTTCCTGTGTCATATCCAGACGCCTCTTTTCATAAACATATACTGTAGCCGTTAGGCCGGGGAAACTTTGTTTCCCTGTTGACAATATATGGCATTTCTTCCGAAGGCGTTACAAGGGGGCGTAACATGGATACAGAACAGCTGTTTTATACGCAGAACGGGTATGACCGCGCGGACACCGGTCCGCTGACGACAGCCATGGAGGATTATCTTGAAATGATCTGCCGTCTGACGCGGTCCGGCGGCTATACGCGCATCTACGCGCTGGCGCGTGAGCTGCATGTCCAGCCTTCGTCGGCCTCCAAAATGGCCGCGCTGCTGCGTTCCGGAGGCTATCTGACCAACGAGCGGTACGGCTGCCTGC
>ENA-UESP01001025-UESP01001025.1-human-gut-metagenome-genome-assembly--contig:-NODE-1025-length-20810-cov-5.897651_pt1 | contig 20810 bp, 24 predicted proteins | sample MGYA00243003_ERZ508004 | MGnify/ENA primary metagenome ERZ508004 (study PRJEB26167, sample SAMN06115443) | human gut metagenome | host: Homo sapiens | place: China:Henan | collected 2015-07-29...
GGACCATAAAAACGATTTCGTAATGACGCATCGAATTGCTCCTTACGGATTATTCAGCCTCCTGTCTGGGTCAGCCGAATCCCGGGGAGGCAAGGAACGTGTTAAAGGTCGGCTGAAAAATGACGCGTTATAGTACTGACATACCCCGCTAAACTCAAGGGCGGAGCAGAAATAAATCTCCCCTTTCGCAAATAACCTCTAAACCGCTGATTTGAAGTTCATCACATTCCGTCACAGTGTTTTTTCGAACAACTGCATCAGAAATGGTCACCATCAACTTCTTTATCATTGATTAAAATTAAATCAGAAGATCATCACAGAGGAGAGCACACAAAGTCAGCCGTCGAGGAGGTATCTATGTTCAGTCGTGTTTTAGCCCTTCTGGCTGTGCTTTTGCTAAGTGCAAATACATGGGCAGCCATTGAAATTAATAACCACCAGGCCAGAAATATGGACGATGTGCAAAGCTTAGGCGTGATTTATATCAATCATAATTTCGCCACTGAAAGCGAAGCACGTCAGGCATTAAATGAAGAAACAGATGCGCAAGGCGCAACGTACTACCACGTAATTCTGATGCGGGAACCGGGGAGTAACGGCAATATGCACGCCAGCGCGGATATTTATCGCTAGCACCAGGTATAACCAACGAAACATTGCCATAGTTTGCTTTGCCCCCTTCGCAGGGGGCTTTTTTTGAAAAACGGCTGCGGAATTAGACCAGTTATCTCCCGAGGAAGGAAATTTCCGCAGCGCGTGTTTTACTTCTGCCCGTAATAAGCGTTAGGACCGTGCTTACGCATGAAGTGTTTATTCATCAGGAAGCTGTCGATGTGATTGAGTTGTGGATTAATACTGCGCGCAATCCACGCCATTTTCGCCACTTCTTCCATCACTACCGCGTTATGCACCGCGTCGTGGGCATCTTTCCCCCAGGCGAACGGTCCGTGCTGATACACCACAATTCCCGGCGTATGCAGCGGCTCGGCGTTGCCCAGCGTTTCGATAATCACTTTGCCAGTGTTCAGTTCATACTCACCCTGCACCTCTTCTTCGCTTAATCCACGCGTACACGGGATATCACCAAAGAAGTAGTCAGCGTGCGTGGTGCCTAACGCCGGGATCGCCAGCCCCGCCTGCGCCCATGCGGTGGCATGAGTGGAGTGGGTATGGACAATGCCGCCAAGCGACGGGTAACGACGGTAGAGTTCGAGATGCGTCGCGGTGTCGGAAGATGGGCGATACTCCCCTTCCACCACCTTGCCGCTCATATCAACCACCACCATATCGGCCGCTTTCATGGTTTCGTAGGCAACGCCGCTGGGCTTGATCACCACCAGCCCGCGTTCGCGGTCGATAGCGCTGACGTTGCCCCAGGTAAAGGTCACCAGCCCGTAGCGCGGCAGCTCCATGTTGGCTTCAAATACCTGCTGTTTTAGCTTTTGCATTATGCCGCCTCCACCATGCCCGCTTTCGCCATGCGCGCTTTCACCCAATCACGCGCTTTCGCCACTTCTGCCGCCGGGTCTTCCGCCGTTTCGCTCCACATCTCAATCAGGTACGGCCCGCAATAGCCACTCTGTTTGAGCGTTTCGAAACAACGTTCGAAATCCACTACACCTTCGCCAAACGGCACGTTTTTGAAGACGCCAGGTTTGGTGTCTTTCACATGTACCGCGACGATATGCCCGATTCCGGCCTGCAACTCCATCTGCACGTCGTTGTCCCACGCCGAGAGGTTGCCGATATCCGGGTAGAGCTGGAACCACGGGTTGTTGAGATAGTGCGCGTAGCCCAGCGCCTTGCTGATGGAGTTCATCAACGGATAATCCATGATCTCCATCGCCAGCGTCACCTGCGCGCGGCTTGCCATCTCAACGCTCTCTTTCAGGCCGTCACGAAAACGACGACGCGTTTCGTTATTGGCTTCCTGATAGTAAACGTCATAGCCCGCCAGCTGGATCACGCGAATGCCGACGTCCTGAGCGAACTGGATAGCTTTACGCATAATCTCCAGCCCCTGCGCCCGCACCGCGTCATCTTCGCTACCCAGCGGGAAACGACGATGAGCAGAAAGGCACATTGACGGTACGCGTACGCCGGTTTCAACAATCGCGTTCACCAGCGCCAGACGCTGATCGCGGCTCCAGTCGAGGCGCGACAGGCGCTCGTCCGTTTCATCTACCGACATCTCGACAAAATCGAAGCCCAACGTTTTTGCCAGTTGCAGGCGTTCCAGCCAGCACTCCCCGGCGGGGAGCGCTTTTTCATAGATGCCAAGCGGGATTTGTTTGGACAACATATCCGCTCCTTAGCCCCACAGTTCGGCGATGGAACGTTTGAACTGACGTGCGGCTTCCACCGGAGAAGCGGCATCACGGATACTACGGCCCGCGATAAAGACGTGAATCGGAATGCCTTTGAACAGTGGCAGATCTTCCAGCGCCAGGCCACCAGTGACGGTCACTTTGAAGCCCATATCGGAAAGACGTTTGATCGCGGTAATGTCCGCTTCGCCCCACGCCACGCCTGCGGCCTGCGCGTCACGGCTGCGGTGATAAACCACCTGCTGAATGCCTGCGTCACGCCACTGCTGCGCCTGTTCCCAGGTCCAGTAGCCGGTCAGTTCAATCTGCACGTCGCCGTTAAACTCTTTTGCTACGTCCAGCGCGCCTTTGGCGGTGTTGATATCCGCACAGCAAATTACCGTCACCCAGTCAGCATTGGCTTCGAAGCACATACGAGAAAGAATTTTGCCCGCATCGGCAATTTTGGCGTCTGCCAGTACGATTTTGTGCGGGTAAAGCGCTTTCAGATCGCGAACCGCACGCACGCCTTCGCCCACGCACAGAATGGTGCCCACTTCGATAATGTCGACTTCTTCGGCAATCAGGCGAGTGGTTTCGTAGGCGCTATCCATAGTCTGGTTGTCCAGCGCGACTTGCAACATCGGTAATGACATCTTCAATTCCTTCTTAAGCTGCCGCGTTGGTGCGGTCAATGAGATCCAGTACTTCCTGCTCGGTACGGCAGGCACGTAAACGGTCGAAATTTTCTTCATCTTCAAACAGGTTGACGATCTGCATGATGCCTACTTCCTGGTGCGTGTTGGCATCGACCGCCGCCATGGTGATGAGGATATCCACAGGGTCATTATCTTCGTGGTTGAACTCCAGCGGCTTTTTCAGCGTCACCAGCGCAAAACCGGTTTTCTTAACGCCCTCTTCCGGGCGACCGTGCGGCATTGCCAGGCCTGGTGCGAGCACAAAGTACGGACCGTGCTGTTCAACCGCATCCAGAATCGCCTGGTAGTAACGCGGCTCGACAACATCCGCCGCCACCAGCAGGTCAACGCCGATTTTCACTGCGTCCTGCCATGTCTCTGCTTCAGCCTGCAGGCGGATGGATTTATTCTCCGCCAGCGAATCACGTAATTTCATGGCGCGTCCTTACTTCACGTCCTGCGGGAAATGCTCTTTGATCACTTCCAGCAGTTTCGGGCCAAAGTCGGCAGGAGAGAGCATGTTGCGCACGCCAACCACGTATTTGTTGCCGGTCACGGTGATTTCGCCCGCAATGTGCGTAGAAGCGATGATGATATCCGCGCCGCTCAACTCGCTTTTGTATTCGCCAACCGCGCAGCTGTTTACCGTGTGGTCAATGTTTGATTGGGTTAAAAACTGGTCCACTTTCATCTTCATGATCATGGAACTGCCTTGTCCGTTGCCACACACAGCCAGAATACGTACGGTCATAATCAAAACTCCTTATTAAGCAGACTGTTCTGCCAGTTGTTTTTCTGCATCTTCTTCTGCGCGCAGTGCGCGGCCAGCGAAGAACATATAAGCCAGTGCAATTACAATGATGACGGCCATAAAGGCGATACCGATGGAGAAGAAGCCCTGCATCATCGGCGGTGCCAGAATCGACCAGTCCGCCATACCCATCCAGGCACTCATACCGGTAAGTTTCACCGCCCAGACGCAACCAAAGATTTCGATCATCCCCATCACCAGACAAATCTTCAGCGCCGCACGCCAGCCGCCGAAGTGGTTAGCGAACACGCCGATGGTGGCGTTGGAGAAGAACATCGGGATAAAGCCGGGAATAATCAGGATCGAGGAGCCGCAGGCGACCAGGATGCCAACCGCAATCAGCTGACCGATGGTGCCCCACATAAAGCCCCAAACCACGGCGTTCGGCGCGAAGCTATAGATAGCCGCACAGTCAATCGCCAGAACCGCACCTGGGATCAGGCGCTGGGAGATACCGTTAAATGCTTCAGAGAGTTCCGCCACAAACATGCGCACGCCCTGAGTGATGATGAAGATCGCCACCGCGAAGGAGAAACCAGTTTGCAGGATGTACACCGTCCAGTTCACTTTGCCTGCCATCGCCTGCACGGTGTCGATACCGAAGGAGAGCAGAATGGCACCAAAGAAGATGGTCATGACAATCGCCGTGGAGACGATGTTGTCGTGGAAAATGTTCAGCCAGCCAGGCAGTTTGAGATCTTCAACGCTCTCCTCTTTTTTGCCCAGGAACGGCGCGACTTTATAAGCAATCCATGATGCAAACTGCTGCTGGTGACCGATGGAGAAACCGCAGCCATCCGTCACTTCCTGAGTCGGCTTGTACATCATATTGGAGGTAATGCCCCAGTAGAGCGAAACCAGAATCGCGGTGCAGATAATGGTCGTCCACATGGAATAGCCGAAAATAAACAACGTAACGGCAATCAGCCCCGCCTGCTGGAACATGATATGACCAGTCAGCATGATGGTACGAATACCGGTAATGCGACGCAGCAGCACGTAACAGATGTTCAGCGCCAGCGCTAACAACACCGCGTAACCTACCCAGCTATAGGCATCGCCCATGCGGTCGATGGTTGCCATCATCGACGCGTAAGTATCGGAAATTGCGCCGTTAATGCCGTAGACTTCGGACATTTTCGCCACCACCGGTTTGAAGGTGCTGGTGAGGATGCCGGACCCTGCCTGCAACAACATGAAACCAATTATGGTTTTAATCGTGCCTTTAATAATAACGCTGACACTTTTGCGCAGTAGGATGTAGCCCAGACAGGTCACAATACCCAGCAACAACGGGGCATTGGTCATGACCTGGTTAAAAAACACGGTAAAGATGTTGTAGAGGATCTCCATAACGATCTCCTGAAGAAGAGGTAACCGGGTATTCCACACACCCGGAATGTTGTGCACTCACTCTAATTTTCAAAAGTAATCACAACAAGATTATTTATGATTAAATGTGACGCGACCCGCAAATAATTCCACATGGATAGAGAGGGATTCACACAACGAAACAATTATTCATTTAAATTCATTTAGTTAATTGAATTACACATTCCATTAAATCTTTCCATACTCAAAATCAACAACAACTTCCCTGGCAAAAAGTCAAAAAATGGTCATTGCCTTCCTGAAAAAATAGTGTCAGGATTAATCAAAACCAATCACATATTGATTCGAATTGAACTATCATGAAGGTAAATGGCGATGAGTAAAGTGAAAAGTATCACCCGTGAATCCTGGATCCTGAGCACTTTCCCGGAGTGGGGTAGCTGGTTGAATGAAGAAATTGAACAAGAACAGGTCGCTCCTGGCACATTTGCGATGTGGTGGCTTGGCTGCACCGGGATCTGGTTGAAATCGGAAGGTGGCACCAACGTTTGCGTTGATTTCTGGTGCGGCACTGGCAAACAAAGTCACGGTAACCCGTTAATGAAACAGGGTCACCAAATGCAGCGCATGGCTGGCGTGAAAAAACTGCAGCCAAACCTGCGCACCACCCCGTTTGTTCTTGATCCGTTTGCGATTCGCCAGGTCGACGCGGTACTGGCGACTCACGATCACAACGATCATATCGACGTCAACGTCGCTGCTGCTGTGATGCAGAACTGTGCTGATGACGTACCGTTCATTGGACCGAAAACCTGTGTGGATTTGTGGATTGGCTGGGGCGTACCGAAAGAGCGTTGCATCGTGGTCAAACCGGGCGATGTTGTAAAAGTGAAAGACATTGAAATTCATGCGCTTGACGCTTTCGACCGTACTGCACTGATCACCCTGCCTGCCGATCAAAAAGCGGCTGGCGTACTGCCGGACGGCATGGACGATCGCGCGGTGAACTATCTGTTCAAAACGCCTGGCGGCTCCCTGTATCACAGCGGCGACTCCCACTACTCTAACTATTATGCGAAGCACGGTAACGAACATCAGATCGACGTGGCTTTAGGTTCATACGGCGAAAACCCGCGCGGTATCACCGACAAAATGACCAGCGCCGATATGCTGCGTATGGGTGAAGCCCTGAATGCGAAAGTGGTTATCCCGTTCCACCACGATATCTGGTCAAACTTCCAGGCCGATCCGCAAGAGATCCGCGTGCTGTGGGAGATGAAAAAAGATCGCCTGAAGTATGGCTTCAAGCCGTTTATCTGGCAGGTTGGCGGCAAATTTACCTGGCCGTTGGATAAAGACAACTTCGAGTACCACTATCCGCGTGGTTTCGATGATTGCTTCACTATTGAACCGGATCTGCCGTTCAAGTCATTCCTGTAATCTGTCGTTTATACCGGATAGCGTGGAGTAGTTCGCGCTATCCGGCGTAGTATTTCCTGGCTATTTCAAATATCATCTAAAAAAATCAAATTTTATCGGAATAGCTCATGACTGAAGCACAAAGACATCAAATCCTCCTGGAAATGCTCGCACAATTGGGCTTTGTGACCGTTGAGAAAGTCGTTGAGCGTCTGGGAATTTCGCCTGCCACTGCGCGACGCGATATCAATAAACTTGACGAAAGCGGCAAACTGAAAAAAGTGCGCAATGGCGCAGAAGCTATTACCCAACAGCGCCCGCGCTGGACGCCGATGAATCTGCATCAGGCGCAGAATCACGATGAAAAAGTACGTATCGCTAAAGCGGCCTCGCAGCTGGTTAATCCGGGCGAAAGCGTAGTCATCAACTGCGGCTCCACCGCGTTTCTGCTTGGGCGGGAAATGTGTGGCAAGCCAGTGCAAATCATCACTAATTATCTACCGCTGGCAAATTACCTGATCGATCAAGAACATGACAGCGTGATCATTATGGGCGGACAGTACAACAAAAGTCAGTCCATCACTTTAAGCCCGCAGGGCAGCGAAAACAGTCTCTATGCCGGGCACTGGATGTTTACCAGCGGCAAAGGACTGACAGCAGAAGGGTTGTATAAAACCGATATGCTGACGGCAATGGCAGAGCAGAAGATGCTGAGCGTGGTAGGGAAACTGGTGGTACTGGTTGATAGCAGTAAGATTGGCGAACGCGCGGGAATGCTTTTTAGCCGTGCCGATCAAATTGATATGCTGATCACCGGCAAAAATGCTAACCCGGAAATCCTGCAACAACTGGAAGCGCAAGGGGTCAGCATTCTGCGTGTTTAAAGATGCTGGCGGAAAAATGTCACTGCAGCATCTAACGCCTCAGGCGTAATGCGGTGACGCACGCCTGGCTGCCATGAACAGGTTAGCAGTTTATCCCGTCCCGTCTCGCTTAAGGCCTGCTGCAAACGTAGTGATTCGTCGGCAGGCACAACGTCATCGTCGAGGCCATGCCACAGCAGTAGAGGTCTGTCACTAAGTTGTTCCAGGTGGTTTGTCGCTTCCCACTCTGCCAGCGGCGCGACAATGTTATTGAATTCATTCTGCTGTGCTGTCGTTTCAGGTATCAGCGGTGGAAACAGTGAACGGGCGAGTGATGTAAAATAGCCCGATCCCATCATGCTGGCGGTACATCTCACCGTGGGGTGGCGAGCGGTAATCCCCAGTGCCGTCATCGCGCCCATCGACGCGCCACCGACTGCCAGACGGTCATCAAGCAGCCACTTTTCTTCGGCTATTGCCGCACGTAAAGTAGTGAATTCCTGCATACTTTGTAGCAAGATTTGCCAGAATTGATTTAACCGCCGCGCTGCGTCGCCACTAAAACGACTACCGTGATCGGGCGCATCCGGCATGATCACCCGCAAACCAGCCTGCGCCAGCGCAACGGCAAAATAGCTATACACCAGACTGGACGAAGTAAAGCCGTGATAAAAAATCGCGCACGGTAACGGGGTATCTTTTTGTCCGACAGGATAAGCATGAAGAACGGGAATATCTGCCAGCTCGCGTGATTCTATTTCAATCATCTGTCTCTCCTTTTTGTCTGGTATGACATGAAGAAATCCTTAGCACAAGTTTCTGCTGGCGGTATTAGTTCATAATGTTGAGATGTGGGTTACGCTTTCGTCACGTTTTCATTCGAAAATCGCGTACCAGGTAACAATTCGGGAACATTCCCCCAAAGTTAAATTAATAAGGCACTACACTATGGTTAGCAGGAAACGTAATAGCGTTATTTACCGGTTTGCCAGTTTATTATTGGTGTTGATGTTAAGTGCCTGTAGCGCACTGCAAGGTACGCCACAGCCAGCACCGCCAGTAACGGACCATCCGCAAGAGATTCGCCGCGACCAGACGCAAGGGTTACAGCGAATAGGTAGCGTAAGCACGATGGTTCGGGGTTCTCCGGATGACGCATTAGCAGAAATCAAAGCGAAAGCTGTCGCTGCAAAAGCTGATTATTACGTTGTCGTCATGGTGGACGAAACCATCGTGACAGGACAGTGGTATTCACAAGCCATTTTGTACCGTAAATAAATCAGACAACTTACATAGTCAGCTTTACATTGCTTTGCGTCCCTATGCGTTTACCTGTGCACAATAAATTACCGGCTGGAAGCCTGGGCGTTTATTACCGCGATGGAATGCCCTGCAACATGTGGGGAAACGAAAAATGGAGCTGACGATGAAACAATTACTTGCCTCACCCTCGCTGCAATTAGTGACTTATCCTGCGAGCGCCACGGCACAGTCTGCAGAATTCGCCAGTGCTGACTGCGTGACGGGCCTGAATGAAATAGGTCAGATCTCAGTTAGCAATATTTCAGGGGATCCGCAGGACGTGGAACGTATCGTGGCGTTAAAGGCCGATGAACAAGGTGCGTCATGGTACCGCATTATTACCATGTACGAAGACCAGCAGCCTGATAACTGGCGCGTACAGGCGATACTGTATGCATGAGTGTCATCTACAGCAAATGAACAATGCCGGATGCGGCGCGAGCGCCTTGTCCGGCCTACAATTTTCACATATTTCATTTAGTTAATCGAAACCAGCGTCGCATCAGTCGTATACGCTTACACACACACTCCCCCCGTCGCCCGCAGCAATAAATCATTCTGGATCTGCTCTGACAACCGTACGCCGCCGCGCGTATCTAACATCACCTGACACCACGCCTGCGCCATTGGCGGAGAAGCATATTTCAACATTTGCGCACCGCAGCCCAGCAGGAATAGCTGATGAGTAATCTCTCGCCCCAGTTCTTCAGCTGGCTTACGCAGCTGCTGCTGTAAACGACGAACCGCGCGATCAAAATAGCGATCCTGCCCTTTCACTTCCACAAATGCTTCCGACAATAAGTCGTATACGCCCGCTTGCTTATTGAGAACGCGCAACACATCCAGGCACATAATATTGCCGGAACCTTCCCAAATACTGTTTACCGGCATCTCCCGGTAAAGCCGCGGCAGCTCGCTCTCCTCGCAATAACCAATGCCGCCCAGCACCTCCATCGCTTCGGCCACAAACGGCATACCTCTTTTGCAGATCACAAATTTTGCCGCAGGCGTAAATAAACGCGCCCACAGGGCTTCTTTGGCATCGGCACGCCGGTCCCACGCTCGCGCAAGACGAAACAGCAACGCCGTTTGCCCTTCAAGCTGAAGTGCCATGCGACTTAAGACATGACGCATAAGGGGCTGTTGGATCAATGGATTACCAAAAACATGGCGTTGATGTGCATGATAAATCGCCAGCGAAAATGCACGGCGCATCATGGCATGGCTACCCAGGGCGCAATCAAAACGCGTCATCCCACCCATTTTCAGGATCAGACGAATTCCTTCCCCTTCCTGCCCCAACAACCAACCAATGGCATCCTGAAACTCCACTTCGCAACTGGCGTTAGAGCGATTACCCAGCTTATCTTTCAGCCGCTCGAGGCGAATCGCGTTGCGTTGCCCGTCAGGCAAAAAGCGCGGCACAAAAAAGCAGGACAGACCACCCGCGGTCTGCGCCAGCACCAGATGCGCATCGCTTTGCGGAACCGAGAAAAACCATTTATGCCCCACCAGCCGATAAGAGCCATCTTCCAGACGCTCTGCACGGGTGGTGTTGCTCATAACATCGGAACCGCCCTGCTTTTCCGTCATTCCCATGCCAATCAACAAACCGCGTTTTTGCCCACCTGGCAATAAGTGAGAATCGTAGCGATCGCTCAATAGCGGCGTGGTCCAGTCCTGAAACGGCGCGGGTAACATCTGTAACAACAATGGCGTGGCGGCAAAGGTCATGGTTATCGGACATAACGACCCTGCCTCAACCTGCGCATGTAACATAAAACGCGCCGCGCGCGCCACAAATGCGCCGGAGCGAGCGTCTTCTTCCCAGGCAAGATTGTGCACCCGATTGGTACATAGCGCCTGCATCAGCAGGTGCCAGGCGGGGTGAAAACGCACATCGTCCAGACGGCGTCCTTGCGCATCGTAGCGCAATAATTCAGGCGGATTCACATTCGCCAGCCGCCCCAGTTCAAGGGATTCAGCCGTTCCTAACTGCTGACCAATACTGGCTAGAAAATCGCTATCCCAGCCAGCACCTTCACGCGTTACCGCTTCGCAGAGCGCGCCATCAGACAGGTATAAGTTGCTGTTATTTAATGGTATAGGTTGATTAAAAACGGTGTGAGTTTGCCAGTGCACTGTGTCTCCCTCCATCAATGGCAGTCACCATTAGTATGGTCACTGCCATGGATTCATGACAGAAAGAGATTGCTAAAACATTCTTATCCAGCAATGTAATGCGGAACGAAACGTGAGGTGTCTTTGGTGATCAGTGTGTTATCTTCACGGATCCCCATTCCGCACGCTTCATCATCGACAATCCAGCTACCGATGAGTGTGTAGCTATCGCCAAACCGCGGCAGAGGTTGAAACGCCTGGTAGATCATCGGTTCATCGGCGTAATCACCATCAGCGTGGTCAACGACGTTATTCTGGCCGTCGAAAATGGTGACATTTCCGCCTTCGCGCGAGTAGAGCGGTTTACGCACATAGCTTTCGCCAGCGGCAATCTGCGATTTTTCACCCTCAAACCAGGATGCAAGAAGGTTAGGATGACCAGGGAAGAAGCGCCAAAGCAGCGGCATTAGCCCTTTATTACTCAAGATACTTTTCCATAACGGCTCCACCCATTGCTCGCGACGCTTGCGCAGCAGCGGACCGTTATCGTCACGCATCATCCACTCCAGCGGATACAGCTTAAATGCACGCTGGATGACATTATCATCAAGATCGGTCAGTACGCCGCCGACGCCCAAACCGAGATCTTCAATGTAGATAAACCGCGACTCCTGCCCTGCCTGCTGGGCGCAGTCCTGCAAGTACAGCACGGTACTCCTGTCTTCATCGGTGTCCTGACAGCAGCAAAAATAAAACGGTTCCCGACTGTAAAGCTCGCTAAAGCGTGAAATCAGGCGTTCCTGAATAGCATTGTACTGATCGGCATCACGCGGAATAATGCCGCTGCGCCGGGCATCCTCCAGCCACAACCACTGGAAATAAGCCGACTCATACAACGAGGTCGGCGTATCGGCGTTGTACTCCAGCAGCTTCACCGGCGCATTGCCACACCAGGCAAAATCCATCCGTCCATACAGCGAAGGATCGCGGGCGCGCCAGCTTTCAGCGATCACATCCCAGTACAACGGCGGGATCGCCAGTTGCGTCAGGATCTCTTCATCTTTTACCGCGCGATCCACCACCTCAAGGCACATCTGATGCAGTTCCGCAGTCGGTTTTTCGATCTGCTCTTCAATCTGGCGCAGAGTAAAACGGTAAGCCCGACTCTCATCCCAATAGATTTCATTGTCGATGATATGAAAGTCGAAACCGTTGTCAGCGGCGATCTGGTCCAGATCCCGTCGCACAGGAACGTTGTGTCTCAGCATGATTAGCCTCCCCAATGCCCACGGGCGCTGGAAGAACGACCATAGCCGCCGCGAGAAACGGTAGACGCTTTTTTGGTGGTAAAGCCGCCCGAAGAGTAAGACTCTTTTTTGCCAGAACCGGAGCGCCAGGAGTAATCACCAGAAGTGTTGCGCCAGACGGGGCGCGAAGCAAAAGAGGAACCGCCGCTGTTATAAACAAACTGCTCATCGCGATCTTTACGAATAACCCGGCTTAACAAAAATCCAGAAACGACCGGGATCCAACTCTGTTCAACATTGTCGTAGTAGCAATTTTCGTACTTAGACTGACAGTTCTGCTGAGTCATATTCTTCGGAACATCGGCATAAAATGCCGTTTTGGCGTTGTTCCAGCCACGCGCGCAAATGTCGGCATTATTACCGTCATCAATACAATCCTGCACTGTCGCGTAAAACGTTCCGTCGCCGTCGTTATCGACATCGCTACTATCGCCACAACCTTTCAATACGAAAAAAGCGGCACCGCCCATTAGCGCCAACGTTAAGTATTTTTGTGCGTAGCGATTGCGACGCGGTTCAAAAGGATTATTCGGTCTACCAATGCGACTGATCGCCCCGTGACCAATTTTACTGTTATTTCTTGATTTGCGTTTTCTGGCCATGATCGTCCATTACCATGTCATACAAGCTGCGTTAAAAATACCGCCAGCCAGCGCGGCGGTTCCCATAAACATTCCTGCTGCGGTATTGTGATTAATAATTTTTTCGCTTAATGCGGGCATATAAAGTCTGACACCAGCAAAAACGAGTAACTGAATCACCAGTGCAATCCCGCCCCAGGCGAAATAGTCTGGAATACTCACCGCATTGATTGCCGCACTGGATAAGGGGATCACGTAACCCAACAATGTACCGCTGAATGCCAGTGACGCCGCGGTATTATTGTTTTTGATTAACTGCCATTCGTTGTGCGGTGTAATTTTAGAATAGATAAACAGAAAAATAATCACCATAGCCACGCCAATAAAAAAATAGGCGCTAAAGGCAAGAAGTGAATCCAGTATATGCATTGTAAACGTCCTTGTAATTAACCAATAATATGAAGTGATGTCAGCGGGATATCGACACCCAACGCGCGCGAAAATAACCACTCTGGCTCGCCGAGATCGTTAAAAGATTCCTCACCATTTAGCAGCAAATATTCGTAAGTATCTTCGGTTACTTGCCGTTGGTAGCCCATGGTAAAATTATGGACCTCCCATTTGGCATGGTTTTGATTTTCTACTTTTTCCAGCATGTAGACGGGTTCGATATTTCCCGGTTCTTCGCTGTTAAAAAATCGCTGCCAGCGTTTTTCCTGCCAGTTTAAGGTCATTGCCCCCATCGTTTTGGCGTTGATCGCCTCGCGCCAGTGACTCTCTTTACTGATACCGTAGCTCTCTTCATAGACAAAGAGCTTGATATCATCAATGTCATCAATATCTTCGCCGCCGGTGGTATTGATTTGCAGAAACTCATCGCCTGAAGTGTAGTAGCGGAAAATCTGACTACCGCCGCCCAGATCGATGTGGCTGACGGCGGCTACCGTAAATTCCTCACCCGGCAGCGCAATCAGCAATTCATCTTCCAGCAAACGAAACGCTAACGTGTCGAGCGTAAAGCCACTATTGAGATGAAGTCCCAGCGGACCACGAGCGATAGCTGGCTTATTATCCTTGCCAAACAGACGCTGGAAAAAACCAGACATATTTTATCCTTAAAATAGTTGCCAGCCTTTTAGCGAGGCTGGCAAAAAAATTACTCGCCCTGTTGGCGTTGCAGTCTTGCTAATACATCCTGGGCGCTACTTTTATTGCTACCGCCAATTCCGGCTTCCGCCAGCTTTTCGTCAAGGTCGCGACCGTCTGCGACTTTCTCCAACTGTGCGGCAGCATCCAGGCGAGCCTGACGTTCGGCCTGACGCGTTTGCAGGCGTTTTAAGGATTCTGCCGCTGTCGAAACGCTGGAAGATGCGCCAACGGTAGAGGTTGTTACAGCCTGTTGTGCACGCTGCATGGCTTCAGTGGCTTTAACGACTTCCATTTGCTGCTCAAACTGAGCGATACGCTGCGCTGTCGCTGTAACTGCTTTTTCCACGCCATCACGGGAGACTTCCAGATTCGACAACACTTGCTCTTCAGCGGTAATGAGATTCTCAAGGCGCGCGATTTCTTCAGCAACTTCGTTAATCAACGACGGATTAACGTTCTTGCTTAACGCTTCCAGCGCACGGGCTTCCAGACTGGCTTTGCGCTCACGTAAATCTTTCAGCTTATCGTGACTTAATTTCACCCGCGCCAGCAGATCAACGCGAGATTTTCCGGCTTTATCGAGTTCAGCTTTAGCGTCACGAATATGCTGTTCCAGCATGCGCACGCCCTGGGTTTCTTCAATGGATTCTTCCGCCTGGGAGATAAACGATTTCCCCAGCGTAAATAAACTTTTTAAAATTCCCATAAATACCCGTCCTTGTAATTAGTGTGAATATTCTTCTGTAATTTCAGCCAGATCCAATGCGTTATCTACCAGCGAGGTTATCTCAAGCAGGATATCTTCAAGAGAAGATTTAAGCGATAACGCCCCGAAAACAATGTAATACTCTTCCTGTTGTACGCTGGAGATCCCTACCGATGACAACGGCATCATCTTCTGATTTCTTAATAAGAAGGTATTAAATTCATCTGGATTGCTGATACTACTCACCGGACAAATAAAGGTTTCGAGAATCATTTGGCGGGAAGTAAAAAGAATATTGATTTGCAAATCGCCATAATCATTCATTTTAATAATTAATGCGCTCTCGCTATTTGTCACATCAATATTTTGAGCTTTTTGAATCTCTAACTCCCGTTTATATGAAATAGAATTCCTAGCAGCATTTCTAATAATCGTAATAAATGGGATTAGAAACTGTGGCCGGATAACATACATCTTGGGATAGATATGGCTCATATCTACAATACCGTTGTTATAGAAATCATTATCTGCTTCTAACATTGTTACGAGGACAGCATATTCACACCCTTTTTCTCGACGATCCTTATCCAATTCTTTTAAGAAGTCAGTATTTTTATGCTTGGTTGCGGTAGTTTCATTCTCATTTTTCATTTCCATCATGATAGACACATATTCCATGCCATTTTCATCATAATCACGGAAAATGAAATCTCCCTTGCTTCCACTTGCGGAAATCTCGTTGTCTTTTTCAAAATAAGCATTTTGAAAGCCGATAGCGCGAACTTGATTAAAAGCGGCTTCACAGTGTTGTTCTAAAGTTTCACCAATCATTTTTGTCGATTGTCTTGCTTTGAGATCTCTGTAATACTCAACCAATTCTTCTTTATCTTTTAATTGACTCTCGTAACGTGCGATAATTTCCTGCTCATGCAATTTAGATTGTGTTTCAGCCATTTCTGCTTTTGCCTTTAAAGCAGTTATAATCTCCTGTTGTTTGGACAGTTGCTCTTGTGCAGCTCCATTTGCATTTGCAACCGCTAACTCCTGTGCTGTTTTTGCTGCATTTAACATCCCATTTAAACGAGTAATTTCTGAGTCTTTTTCGTGGACCAAAGAACTATATTTTTGTTCCGTTTCACTGGCTGCAAGCTTAGCAGCACTTTCAGCTTCTGCCTTCGTTGTTTCTAAACTATTTTTTAATTTTTGGATCTGTTCATCTTTTGTTTTTTCTAACTCCATTCGTATCATTTCAGATCTAGTTTTTACCAAATTGATTTCCGATGCTTTTTCAGCTTCCATAGTCTCTCTCTGCAACTTTAGATCTCTATCGTACTCCTGATTTCGGACCTGTTTCAGAATATCTGCGTATCCTCGTTCATCAATTTCAAACGGGGTTCCACAATTTGGACAGATTAATTGATGAGTCCCAATATTTTTCTTTTCCATAACTATTCATTACGAAAATCATGCCAATAAATGTTTAGATTAGCATGAGTTTTCTGTCTCCTTCTTTTAAAATTTTTTCTCTAAAAATTGGATTGCCGCATCCTTGATGCCTGTAATTGCAGTATGAGATTCTGGCGGTTGCATTTCAAAAAAATATCCTACGATAGCTACCATTATGATGATAAAAATACACATTTTTAGAATTTTTCTAAAAATCTTTCTTCCAAGAAGAAATATTAAAAATCGTGTAGCCCAATATGTCTCATGCATTCGCCACCCTCCTCTTTTTTGTTTGAGTAATGGATCTGATATTCATCTCTGGAACGATTCGTCCATTATTCCTTAAGAATGTCACAACCTCATTCATACAGGTACAACCAATGCCAGGCATAGCCCCAAATTCCATCAGATCAATTTCCATCAGATCTTTCATGGAATGAATATCCATCTTAATAAGGCGAGCATATGTTCTTGCAGAAAGATTTAAAGTCTCAATCCCGTATTCTTTCGTAGCAAATTCACCGCTTTTTGCAACCTGCAAATCACAAATATACTGTTTGATTCCGGTTTTTAAAATAACTAGATTTTCACCAGTAAACAGTTTTGCAAATGCTCTTTCGATTTCAGCACGAACACCTTCTCGTGTCATCCCATACTGATCCGCAATCCCTTGCAATGTCATACTTTCTTTGTATCTCATTCTAATAAAATTTCGTTCCTTATCTGATAAAAAAGCCAAGAAATAATCAACTGTTGCAGCTAAATCTTCTGGCTCCGGATCAAGAAAAGATACGCCCATATCTGCTAAAAAATTATATGGGTAATCACATGCCTTATTACAAATTCTTAAGCTCATTTTTTCTCCTCCATCTTATTTTCATTAAAATTAGACCTTATTAATATGGAAAATCATATTTATAATGAAAACAGTCAAATTTTCTTATAATTTTGAGCTTCCTTTTTCGTTAATTCTTTTATTTCTGATTTATTGCAATGATCATTACATACCCCAGTAATATCATAAAAAATACGCCCATCATTTGACCAAATAATATGGTACGCAGATGGGACTAAATATAATTTTCCACCAAAAGCATCTTGTAATATCTTGGCAAAGTAGTAACAGTACCCATGTAAAAATTGGTATTCTAATACTGATACAGCATTCGCAGATCTTTGCATATACCGAAAATCTCGAATAAATCCTAATATCTCAAATGACGCTTTCGGATATATTTGAAGTTGTTTTTGTACAAAAATTTTTGACTCATAATTCTTAATATCTTCCTGATTCACTATAATTCCTCCTCTTATCTCTATTATTAATATGGGAAAAAGAAGGATAAAATTATTTTTGGGCACAAAAAAAGGAGCCTACAACCAAGGTTGCAGACTCTCCGTCTACGTTACACAATATCTTTATTTTTGTATAATGTCCTTTTCCTTCATTAACCGTATTGCGTCACCGCAGGCAATACCACACACATATGAAATCTGCTCTGGATTTTGCAAATGTGCTCCAACGTATCCAATGCATGCGACTAATGCCTCTACTAGTTCTTGCCCTTCTAAATTTGCATCGATATGCATCTCATTTCCTTCTTTAGTCAATACCATTCTCTTTTCTATTGCTTTACTCATATCAATTTTCTCCTTATATACTTGTTTTTAGTTATATATACTATCATAATTACACGATTCGATCAACAATGCTTAACTCATCCAATTAGCGTTGGACTTTCCGGATCTTCTAATCGTTCCAGCACTAACATTTGTGGTTTCCTTCTTTGAAATTCTGTCATGTTCATTTTCTGCACATGCTTTTTCAAAATTTCGCTTGTCAATGTCCGACTATCCTCCAATATCGAATCATACAGTTCTTGGTGTTTAACCATTTGCTCTACATAAATATTGAAACCAGACTGTTCCTCTCCAAAAAGGTCTCCTGATTTTCTCAACTCTTCCATGTCAATTCTTGCAATTTCAAATCCGTTTGATACATGGCAAAGAGTTTCAATCCTTTTATTCTCCATATTATCAGAAATGAGTAAACAATAAGATTGTAGATTGCTACGACCAACACGACCACGCAGCTGATGCATCTGAGCTAAGCCAAATCTCTCAGCATTCTCGATAACAATTAAAGTTGCATTTGGTACATTGACACCTACTTCCACAACCGTTGTTGCAATTAAAATATCAATATCACCCGCATGGAATTTGCTTAAGATTTCCTCCGTTTCAGCAGGTTTCATTTTCCCATTTAATTTTGCAATCGTTTTATTTGGAAATAAAGAACTATATAACTTATAAGCATCTTCGACAGATAAAACTGTAGATTGTTGTTGTTCGTCTACTTCATCAATATCATCCTCTTCTTCGCTTCCAATTGCTGGACATACCACATAAACCTGTTGTCTTTGTTTTAGGATATAATCAATACACGCAAATCGACGATCGCCATTATCATACTGAGTGATAACTTTCTTTCTGCCTCCTGGCATATCTGTGATTTGATAGATATCAATATTATTCCCGTAAATAGCCTTGGTCAAGGTTCTTGGAATCGGAGTCGCTGACATACTAATTACATCTACTATTTCCGATTTTTCTGCTAATCTTTGCCGTTGTTCTACTCCAAATTTATGTTCCTCGTCAATAACGATTAATCCAAGGTTTTTAAATTGGACCTTATCAGAAAATAGTGCATGTGTACCAACAGCAATCATGATCTTTCCATCTTGCAGATCTTGAATTACTTTTTTCTTAGATGTTGATTGAGTAAATAATTCTACCCGTAAATCAGTATCCTCTAACATACTTGCCAATTCAGCATAATGCTGTTTTGCTAAAATTTCTGTTGGGGCAACAATACATGCCTGCGTCCCATTCTCAGCAACAGCAATACATGGCAAAAAGCCTGTAATCGTTTTACCACAACCGACATCTCCTTGTACCAATGCATGCAGAGGCTCACCGGATTTCATTTTTTCTACAATTTTTTTCACTGTATTTTTCTGACCAGGAGTCAACTCATATGGAAATGATTTTTCTACCTTTTCCATAATATCCGTTTTTAGAACTTTTGAGGTCCCTTCTGTACGTGTAGTTCTTTCTGATAGTACAAATTGCGATGCTAGATAAAATAAATTATCAAACAATAAACGATCAGCTCCGGCTTTGAGATCATTTGGGAAATGTGGCAGCATGACGTCTTTTAACGCTTCATTAATCCCGCATAAATTGTATCGTTCACGCATCCATTTAGGAATCGTTTCCTCTTCCTTTTCTTCAAAAGCTGCATTCAGATGAGTTAAGAATACTTTTTGAGAAATATTCCTAATTTTTGAATACATTGGAATGATCCGGAAACTTTCTCTTGTAAATTTTTCTAATACTTCTACAGTTTGAAAAGACCAGCCAAAGCGATCATCTCGTTTCATTTTCCCGGATACATATACCCATTGATTCAATAATCCACCATATAAACGTGCTGCATATGGTTGATTAAAAAACATTACCGATACGAATTGTCCAGTAATTCTTTCTTTTATTTTCCCAAGCACAAATGTTTTTGAAGAAAGTTTAGAAACTCGTTCTTCTAATGAAACAAGTACCCCAATAATGCACCCATATTGATTGTCTACCAATCCAGTTTCTTTAGAATTGTCATAATATTTTATCGGAGTCCATCTTCGTAAATGGTAATTATTTAAAATATGTTTTTTCGCATATGCATTAGTTTCTCTTGTTGTTAATTCCACTTTTTTACCCCTCTCTTTCTGATATATATTATGGCAAAAATATTCTAATATTGCAAATTCTAGCACAAAAAAAGTTATATAAAATTGGCATCCTATTCTGGAAAATGGACTAATATTTCCGGCAATTTTTCTATATTCGCAATCCCTGCATAATATTTCTCTACGTCTTTCGCAATTTCCAAAGCTACTTTGTCATTCGTATAATACGCAAACAAATCATGTATTTTCCCATGATATAAACAGTTCAGCACGGCGACAGCATCTTGCAATATTTGCCACTGCAATGGATCTGATAAATTGATTCTCATCTCAGTTCCATTATTATGAGAAAAACATGTTGCAGTAATGAATGGAATCGTATCTTCAGCAGGCAATGGCCTTCCAAAGTCTACACCCATGCCACCATCTGGATGTAAATACCAAGCTACAGTATAGCGAATTACCTGCTGTATATCGTAGGCAATACGTGCACGTTTATCGATCTGATCAGAATAGATTCCATAAGAAGCTTGTAAAGTATTTGCAATTCCAGTTGCTAGATTTGGCAATAGACGATTACGTATTTCCAATAATTGTGGAGTTACTTTAGTTACTGAATTCTCTTTATGTAACTCTTGTTTTAGCCATATCATCTGATTGTCAATTTCCAAATACTGACCAATCCAAATTCGCGAATAGAAGTCCAACGCATTAATCACTTCTGAAATTTCTTCTGTATTATTTAGAATAAACATTGTATTTCTAAGGTTGTTCATAATTTTCACTCACATCCTTCCCTTATATTATAAATTGTCCCGGTCTTATAAATATGAAACCGGGACATAACTACACTTATTCTGATACAACGGTAACATGGTCATCCATATAATTATAGACAGCTGCCTGGAGCCCCATCATTTCTACTTGATTTCCATATAACTCATCTAATTCATTTTCCGTAACATCATCATTTAGAAAATTCTTCATATATTTTACAAGTTCTTTTTTCTGCAACGACAAATCATC
>ENA-UESP01001040-UESP01001040.1-human-gut-metagenome-genome-assembly--contig:-NODE-1040-length-20678-cov-4.199893_pt1 | contig 20678 bp, 15 predicted proteins | sample MGYA00243003_ERZ508004 | MGnify/ENA primary metagenome ERZ508004 (study PRJEB26167, sample SAMN06115443) | human gut metagenome | host: Homo sapiens | place: China:Henan | collected 2015-07-29...
TACGGACTTCTGATCCGGAAGGAGGATGCCGATAAGATCCGGAGTGCAGAAGACTTAAAGGATCTGACCATCGTGGCTCAGAACGGCTCCCTTCAGGAAATGTTCGTAACAGAACAGATCCCTGCTTATAAAAAACTCAATCTGGTATCCTCGACGAACGATGCCTTTTTAATGGTGCAGACGGGCCGTGCCGATGCTGTTTCCGCTTCCCTCAATATGGCTCAGCTCTATCTGGATTCCAATCCGGATTGCGGTCTGATGATCCTTCCCGATTTTTATTTTACTGTTGATGAAAATGTGCAGGGCACAAGGATCGGTATTCCGAAGGGAGAAGACGAGCTCACCGACAGGATAAATGGGATCATCGATGAGGTTCTGGAAAAAGATCTCTATAATCAATGGTACGAGAGCAGCAGAGAATATGCAAAAACTCTCGGCCTCGATGTGTAGGTCAAGAAAAAATGAAATAAGATATCGCCAAAACGGTTGCCCGCAATTTTTTCTTATGTTAAAATAATTTTACTTATATCATTATACTTAAGGAAGGAATTGCCATGAACCGAATCGATCCACAGCTCTGGAAGCAGGAGCTCCCTGAATTCAGAGAAAAAACAGAAGCTTTTTATGCCGGACAAATAGATAAAAATACATACAAGGGCTTTTCCGGTCTTTACGGAAGCTATGCCCAAAAGGGTGGAAAGGCCAGTATGCTGCGTCTTCGCATGACTGCCGGACGTGTGACAAAGGAGAAATTTCTTTTCGTATCCGACATGATCCGCAAGCATAACGTGACCCGCATGCATTTTACGACCTGCGAATCCATCCAACTCCATGACCTGCAGACAGATGCAGTATGTGACATTATGGAGGGTGGTCTTTCGCACAATATTGTCACGATGGGAGGCGGCGGTGATTTTCCCCGCAATATCATGTGCTCTCCTCTCTCCGGTGTGGCATGCAATGAATATTTCGATGTTATGCCCTATGCCGAGGCAGCCGGAGAATATCTGATGAGCTTTATAAAAGCAGAAAAGATGCCGCGAAAGCTGAAGGTCTGCTTTTCAAACACCCCGGAAAATATCCCTCACGCTACCTTCCGTGATCTTGGCTTTGCCGCAAGGATGGATGGCACGTTTGATGTTTATAGTGCCGGAGGTCTCGGAAACAATCCGCGTTTCGGTGTCAAAGTAGCGGAGGCAGTAAGTCCGGAAAAAATCCTCTACTACATCAAGGCCATGTGGCTCACCTTCCGTGCCTACGGAAACTATGAAAACCGCGGAAAGGCCCGCACCCGCTACATGCAGGAGGCACTGGGCGGCGCAGAAAACTACAAAAAGGCTTTTCTCTTAAAGCTTGATGAGGTATTCGCTTCCGGTGAAGCTCTCGATCTCACCGTAACTGATTCCTCGATCAAAAAAGAGGGAAACGGTTCCGAAGCTTCCGGTTCCCGCATCCTGCCGCAAAAGCAGGAGGGACTTTACACTGTGGCCTGGCATCCTATCGGCGGACAGCCAAAGCCAAAAACCTTCTGTGATCTATGTGATATTCTTAAAGATATCGAAGGAGCTGAGATCCGGCTTGCACCGGATGAAACAGCTTACATCATTAACCTTACCGGAGATGAGGCAGTCAGAGTCTTAACGGCAACGAAAGACGGGGCATCCACGCTCTTTGAAACCTCTGTAAGCTGTATCGGCGGCAGCGTCTGTCAGATCGGACTTCGCGATTCTCAGGCTCTTTTAGCAGCCTGTATCAAGGCTGTCCGCAAAGCAGGGATTCCCGATGGCGCTCTCCCGCAGATCCATATCTCCGGCTGCCCCTCCTCCTGCGGTACCCACCAGACCGGTATCATGGGCTTTCGAGGCGGCGTAAAGATGCTGGAGCAAAAGCCGGAGCCGGCATTCGTTCTCTATATAAACGGAAATGAACGGCAGGGTGAAGAACGTATGGGACAGGAGGTGGGAACCATCTTAGAATCCCGGATCCCGGAATTTCTTGTAGAACTGGGTCGGGCTGTTTCCCAAAGCGGGGTAGGCTTCCTCGAATGGTTTGCCGCTGATCCGGAGGCGGTTATCCGTATCGCCGCTCCCTACATAAGCTAATGATACTTCGGTTAAAAAAGGGCCGCAAAACGTATCGGTTTACCCGTATCGCTTTGCCGCCCTTTTTATTAACAAGGAATTTTACACTTCCCAATCGGAATCCAAAAAGCCCTCTCCGTAGACCTCTTTTGCCTCCGATACGATCACGAAAGCACTCTCATCGTTCTGATATACGATCTTTTTCGCTTTGTAGAATTGTTTCCTGTCAATTACGCAGATCAAAGTTTCTCCATCGACCTTCGCGTAAGCCCCCCGGCTTTTAAAAAATGTGCAGCCTCTCCCGAGATGCTCCATCAGTTCTTCCGCGATCTCCTCGACCTTTGGTGACATAACCGTGATCATCGTGCTCTTATTCAGGCCATAGAGAATCACATCGATCACATAAGTAGAAACGACCATATTGATCAGACCATAAAGTCCGGACTCAATATTTCCGAATACGATCATGGAAGCACCGATGATGACCAGATCTGTCAGCATTACCGCCGTACCGGTCTGCATGTGGGGACGGAATTTCTGTAAAAGCTTCGCTGCGATATCACCGCCGCCTGTGGTGGAGCCGCGCATAAATACGACAGCAAGGCTGGCACCCACCAGCACACCGCCAAATATACAGGAGACCATCTTATCTCCTGTATATATCGGCACATAGGGTGTTATCACAAAATCAAGGATTACGGTCAGGATAAACACCGTTTTTAACGTCTTAAGCGTTCTGGATTTCCCAAGCCAGATCCATGAAGCCGCCAAAAGCGGGATGTTGATAAGGAGCGTCAGGATACCGATAGGCAGACCGATAAGTCGGTTGATAAGAATCGCCATACCCGTCGCACCGCCCGGTGCGATATCAATACTGTCTATAAAACAATGCAATCCGATTGCCTGCAAAAATCCGCCTGTAACATCTGACAGAAGATCCAGACTGAATTCTTTTACCACCTTCCTCATATCTGCCATACACTTTTTCCCTCTCCCTTTCCCTATTCAATGGAATATGTCAGCTTTGCTAACCGGAATCACGCGCCAAGTCTCACGGACGTTCGACTTAAACCCGGACACATCTTTAATGCCTTCTTGAGTCCACATATTTTTTAATGTTGGAGGCATTAACAAACTTACTGATCTCTCCGTTTTTTACCAGAACCAGAGTCGGCGCCTGCATGATCCCGTAGGCATCCGTAAGCTCCGGATTCTCCTCCGCATCGACCAGTGTATAGGTTTCGTTCTTTAAAAATTCCTTTGCGATCTTACAATTCGGACAGGTCTTTGTCGTAAAAAGGAATACACCGTTTCCCTTTTTCTCCGGATGCTGTGGGGATGTATTTTCAGCCTGCTGCTCCTTCGCCTGCTCCAGTGCACTCTGCTGCTCTTGTACCTTTGCCTTCGCTTCCTCGATCGCCTCAGCGATCTCCATCGAGCTCTCCGGCTTTTTCTTAAGAACAGAGCTTCCTACATCATACAGTCTTCTTTCTTTATATTCCTGTGCCTTTCCGTCGTTCCAGTTCTGTACCGGACGGTAATAGCCGGTGATACGGCTGTAGACCTCCGCCTTTGCACCGCATATCGGACAGGTAAAATGCTCTCCGGCAAGGTAGCCATGCTCCTGACAGATGGAATAGGTCGGAGACAGGGTATAATACGGAAGCCTGTAGTTTTCTGCGATCGTCCGTACAAGCTTTGCCGCTGCCTTCCAATCCGGAAGCTTTTCGCCGAGGAACGCGTGAAATACGGTTCCGGAGGTATAAAGCGTCTGCAGCTCGTCCTGGATATCCAGGGCGTCAAATACATCTGATGTATAGGAAACCGGGAGATGAGAGCTGTTCGTATAGTATGGAGTCGCATCCTTATCTCCTCCGGCTGTAATGATATCCGGATATCTTTCCTTATCATGCTTTGCCAGACGATACGTCGTGGATTCTGCCGGAGTCGCCTCAAGATTATAGAGATCCCCGTACTCCTCCTGATACTGGATCAGGCGTTCTCTCATGTGGTTTAACACATCCTTGGTAAACTGCTGAGCCTCTGGACTTACAAGATCCTTTCTGATCCATTTTGCATTTAAGCATGCCTCATTCATTCCGATCAGGCCGATGGTTGAAAAATGGTTTTCAAAGCTGCCGAGATATCTCTTGGTGTACGGATACAGTCCGCTGTCCAAAAGCTTTGAGATCACTTCACGCTTGATCTTTAACGAGCGGGCGGCCACATCCATCATGTGATCCAGCCTCTCATAAAAGTCCTCCTCATTTTGGGCGAGATAGGCGATCCTTGGAATATTGATCGTCACAACGCCGACAGAGCCGGTGCTCTCACCGGAGCCGAAGAAGCCGCCTGTCTTTTTTCTCAGCTCGCGAAGATCCAGACGCAGACGGCAGCACATGCTGCGGACATCGCTGGGCTGCATATCGCTGTTGATATAGTTTGAAAAATACGGAGTTCCGTATTTTGATGTCATCTCAAATAATAAACGGTTATTTTCTGTATCTGACCAGTCAAATTCCTTGGTGATGGAGTAGGTGGGGATCGGATACTGGAAGCCGCGGCCGTTGGCATCGCCCTCTACCATCGTTTCAATAAAGGCCTTGTTGATCATATCCATCTCTTTTTTACAGTCGCCGTAGGTGAAATCCATATTTTTTCCACCTACGATGGCCGGCATATTTACCATATCATCCGGTACGGTCCAATCCAGAGTGATATTGGAAAACGGTGCCTGAGTTCCCCAGCGGCTCGGTGTATTGACGCCGTAGATAAAGGATTCAATACACTTTTTAACAGACGGATAATCCAGATTATCCACCCTTACAAAGGGAGCCAGATATGTATCAAATGAGGAGAAGGCCTGAGCGCCTGCCCACTCATTTTGCATGATCCCGAGGAAATTCACCATCTGATTGCACAGCACAGAAAGATGTCTGGCCGGTGAGGAGGTAATCTTTCCGGGGATACCGCCGAGTCCCTCTAAAAGCAGCTGCTTTAACGACCATCCGGCACAATAGCCGGTCAGCATGGACAGGTCGTGGAGATGGAGAGCTCCGCTCCTGTGGGCATCCGCGATCTCTGCATCGTAAATCTCTGACAGCCAGTAATTTGCTGTGATGGCGCCGGAGTTGCTTAAGATCAGTCCTCCGACCGAGTAAGTAACTGTCGAGTTCTCTTTCACACGCCAGTCCTCGACCTTTACATAGCTGTTTACCACATCCTTATAGTCAAGGATGGTATTCTTCATGTTGCGGATCCGCTCCCGCTGTTTTCTGTATAAAATATATGCTTTTGCCACATCGGTATAGCCGCTCTCCTCAAGGACATGCTCTGCACTGTCCTGGATCTGTTCTACCGTGATCTTTCCGTCTTTCATTTTTCCCTGAAAATCTGCTGTTACACGCAGGGATAACAGTTCAAGGATCTCGTCGTTGTAATCCTTTTTTGTAGCTTTGAAGGCCTTTCTGATGGCTTCCGTAATCTTGCTGAGCTTAAACTCCGCGATCTCACCATCGCGTTTTATGACCTGGATCATTCCAATACCCCTTTCTCCTGTGAAACAATCGGCGGTTCCGGAGCATAGCTTCCGTACCGCCTTCTCATTTACCTTTTGTAACTATTCAGTACCTTCATAGTTACAAGCAAAAATCCATTCCAAATCGGCTGCGCCGATAGGATTTTTGCCTTCCAGCTTATGTTTTCTTACGGTCAGCGCAGCAAGTGCGCAGACCTACTGAACAGTTACTATCTTTTCATTTTTCTCTTATTTCGTGTCAGGTCTTATTATAGCAGAACGCAGGGGAAAACACAATATCTTGTTTGTCTATTTTTCAGGATTCCAGATATTGTGCATAATTTCCTCAAAAAGCTCCAACGGGATGTAGGCCTGCACCCGGATCCCGTCTTCTGTGTATTCCTCTGAAAGCAGCTGGCCGTTTTTCCTTATCCTCTGGATCCTTCCTGCCTCTGCATAAGGAAATACTCTTTCAAAGTAAATCCTGCGGCTTCTCAGTATCTTCTCTAACGTTTCAAGAAGCACATCGATCCCCTCTCCGGTCCTTGCCGAGATCCTCACGCGATGATCGGAGGCCACATCTCTGCAGGAGGAATCCGCACCTTCCTTATCGATCTTGTTAAAGACCGTAACGATCTCTTTATCCTTGATTTCCAGCTGGCGAAGGGTCTCGTATACGACGTGCATCTGCATGTCCATCTGCGGGTTAGATGAATCCACCACATGAAGGATCACGTCACTGTACTTTGCCTCCTCCAACGTACTCTTAAAAGCCTCGATCAGATTATGGGGGAGCTTTCTGATAAATCCGACCGTATCGGTAAGCAGGACCGTCTCACCTCCCGGCAGTGTAAGCCCCCGGGTCGTGGGATCTAACGTAGCAAAGAGCTTGTCCTCCGCTAAGATCCCCGCCTGTGTCAGACGATTCAATAATGTGGATTTTCCCGCATTTGTATATCCGACGATCGCAACACTGAGGGCTCCCTGTCTCTCGCGGGATCTTCGCATCACATCACGATGCCGCTTCACATCCTCTAACTCAGATTTTAATTGCCCGATCCGTTCATGGATCAAACGCCGGTCCATCTCCAGCTTTTTCTCACCGGGCCCTCTTGTACCGATGCCGCCGCCCAGACGTGAAAGCGAATTTCTTAACCCTACCAGACGGGCAGCCCGATATCTGAGCTGAGCTAATTCGACCTGGATCTTACCCTCTTTTGTTCTTGCACGCGACGCAAAGATATCGAGGATCACCATGGTGCGATCCATCACCTTTGTCTCCAGTGCATCCTCCAGATTTTTAAGCTGGGCCGGGGACAGCTCATCGTCACAGATAACGCCTGTGGCCTCTGTCTTAAGGATCAGCTCCCGGATCTCCTCAAGCTTTCCCTTTCCAAGATAGGTTCCGGGATGTACGCTCTCTCTGTTCTGGATCACGGTACCCACCGTGACAGCTCCTGCCGTCGACGCCAGCTCCTCCAGCTCATCTACAGAGGCCTCCGTGTCATCCTCCGGCCCGGTACTGACCGCTGCCAGAATGACTCTCTCCTCAGTTTCCTTTAATTCTATCATTTCTGCCATAAATGATCCTCAATGTCTATCTGCTGTTTAAAAATGCGATTTCATGCTCTACGCATTCATCGCTTCCGTATTGTTCTGCATAGCCTTCAAACAAGGACAAGGCCTCATGGAAACGGCCCATATATTCCATACAGACTGCTTCATTGAAGGCAAGCTCCTTCGCGGATACCTCGTCAGAAAGCTTTCTTCCGCGGCCGATATATTCTAACGCAGCTTCATACTGTCCCTGTTCCATGGACAAAAGTGCCAGACAGTTATAGATTTCTGTTGATTCATAGGGGGAATTAAGAAGCTCCTTATATGTTTCCTGTGCCTTCTCAACAGCCCCCGCCTTCCGGAACACATTTCCCAGCGCCAGAACAGCCTCACGGTATCCGGATGACTTAGTCTCCCCCGAATGATGCTTTTCATCCAGAGCCCGGCCAGCCTCAAGCTCCAGAAGGGCTTCCTCCGTATCACCGTTTTCTGCGGCACAGATCGCCGAGAGATAGCTGTACTCCGCCCTTTCTCCGTCTATCTGCTTAAGGATACTATAGGTGTGGAGTGCTGCGGTATAATCCGCCAGCAAATATTCCGCCTGTGCCCGGTATTTTAAAACATCGATCTCAAACTCGGATACCTTGTCTGTATCGGCAAGAGCAGCTTCAAACTCTCTGACTGCTCCCTCGTGGTCTCCGGCATCCAAAAGTGTGATCCCCTTTTCCCTTGCCGCCTGTCTCTCCTGCGAGACACCATTGCAGCCCGCAAGCAGGGCAGCGGTAAGAACGAGCAGGGCAGCTGTCTTTCTTTTCCCCTTCATATTTCCCTCCGGAACCTATTTTGTCGTGCTTCCGAATCCACCGTTTCTCTCCGCATCCGTGTCATCGTCCACAGTGATCCCGTATTCCAGAAAGATCCCCTGTGAAAAACCGGTTCCCGCCTTTACCTCCACAGTCTTGTTTTCTCTGGAATCGTTTGTCAGCTTGATCTGGATATGCCCCTCGTTGTCGGAGCCGTAATAGTCGCTGTCAATGATCCCTACCGTATTATTTAACTGCAGGCGATATTTAAAGCCCAGACCGCTGCGGGGATAGAGCTTTAACACCCATCCGTCCTCGATCCATGCCCGGATCCCTGTCAGTATCTTTATTGTCTTTCCCGGCTCCAGAGTAAAATCGCAGGGGGCAAAGAAATCATATCCGGCGGATCCTGACGTTGCCCGGTGCGGAAGACGGATCCCGTCATAGATCTCTCGGATCTTCTCCTCCGGGTCTTTAGGATTTTCACTGCTCCAGTCCTTTTTAAACTGTTCAAAGCTCACCTTTTCAAATCTGGCAATTCTCTGCATATATTTCTCCTCTATATGGTCTGTAGTCGCTTTCCGATACGTATTCCTTTATTTTTCGTGCAGGATGAGCTTTCCTGTTTTCAGGCTCTTTTTCACATCGATCACGTTCTGGTTCGAGCTGCCCTTCCAGTGGAGCTTATTATCCTTTAACGTATCTACGAACCGGCCGTCCACCAGCACATCCACATACTTCATAAAGGGAAGATCCTGGATCTCCTCCCAGAGATATCCGGTATAGACCCATATCGTCTTATCCGGAAATTCATTGTGGATCTTAACGATCAGCGCTCCGACCTCATCCCTGTTTTTTACATGGAGCGGGTCTCCTCCGCTGAAGGTGATCCCCGAAACATAATCCTTGCCGAGCTCCGCAAACAGCTCCTCTCTGGCTGCATCGTCGAAGGGGATCCCGCCATTGATATCCCATGTGATGGGATTCTGGCAGTTTTTACAGCCATGGCTGCAGCCGGCAACCCAGAGGACGGTGCGAAGACCGTCCCCATTTAACATGTCATCCTTTGTTATATTGTGGTATCTCATCATTATTTTCCTGTATTTACATACTCTTTCTCTCTGCGATCTCTGCCATTTTTGCATCATTTAAACGTGTATCGCCCTTTACCCGGGAATAGCTTAAATATCCGTTCATGCGGTCGATCTTTGTCAGGTTCTTGCTTCCGCATACCGGGCATACATCCATGTTCAGCTCCTCATGTCCACAGTCATCGCAGTAGGACAGGGACAGATTCACTCCCTCGTAAAAGCCCATCTTCATGGCCCGGCGCACTAAGGAACGGATTGCCTCCTTGTTATAGGCGATCGGATATTTTACGTACTGGATCTTGCCGCCGTTGCTGAGCTCCCAGAAACGATATTCCAGATCCTGCTTCTCGATCGGCGTGATGTTCTCTGTTACATGGCAGTGGAAGCCGTTGCTCACATACTCTCTGTCCGATACGTTCTCCACGATCCCGTACTTTTTTCTGAACTGCTTGACCTGAAGGCCGCAGAGGTTCTCCGCCGGTGTGGCATAGATGGCATACAGGTTTCCATCTGCATTCTTAAACTCATTTACCTTGTCATTGATATGTCTTAACACTTCCAGCGCAAACTGACCGTCCTCCACAAGGGACTTCCCGTTATATAATTCCTGCAGCTCGTTGAACGCTGTGATGCCGAAGGAAGCGGTTGCTGTCTTTAAAAGCGGCTTGATCTTATCGTGAAGACCGAGGTGTCCGCCGTAGAAGCCTCCCTCACAGTAGGCTAACGGATTGGTAGAGGCACGCATTTCTCCAAGATATGCGTAGGTACGGATGTGGATCTTGCGGATCAGCTCCAGATAGTAATCCAGTACCTCATAGAAATCACGGCTCTCCTGTCTTGCCTTCGCAAGGATCATCGGAAGATGCAGGCTCACAACGCCAATGTTGAAGCGGCCCACAAAGCGGGGCACATCATTTTCATCGGCAGGCTCCATTCCTCCGCGCTCATACCACGGGGAAAGGAAGGCACGGCAGCCCATCGGACTGATCACCTTTCCGTACTTTTTATACATGCTGGCAATATAGCCCTCACCGGTCAGAGAAAGCCAGTCCGGATACATGGTCTTTGAGGAACACTCGATGCCTGCCTCAAAGACATCCTCCAACTCACCTCCCGGCCCGTGAAGCTTCTCATCATAGAGGAATACAAGCTTCGGGAACAGCACCGGCTTTTTATGTCCGGCCTTGCCCTGTCCTTTTTTCCTTACATTCAGCATGGTGATCGTCGCCATCTTTGCAAAGCGGCTCGTTCCGGTTCCTGCTGTCATGGTAATAAAGGGATAATCGCCTCTGCTGGAGGACACGGAATTGAATTTATATTCCCAGCCCTGGAAGCCCTGCTCCATATCCCTCTGGACATCGTTCCAGGCAACCTCCTTCGCCTTTTCCTCCTCCAGACCGAGATCTACATATTTATCAATATATTTAATATAGGATTTTTCCGCATAGGGGGCGAGGATATTCTCGACATTCGGAACGGTAAAGCCGCCGTACTGCTGGCTTGCCGCACTTAAAACAATATCGCCAATCACGTCAAAGGCAACATCCAGCGTCTTCGGCTCATTGTACCATATATTTCCCATCTCGAATCCGCCTGTAAGCACCGTTTCCACATCAAACAGACAGCAGTTCATTGTGTCGCGTCTTGCAGACATATCGTGGATATAGATGTAACCGTCACGGCATGCCTGAAGCTCCTCCACCGTCATAAAAAACTTCTGATATAACGATTTATTCAGCTCATTAAAGATCAGGCTTCTTTTTGTGGATACCAGCGCACTGTCCGTGTTGCTGTTTTCTTTATCGCCGATATACATGATCGACTGGCTTTTCTTATAGACCTCATCCAGCATCTGCACGAAGTCCTGCTTGTAGTTGCGGTAGTCGCGGTAGCTTTTTGCCACGAGCGGATTGACACGCTCCAGCGCTCCCTCCACGATATTATGCATCTGGGCGATCGGGATCTCCGAAACCTCCATCTGTTCTGCCTTTTCCGTTACAAACTGACATATAAAATTGGTTTCCGCATTGGAAAACGTGATCATGGCTCTGTTGGCCGACTTATTAACGGCCACGACCACCTTCTGCACGTTGAAATCTTCTCTGGTGCCATCTTTTTTGATCACTTTGATCTCACTGCATTTCATTGAACCGTGTCCTCCTTTTGTTCTGTTTCTTCTGTTGTCTCCCTGTTCCGGTCATCCAGCAGTCTGCCGGATGCATCCAGCTTCAGGTTCAGTTCCTCCTCCACCTCTGTCCGGATCTCCTCCTCCTGCTCCGGGTCGATATCCGGGAGATCCACTGTGGAGCTTACGCCGAATCGTCTTAAAAATTCTTCTGTTGTTGCAAACAGGGCCGGGCGGCCCGGTGCATCCAGACGACCGGCCTCATATACAAGATTATATTCAATGAGGCGGTTCACCGCATGATCCGATTTTACGCCTCTTATTTTCTCTATATCTGCTTTTGTCACAGGCTGCTTATAGGCAATGATCGCCAGCGTTTCCAGAATAACATCGGTAAGCACCTGTTTTTTCGGAGTTGCCGCCACGCGGATCAGATTTTCGTAGTATCCGGTGCGGGTACACATCTGATAGCTGTCATCCAGACGCATGATCTGCATTCCGCAAACCTCGTTTGCGTACCGCTCCTTCAGACGCTCTGCCGCTGCCTCTGCCTGCTGCTCGCTCTGCTCTAAGGCCGCTGCCAGCTGGCGGATCTCAACAGACTGTCCCATGGCAAAAAGCACTGCCTCTACAACTGCCTCCTGCTCCCGTAAATCCTCTACTCTCATTCGGTCTCCTCCGCACGGATATCCGAAGCTTCCTCATCTTCCTCCGGCTCCGTTGTTTCCATCATCATATCGTCAAACAGGTGTTCCTGTGTCAGATGCAGCTTTCCCATCTTCATTAACTCAAGGATCGCAAGAAATGTGACCACGATCTCTGTTTTATCCTTCTGTCTGCCCAGCATGGAACGAAAGCTGAATTTTCGGTGCTTTCTGGCATATCCCAGAACGGAATCGATCTTTTCCTCAAGGCTTACCGGCTCCTTTTTGATCGTTCCGAAGGAGCTGCGAACCGGGTCGATCTTCTCCTGCTGGCGCTTCATGACTGCATCAAATATTGCCTGAAGCCTTGATAACGTCAATCCATCCAGCAGCTTATCGAGATCCACCGGCTCCTCATACTGCTCGATTTCTTTCGGGACTGTCCGGGATTTATAAAAGATCTTATCGGCATCCAGCTCCATATCCTTAAGCTCCAGCGACATGTATTTGTATGTCTTGTATTCCAGAAGCCTCTGGACAAGCTCAGAACGCGGATCCTCCTCCTCGCCTTCCTCATTGACCTCCTTCGGAAGCAGCATTCTTGCCTTAATATCGAGAAGTGTGGCTGCCATTACAAGGAACTCGCTGACTATATCTAACGATTCCTCCTCCATGTGATTTACATAATCCAGATACTGGTCTGTGATCTCCGCAATGGGGATATCATAAATATTCACTTTGTTTTTTTCGATCAGGTGAAGTAAAAGATCTAACGGTCCTTCAAACTTCTCCAATTTATAAGAAAGCTCCATTTCTCACTCCCTCATCCGGTTTTATCTCAGTCGAGGATGTGCACCGGAATCACGCGATAAGTCTCACGGACCTTCGGCTTGAACCCTCTCTTGTGACAAAAAAGAGCCCCGCATAAGAGACTCTTGATCTTTGGCTTTTGCATTGCTCACTCAGTATACCAGACTTTTCATCCTCTGTAAATAGGTTTGAGGAAATATTAACCTTCTAAATATTGTTTTTCGGCTTTAGCCTAACCACTATAACTTGTGGTTTGTTGTTTAAACGTACATTGACGGAGTGGGTTCCGAGGCCCCTTCCCACGATCATTTTCTTTCCGTTTTTACCCGTAAAGATACCCCCGCAGCGCGGATAAAAAAACTGATACTGGGGCGTCATCAATCCTCCCAAAAGCGGAAGGCGGATCGTTCCGCCGTGAAAATGGCCGGAGAGTGTAAGATCTGCCCCCCATGCAGCGTATTCTTCAAAAAACACCGGCGAGTGGGCAAGAAGAATCGAAAAGGGCTCCGGATCAACACCTCCGAGGGCATGCTTTAAATATATATGCTCCATCTTCGGAGTACCCGGTCTGTAGTGGCAATCAGCAAGATTCACTCCGTAGAGGATCAAATCCGCTGCGATCCGGATGCCTTCATCCGAGAGGATATGGACGCCGAAGCTCCTTAACGCCTTCGTATAGCTCTCATACGCATCCCCATAGATATCTTTCTGTTTTTTCATGCGGAGCTCATGGTTTCCGTTCCCGCAGTATACCGGAAATTCCTTTGCGAGAGCTTCAAACAGGGAAAGAGAGGCTGAAAGCTTTCTTTTCCCCTTTGCCACGATCATATCGCCTCCGGAAAGAACAGCGTCAGGGCGGACTGCCCTGACTGCCTCTAAAAGCCTTTGATTATCCTTGCCGAACTCCTTATCGTGGAGGTCGGTGAGAAATACGAATGTCTTTTCCCTCCCTTTTAGCTTGGGAGAGGTGATCACATATTCCTCTGTCACAAGACAGTTTTTCTCATATTCCGACCGCAGCAGGCACGCCCCGGCTGCGGCCGTTATTGCAGCTATTTTGTACAGCAATCTGAATCTTTTCCCTCCAACGCCTGAATGCCAAATTCCATAACCGTTGCAACTGCCTGTCCATAGCTCTGAAGCTGAGGATTCTCCTTCATCAGCTGATCGAGAACGGTCTTTAACTCACCGTGCACAAGGATCGTACAAGCCGGAGCCTGTTCCTTTGTCTTTCTGTTTTCCATCATTGCTTCCATAACCTTGATCTCTGCTTTCATCTTTTAAGTCCTTTCCTGTTTAGTATTTAACCGAATCAAGTAAGTCCTAGCTTCAATTGCGAAAAGCAATAAGCAGTGGGTGGGGACTTGCTTGTATCAGGAGGAGTGCAAGCTCCTTCTGATAAACTGCGGAGCAGTTATTCGGTTATGAGCAAGTAGCGAAGCGGATTGCGAATATCCGCTTGACTGCTGTTATTACTATTGTCCTTCTTTTTGCATGGCGCCATCGGCACCCAGATAGAACCATCTGCCTTCATCCTGCCGCCAGTCATTTTTAACAAGGGCACCGTTACTCTCAAAATAATACCAGTTTTCCCCATTTTTCTGCCATCCGGTCAGCATTTTTCCGGCAGCATCGAAGCCATATTCCTCACCGTCGATCGTTACCAGACAGTCTGAGAGCCTGCTTCCGTCTGCCAGCTCATATCTCCAGCTCTCCCCATCACGGATCCATCTGTTTCCGGGAGTCTTTCCCGCATCAGAAGCTGCTTTCTGATATCCATAATCCAGCATAGCCTTTGTATCTGCATAATGTGTTCCCGATGCCTTTAGGATCACCGCGATCATACGGATCCCATCCTGCTCCACACAGGTGACCAGCGTATTTCCCGCGCGGGAGGTATAGCCTGTCTTTCCTCCGATTATTCCCTTATAGTATCGGGAATCATTCGGGTAGAGCATTTTATGTCCGGGAGTGATGGTGCGCACTGCCGATTTTTTTATTGCCGGAAACGGATAGCTCAGGGTCGAGGCGATCTTGCAGATCTCCTCTCTTGAAAATGCCGCGGCAGCAATTTTAGCCATATCCCGGCAGGTCGTGTAATGCTCTGTGCTGTTTAAACCGCTGGGATTAGCAAAGTGTGTCCCCGTACATCCTAATTCTGCCGCCTTCCGGTTCATCTTATCCGCAAAAGCGGAAACACTTCCACTCAAATGCTCTGCCAATCCATTGGCCACCTCATTCGCAGATTTTAGTAGAAGACCATACAGACAATCCTTGACCGACAAAACATCTCCCTCCGAGACATTAAGCGTTACCGCTCCGGATTCCAGCCCGGTCACCGCAGTTTTGGAAAACCTTACCTGATCGGTAAACGCGGCATTCTCTACCACGAGAAGCGCGGTCAAAAGCTTTGTGATGCTGGCCGGATACAGCTTTTCGTCTGCGTTCTTTTCAAAGACCACCCGATTTCTCGTGACATCATAGAGTATTCCGGCTTCTGCGGAAATTACCGGTTCTGCTGTTGACGCCGTTTCCTTGTCGGTGGTCGTGTAGGCTGCTGTCGGCAGAAGGCCACTGCCTGTCTGTCCGCCCGGCCCCGCCTGCTGTGCCGTTCCCGTCTGTCCCTCTGATCCCTTCGATTGCCCCGGTTCTACCCGGTTCTCTGCCTGATTATTAAATGCTTCAAGAGGAATAATCTGCACATCTGCTCTTGCCGGCATGGAAAAAAGAAGCGCCGCCGCCAAGCCAAGACTTACGATCCGCATTTGTTTTCTCCTCATAATCCACCTCCTGTCTATTCCTCCAGCATCGCTAAGATATCCTCCCGCGTTATGCCGGAAAAGGCTCCTGTCCCCTCTGTTACAACAGTATCTGCAAGCTCCTTTTTCATCTCCTGCAGATGCAGTATATTCTCCTCTATCGTGTGTTTTGTTATCAGCTTAAAGACTGTGACCTGATTTTTCTGTCCGATCCGGTGTGCCCGGTCTGTCGCCTGATTCTGCGCTGCCACATTCCACCACGGATCGTAATGAATCACCACATCCGCCGCCGTCAGGTTAAGGCCCGTTCCTCCTGCCTTCAAGGAGATCAGGAATACCTTCACCTCATTCTTCTGGAAATCGGATACCATCTGCATCCGTTCACGCTTTGCAGTCGCTCCGGTCAGCATATAATAATCGATCTTCTGCTTTTTCAGACGTTGTGCGATCACATCCAGCATGGAGGTAAACTGAGAAAACAGCAGGATCTTGTGTCCCGCCTGAGTTCCGTTTTCCAGAAGCTCCATGCAGGTCTCCAGCTTTGCCGAGCCGCCTTTATATTTCGAGAAGCAAAGTGACGGTTCGCAGCATATCTGCCTGAGCTTCATTAACTCTGCCAGTATCCGGATCTGTTCATTTCCGGGCAGAGCGTCCCCTTCCTCCAGCAGCCTGGTTTTTAATGCGGCTGCATTTGCTGTATAAAGCCGCTTCTGTTCTCCCTCCATCTGAGAAAAGAGAACCGTCTCCATTTTATCCGGAAGCTCTTTAAGGACATCCTTCTTTAAACGCCGTAAAAGGAACGGCCCCGTCATCCGGTGAAGTCTGTTTAACGCATCTTTATCACCATCCCGCACAATGGGGATCTCAAAATTTTTTCTGAATTTTGCGGCTGTGAGTAAAAAGCCGGGCATCAGAAAATCAAAAATACTCCAAAGCTCACCAAGATGGTTTTCGATCGGTGTTCCTGTCAGGGCGAAACGGGTTCTTGCCTTGATGGCTTTCACTGCTTTTGAAGTCTGTGTCGATGCATTTTTTATATATTGGGCCTCATCGATGATCTGGAAACGGAATTCATACTCTGCGTAATACAAAAGATCGCGCCGCAAAAGATCATAGGATGTGATGACAACATCCTTTTGGCAGGTTTCCGAGTCAAACAGCTCCTGAAGAACCGCTTCTCTCTCCGACTGGCTGCCTGCCACTGTGCATACAGAGAGCTCCGGAGCGAAATTGGCGATCTCACTCTCCCAGTTGTATACAAGTGATGCCGGGCAGACGATCAGTGATGTCTTCCCGCTTCTTTTCTTTTCATCTAAAAGAAGAGCGATGACCTGTACTGTTTTTCCAAGTCCCATCTCATCGGCTAAGATCCCGCCAAATCCGTAGGCATCCAGACTTCTGAGCCATCGGTAGCCCACGGTCTGGTATCCCCTCAAAACAGAAGTAAGGGCGGCGGGAATCTCAAACTCACTGTCCTCCACGTTTTTCATACCACGGACTACTGCCTTAAACAGCTGATCCCGGTAAAATTCCACGCTCCTATCTTCCTTCAATACACTGTCTAAAAGCATGGCGCGGTACATGGGAAGGCGGATCGTTTCCGAAGCGGCAAGCTCCTTTTCCACTCCGAGAAGTCCGGACAGTCTGGACATTGTCCATAAGCCTCCGTCCCCCAGGGTAAGGAAGTCTCCGTTCTTCATCCGATAAAACTTCTTCTTTGCTTCATAACGCTTAAGCAGGGCTGAGAGCTCATCCTTTTCGATCCCCTCTGTATCCACATCCAGATCCAGCCAGCTTCCGTTTGATTTCACACGGACTGCTACATTGACAGGCGGAAGCACACGGATCTTTTTGAAGGCTTCAGAAACAAAGACCTCACCAAGCTCCATAAACCGGGGCATTCCCTCCGACATCAGCCGGTAGATCGCCTCATCATCTCCGCGGATTACCATCTCTCTGGAGCCTTCGCCGGTAAATTTAAAATATTTGGTGATGACCTGACTGACCTTAAATTCACCCGGCACATCACGGCAGATCTCTCTCGGCACATTTTCATCATCCATGGGATGGAACGAAAAATCTCCGTAGGAAAGCTCAGGCCGCATGCTGACCTCCTCTGCCCCGTTACTGTCAAAGAAAAAGGACGCCCGCAGCTCCTTTGGCCTGTACTCCTCCAGCTCAAGCTCCTTCGTTGACAAAAGCCGGTGCAGCTCGAGCCTATGCAGGACTCGTTCATAAAACAGCGGCATATCTCTGTCATTGATCAGGATCTCGTACTCCGGATCCTGTCCCATGACCGTATATTCCAGAAGCACCGTGAGATCACGCGTATATTCCTCGTCACAGCAGAACAGGTTCTCCATATCTGCCACGAACAGGCATTTTTCTCCCTGATAAGCCAGAAGCCGGTCGGGAAGCTTAAGCCGGACACCATCTCTGCCGGATCTCTCGACCTGTACCGTGAATTTTGGATCTTCACGCCGTATCGTCAGCATGCGTTTTTCCTTCCACGGCCCCTCACATTCCAGCGTCTGTCCTTCCATTATGGCAAAAAAACGATTCCTTGCCGCTTTGCCTAAGGTTAATTCCTTTAAAACAGGCTCTGAGCCCCATGCACTCTTATGCATCTGGCTGTAATGCTCTCTGTAGATCCCCACCATCTCCATGACCAGAAGGACCAGCGGTCTGCATTCCATGCGGAATGCGGCAAGATTGTGATGAAAGGAGAAATTCTTCCCGTATTCCATAAACCGCTCAAACTCAACCGCCTGGCTGAAGGTTACCAGATCCTTTACCGGATACAGCTTATCTTTTCCTATAAAAAACTGTAGCTGGATCTCCGTTCTTGAGAGCTTTAATCTCGGCACGAGGCAGATCGTATTTTCCTCCTCGTCTCCCATGATCCGGCTCACCTCACGGTTTGTATACTCCCGTACCATAAAACGGACTCTGGGAGATGTGGAAACAGGCTTAAGGAATTTCTGATCCTCCTGTTTTAAAAACGCCTCCATAAGTGCTTTTGCGTGAGGACAAAGCTCCACCTCTTTGGTTCCGCTTTTACAACCCTCTGAGCATATTCCCAGCCGTTTCCCGGATAGATCCATACGCGAACAAGAGTAGTCAAAAACCTGACTACCCTTGCGTAAAATACGGACCCGATACTGACTTGAACCATCCGTCACAGTCCCTCTTATTTCCATTTCACCTTTCCAGAAGGTGTCTGCAGCAAGTCCGGTTACTTCCATAAACGCCTCCGCGTCCACAGGCTGCCGCAGGATCAGATATCTCCGATCCCGAGCCCCTGTTACATTCTCTCCGGTGCCTCAAAACCCAGAAGATCGATACAGGTGGTAAGCACACTTCTTGTCAGTGTTACAAGGCCGATATAACCGGCCTGTTTCTTCTTGTCTTCTTCCGCAATGATCCTTGTTTCATGATAGAAATGGTTGAGTGCATTTGACAGCTCATAAATATACGCACAGATCTTATGAGGCGCCAGCTCCTCAAAGCTGCCATGCATTACCTCGCTGAATCTGGATAATACCAGCATCAGTGTCTTCTCCGGCTCTGCACTTGCCGGGAGGATAGAGGTATCCTCTGCCATGCCGCATGTACTCTCATACTTCTTTAAGATGGAATTGATGCGGGCGATGGTATAAAGGATATACGGACCGGTATTTCCTTCAAAGGAGATAAAGCGGTCGATATCAAAGACATAATCCTTTGTTGCCTGATTGGAGAGATCTCCGTATTTTAATGCGGCGAGTCCGACGATCTTAGCCGTCTTTTCTGCCTCCTCCTCGGAGATGGTACGGTTTTCCATGATCCTGTCGTATGCAGCCTTGCTGATATCTGCGATAAGGTTCTCCAGACGCATTACGCCGCCCTCTCTTGTCTTAAACGGCTTTCCGTCCTTTCCGTTCATCGTGCCGAAGCCCACAAAATCCATCTTGCGGTCCGGAGCCACGATCCCAGCCTTCTTTGCTACGCGGAATACCTGCGTAAAGTGAAGCTCCTGACGCTTATCGACTACATAAATGTAGTGATCCGGCTTGAAATCCTTCTCTCTCTCAACGATCGTTGCCAGATCCGATGTCGCATAAAGTGCAGCGCCGTCCGATTTTCTGATAATACAGGGCGGAAGCTCCTTGGAATCGGTCTCCTCTGCAATGTCAACGACAAGAGCGCCCTGGCTTTCATAAGCCAGTCCCTTATGAATCAAATCCTCGATCATATCCGGAATATACGGCTGAGCATCGCTCTCGCCCTTCCACAGGTCAAACTCCACATTCAGATTGGAGTAGTTCTTCTTAAGATCCTTGAGGGACACATTCATAATGTGCTTCCAGATTGCACGATACGGAGCATAGCCGCTCTGAAGCTTAAAGGTTGCCTCCTGTGCTCTCTCCTTAAAGGCTTCGTCCACCTTTGACTTGGCACTGGCTGCCGGGTAGATCTCCTCCAGCTCGGAGATCGTAAACGGTGCCTCTGTGGGGTATTCCCCGGTATAGTTCTCATCGAAATAGCATAACTGTGGCTGTCTCTCCCGGAGTTCTTCAATAATAAGACCCATCTGGAGTCCCCAGTCTCCCAGATGGACATCTCCGATGACCTTATGGCCCACAAAACGTCCCATACGCTTGATGGACTCACCGATAACAGCGGCTCTTAAATGGCCGACATGGAGAGGCTTTGCCACATTTGCTCCGCCGTAGTCCACGATCACCGTCTCCGGTCTTTCGACCTCCTCCATTCCGAGCTTCTGTCCCTCTCGCATCCCGTTCATATATTCTGCAAGGAATCCGCTGCCGATCTTAAGGTTGATAAAGCCCGGCATTACCGCGTTTACTTCCTCAAAAATACGGCTTCCCTTCAGCTTTGCAACGACCTCATTCGCGATATCGACGGGTTTCTTTTTATATGCCTTTGCTGCCGCCATAGCTCCGTTGCACTGATATTCACAGAGATCCGGGCGGTTGGACAGAGTAACCTTTGCGTATGCTTCATCGTAGCCGCTGTCTGCAAAGGCCTGTCTCATTTCTTCTGTAATAAGATCAAGAATTTTCTTCATCTGACTTGTCTCCTTGTTCAGTTTACGAAATCATATCCTGTTTTCGCAGATATATTATTATACCGCATTATAATGAAAAAAGCTATATCGAATTAAAAAGAACTGCCGCCTCCGGGGCAATTTCCGGAAGCGGCAGTCTTTTGGGTCTGTGAACCCGGATCAATGCCCGAGTCAGTAAGGGGGTCTAATGGTAAATGTGAATTAATCTTTTTTGAATTTT
>ENA-UESP01001042-UESP01001042.1-human-gut-metagenome-genome-assembly--contig:-NODE-1042-length-20656-cov-6.210117_pt1 | contig 20656 bp, 12 predicted proteins | sample MGYA00243003_ERZ508004 | MGnify/ENA primary metagenome ERZ508004 (study PRJEB26167, sample SAMN06115443) | human gut metagenome | host: Homo sapiens | place: China:Henan | collected 2015-07-29...
CTGAAACTGCGAAAATGTATAGTCCGTTCGACGTGCCAACCCGGAACGCCGCCCCGCCCAGGAGTCAGCAGATCGGAAGAGCGTCGTGTAGGGAAAGAGTGTTCAGAGCCGTGTAGATCTCGGTGGTCGCCGTATCATTAAAAAAGTACGCAATATTAAGTTGAAACATGCCTGTACCTTGCTGAAAACACGGATGGGTGTGGCTGAGGTTGCTTATTCCATCGGACTGTCCTCGCCCAAATACTTTTCCAAGTGTTTCAAGGAGGCTTTCGGGTTGACTCCCTCAGACTATCAGGCACAATCTTTTGCAGATACTGATACACAAGAAAAGGGCAGTTAGTTATTATCGTATGGAAGAGTTCTTGCCAACTAACTGGCAAAACTTTGCCTCTTAATTGGCAACGCCTTGCCATCGAACTGGCAAAGTCTTGCCACTTAGTTGGCAAGAATACATCTATATATTGGGCTACCATTCATAGTCCTCAACGTATCCATCAAACTCTTGTGTTCCTGTAATTCCACACTTCTTGAGTATATCCAGTATGCTTTTTTGTTCGAGGGGACTAAGGAGGCGTTCGCCTTTACGAATACGATAATACGTTCGTTGGCTAAACCGGTTTATTAAAAGAGAGGTAACCGGTTTCATTTGCTTGTGCGGGAGGTTTTCCAGAATATTCATAAAACCTTTGGCATATCGCACTTTTGTATTGGAACGATAATGAGGGCAATCTCCTTTTATGTTGGCCAAAAGTTTTGGACTGATAATAACCCAATGCTCGATATTTTCTGGTACACTTTGTTCTGTGAGTTGTCTTAGACAAGTATTTGCTTGAGGACATTGTCGGTTTAGGCACATTGCATATTGATAAGGCACTTTTGCAAAGTCAATCTTTTCTTTCATGATTTATATGTAGTTTGTTATGCAAAAGTAGTGAAAACTATTAAAAACAATAGCCTGAAAGCAAAGAAGTTTACTTTCAGGCTACTACTTTTAGTCGAAATCTCAATGAATAGCCGCTTTCAGAAGTGAACTGAAGGACAGCAATTGAAATAGCGGCACACTATTGAATAAAGGATTATTGCTCTTTAGAGAAAGAATAAGGCATATCTTCTTCTTTCGTACCTCTGTTCATATTCGGTTGATTACTCATATCTACTTTGATGATACCACCTTTGAATAATTCTTCGTGGCGAAGATAATTTTTAGTATAGTCAGTGCCGTTTACGTTCATCGAATTGACATAGAAGTTCTTTTTACTGTTGTTTGGGGCATCAATCACCAAACTGTTGCCATTCTCAAAATGAAGTGTGGCTTTCTTGAATAAAGGAGCGCCTACGATATATTCATCCGTTCCCGGACAAACAGGATAGAAACCTAATGCCGAGAATACATACCAGGCAGAAGTTTGTCCGTTGTCTTCATCGCCACAATAGCCGTCCGGAGTAGGAGAGTACATACGATCCATTACTTGACGCAACCAGTATTGGGCTTTCCAAGGTTGTCCTGCATAGTCATATAAATAAATCATGTGCTGAATCGGTTGATTGCCATGTGCATAGTTACCCATATTCATCACAGTCATTTCACGGATTTCATGAATCACTTGGCCGTAGTAGCTATCATCAAAAATAGGAGGTACGGCAAAAACAGAATCCATCATGGTGATAAACATCTCTTTTCCACCCATCAAGTCAATCAATCCTTGAGGATCGTGGAATACAGACCAAGTATAGTGCCAGCTATTTCCTTCCGTAAAGGCGTCCCCCCATTTCAGCGGAGAGAAAGGAGATTGGAATGTACCATCTTCGTTGCGTCCACGCATTAACTTAGATTCCTTATCGAAAAGATTCTTGTAGTTCATGGCACGTTTTGCGAAAAGATTAATCTCTTTTTTCGGACGTTTAAGTTCCTTTGCAAGTTGGTAGATACACCAGTCATTGTATGCATATTCCAACGTGCGTGCGGCGTTCTCATTGATTTTTACATCATAAGGCACGTAGCCCAGTTTATTGTAATATTCATATCCCAAACGTCCTGTTGATGATACTTGTGGATGTACATTCTCCGTTCCGTGAATCAGCCCTTCATACAATGTTTTTATATCGTCCACTTTCACTCCTTTCATGTAAGCATCCACTAAGACAGAAGCAGAGTTGTTACCAACCATACAGCCTCTGTGCCCCGGACTTGCCCATTCCGGGAAGAAACCGCTCTCTTTATATGTATTGATCAGACCTTCCTGCATTTCTTTGTTGACTGACGGGTACATTAGGTTCAATAACGGGAATAGGCAACGGAAAGTATCCCAAAAGCCTGTGTCGGTATACATATATCCCGGTAATACTTGCCCATTATAAGGACTGTAATGAACCGGTTGTCCGGCAGCATCCAGTTCGTAGAATTTGCGTGGGAAGAGCAATGAACGATATAAACAAGAATAGAATGTGCGATATTGATCGAGATTGCCTCCTTCTACTTCTATTTTGCCTAACACTTGGTTCCACGCTTCTTTTCCTTTCTTGGCTAGCTGCTCAATATTATCTTTGCCCAACTCTTTCATATTCAAAGCTGCCTGTTCAAAACTGATGAAAGAAGAAGCAATCCTTGCATGTACTTGTTCGCCTTTATGTGTTTGGAAACCGATAATGGCTCCGGCATGCTCTGTTGTCTGTTCGGTAACATTTTCCTGCAGATTACCATTGGCTACCGTAGCTTTATAAGTGAAAGGTTTGTCGAATTCAATAATAAAGTAATTTTTAAAGTTTTCGGGAACTCCACCGCTGTTGCGAGTTGTGTAACCGATAATCTTGTTTTCTTCCGGAATAACCTTAATATACGATCCCTTATCAAAGGCATCCACTACAACATACGAATGATCGTTTTCCGGAAAAGTGAAACGGAAAAGAACGGCACGCTCGGTTGGAGCCATTTCTGTCACTACATCATGCTCTGCAAGATATACTTTATAATAATAAGGAGTGGCGGTTTCTCCTTTGTGGGCAAACCAACTGGCACGCTTCTCTTCATTGAATTCCGGTTTGCCTACTACGGGCATAATAGAGAATTGTCCGTAATCATTAATCCACGGACTGGGTTGATGTGTTTGTTTAAATCCACGAATCTTATTAGCCGTATAAGTGTATTGCCATCCGTCTCCCATCTTTCCTGTCTGTGGAGTCCAGAAATTCATCCCCCATGGACGGGCAATGGCCGGATAAGTATTACCTGTTGATAACTCGAAACTAGATTGAGAACCCATAAGCGGATTGACATACTGCGTCCAGTCTTTAGCTTTTGCAAAGACGATACAACTTAATGCACATACTAATAGGAGATACTTTTTCATGGTCTTATTTATTATTTATGGCTCAATCGAATCAGAAATCAATTGAGCCAATTTCTTTTTCAAGGTTTTGTTTTTTTATTCAATTTGAACAGCCAGTAGTACCAACTCATTCCTCTTTTTTGGAGGAGAGAGCCGGAGAGAGAACTCCCCATTTCGTAGGATGATCGGTCATCTTGATTTCCATCGTTCCTCCATTCGCAATATCCTGATGGTTAAAGAATGGAATGTTTAGAGCTTTACCGTTCAGCGATACACTTTCAATGTATTTATTCTTTTTCCCATTATTCTTTACTACAATACTGAAAGTCTTTTCTTCAGGCAGATTGATAACTGCTTTGTCGAAGGCAGGACGTCCGATGGAATATACCGGCTTGCCGGGACATACTTGATAGAATCCCATAGAGTTGAGTATATACCAGGCAGACATCTGACCGCAGTCCTCATTACCCGAAAGACCATCTATACTGTTGGCATACTGGCTCCGGTAAACACTATCTACCAACTCTTGAGTTCTCCAAGGGCGGTTAACGTAGTTATACAAATGGATTACATGATGACTGGGTTCGTTTCCATGTGCATATTGCCCGATCAGTCCGCTGATATCTGATGAGGTTGTCTCACCTTCAAGTGATGAATCGGCCGAGAATAAGGAATCGAGTTTCTGGACAAAAGCATCTTCTCCACCCATCAGATTGACTAATCCTTCTACATCATGCGGCACAAACCAAGTCCATTGCCAAGCTGTTCCTTCACAATAATCATCGCTGCGGTGAGTAGATGCACGCGGATTGAATGGAGTACGCCATTCACCTTTTGAATCTAATCCACGCATGAAGCGGATTGATTTGTCGAAATAGAATTCGTAAGCCTTGGCGAAGCGTTCATACTTTGCTTTGGATTCAAAATCACTCATCGCTTCTGCAAAGATAGAGATACACCAGTCATCATACGCATATTCTAACGCTTTGGCCACTGATTCGTTTTCGCGGTCACAAGGGATATATCCGATGGCATTCTTATAATATTTTGCTTTAGGCATGAGATGAGGCAATACCAAATCCGGACATTTGATGCCGGTAGTGTCATATTCAGCGGCACGCAGGCAGGCTTTATAAGCCTCTTTGGCATCAAAATTGCGATACCCTTTCATGTAGGCATCCACGATGACCGGAACAGCATGATAACCAATCATAGTGCCGGTGTAATTGGAAGCCAAGTCCCACATGGGGTATATCCCACCTTCCTGATGTTTCTTAATTAACGAATTGATAAAGTGATTATTCAGATCAGGATCAATGATAGTCATTAGCGGATGTAGCGCACGGAAAGTATCCCATAAAGAAAAGACAGTGTATATCGGATTAAGGGTGTCTCCTTGATGCACTTCAAGATCCATTCCTAAATAACGTCCGTCTGCATCAGTGAACAGATTTGGACTGATTCCCGTGTGATAGAGGGCTGTGTAGAAGATGGCTTTATCTTCTTTATCGGAAGTTGTAATATCAATTTTGGAAAGATATTCATTCCATGCCGTACGTGCGTCTTTACGTACTTTTTCGAAATCCCATCCGGGAATTTCTGATTCAACGTTCTTCCGTGCACCGGCAATATCGACAGCGGACACACCTACTTTAACAAGAACCTGCTCGTCTTTATTGGTGTTGAAATGCAATAATGCTTTGCAGACAGGAAGTCGTTTACCATTATCCATGGTGATAGAGTCCGTAACGAGCGTATAAGAGAATGGTTTGGAAAATTTAGCGTAGAAGTTGATATATTGGTCGAAAGCCCAATAAGTTGTTTTCTTATGTCCACAGATTTCCGTATCGCTTATTACTTCTATTTCCATCTCGGAGTTAGTCTGTCGTTGTAGGCTGTAATCCAGGTCGATGATAAATCCGGATTCGGTGTTTTCGGGAAAAGTATAGCGATGGATTGCTCCTCGTTTGGTGGATGAAATTTCAGCTTTCACCTGATAAGTATCGAGAAAGACAGAATAATATCCTGGTTCTGCAATCTCATTCTTGTGCGAGAAAGAGGAAGCGTATGCCAGTCGCTGGCTTTGGGGATCGGTTGTTCGATATTGTTGTTTACCTACGGTTGGCATGAGCAAGACATCTCCATAGTCGCAACAACCTGTACCGCTGACGTGTGTGTGTGAGAAGCCATTGATGGTAGAGTCGGCATAATAATAACCGGAACAGGCATCCCAACCATCGATCCGGGTGTCCGGGCTGGGCTGAATCATTCCGTGGGGAACTACCGCTCCGGGGAAGGTATGACCATGTCCACCGGTACCGATGAAAGGGTTGACGTAAGCACTATAGTCTTTTACATTAGTGGGGGCTGTACAGGAGCTAAGTGTGAATAAACCTCCTAAACATCCTACTATTAGGAATGTTTTTAATTTCATGGTATTAATAGCTTTTAAGTTTTAGCCGGTTCATCTTTTACTTCTTATTTGGGAGAAATGAAGATATTGTTTCCGACAATTTTATAATCAATAGGTATAGAGTTTTGCAATGATTTTAACACTGACTCGATATTCGATTTCCTTTTCAGTACACCGGAGTAAGTTTTACCCGTCTGAATGTCAGGAGATAGAATGATTTTCACATCATAGAAACGCTCCAGCGCTTTGGTGATGGTGAAGATATCAGCTTTTTGGAATGGAATCAGATTATCGTGCCAAACAGCATCCAACTTGGCATCCACTTGTTTCACGGTCAATCGTCCATTATTTTTGTTCAGTTCCGCACGTTGCCCTGGAGTGAGGATAATCTGCCCCTCTTCCTTATTGCCTTTTACTTCAATCTCACCTTCAATAAGTGTCGCCTCCGCTATCCGGCAACGCTTATCGGATTTTAAATTGAACGTAGTTCCCAGTACGCGTACACGTATTGCATCACTTTGAACGGTGAATGGCTTATGGCGGTTTTTGGTGACCTCAAAATAAGCTTCTCCTTCCAGGTAGACATTGCGTTCCTTTTCGGAGAACTCACGTGGATATTTCAAGGTTGCTGCATTGTTCAGCCAAACCTTGCTACCATCCGGCAAGACTACCTCCTTAACAATGCCTTCGCTGGCTACTGCGACCATCATTTGTTGATTGTTTCCGCTTTGATAGAACCAATATCCGATTCCACCACCCATGACCAACATTGCAGCAATCACTGCGGCATATTTCATCCAGCGATGCATGCTTAGTATTTTGCTCTGTTTACCTTTCTCTTCGTCCAGCTTTTTATAGAGTTGTTTTTCCGCACGAAGTATCTGTTGTTCATCAGTGTACTGGTCGAATTTACCCAAATGATAAATTTCTTCCATACGAAAGAGCTGGCGGGCGTTTTCTTCCGATTCCTTCATCCAGGCATTGACCTCGATAAGCTCTTCTTCAGAACACTGTCCTGTCAGATATCTGTTTATTATTTCTTCACTCAGATTACTCATTTTCTTTTCCTTCATATTAGTAATACAATTCAAAACGCAAAAACACTTATTATAATCGCCATAAAAATAAGAAAAGAATCGCCCAAAGAGGATCGAGTCGGCCACGCAAGTATTTTAAAGCCTTATACATATGGGCTTCCACCGTGCGGAGTGAAACTCCGAGAATATCGGCTATTCCCTTGTTTTTCATATCATGCAGATAGCTAAGTTTGAAAACCTCTTTGCATTTGTCAGGGAGCTCATTAATTGCATCATGAATTTCCTTGCGGAGTTCCTTGTCTTCGATCCTCCGAATCACTTCGTTGTTGTCCGGTTGATAGAATTCTGCGCGTCTTTGGTTGATTTCTTCCATGGCAACACAATAACCGTCTTCCACACTGCGGTGTTTCAAGACATTAAGGGCACGGGTGTAAACGGCACGATAGAGAAAGGCCTGGATTTGGTCGCCTATCTCTATGTGGTCTTTCCGCTTCCATAATTCTACAAATACGTCCTGCACTACATCCTCTGCTTCTTCTTCTCCCACCAAACGGGTTGCATAGAAAATCAGGCTGGGATAGTACCGGCGAAATAGTGCTTTATAGGTTACATCAAAGTTTTCATTCATTCTCTCGATGGACTAAGTTCATGTTTCGTTTATGGGTTTTTATCTTCGAATATGACTCCAATTGCTTTAGGGGTGTTACTCATTTCGAATTCGACAGTCGCTCCACTCATGATTTGCTCGTGAGTAAGATATGTTTTGTCATACGGTTTTCCATCTATTTTGATGGATTGGATATAGATATTTTCTTTGTTTACTTTGGGGGCCAATACGGTGAAAGTCTTTCCATTTGCCAGATGTAATTGCATTTCCGGGAATAGGGGAGTACCTATCTCATATTTTCCACTGACGGGATTGACGGGGTAGAATCCCATCGCACTGAATACATACCATGCTGACATCTGTCCGCAATCTTCGTTGCCACAAAGACCGGCTGGTTCGTTCTTGTAGAGCTCGTTCATCACTTTGGCCACATATTTTTGTGTGCGATTTTCGTGTCCTATAGCATTGAACAGATAAATAACGTGATGGCTTGGCTCATTGCCATGCGCATATTGTCCTATCATGCCCGTGCTGAAGATCGGAAGTTCGTCATCTGCTGCCGGATGATAGGTGAACATACTGTCCAGTTTTTCGGCAAATCGGTTTTTACCTCCTACAAGGTCGATCAGTCCGTTAATGTCATGCTGAACAGACCAAAAGTATTGCCATCCGTTGCTTTCGCAAATGTGTGGTGTATAGTCATCGGCCTTGAAGTCCTTGATGAAGATGCCTTTGTCGTCACGTGGCTGCATGAAAGAAGTAGCGGGGTTATAAACATTCTTGTAGTTTTGAGAACGTTTGTAAAATTCGTCCGCAATGTCTTGTTTGCCCATCTTCTTCGCCATTTCGGCAATGCAATAGTCATCGAAAGCGTATTCCAGTGTTTTGGATAACGACCAGTTTTCTGCGTTGTAGTGGTCTGTTACGTTGTAAGGTATGTATCCTAATTCTTTATAGAGTCCAATGCCACGATAATTATCCAGATTAGCCGTTGCTATGCAAGCATCCAAGGCTTTCTTTGCGTCGAAGTCGCCGATTCCTTTCAGATAGGCGTCTACAATAACAGGAACAGCATGATAACCGATCATCATGTCTGTTTCACTTCCGTAGAAGTTCCACACCGGTAGGCGGCCATTCTGTTCGTAGAAGGCGATGAAGGATTTCACCATGTCGTTTACACGCTCGGGTTCGGTATAAGTAAAGAGCGGGTGGGCGGCATGGTATGTATCCCATAGGGAGAAAGTGCTATAATTAACCCAGCCGTTGGCCTGGTGTACTTTCTTATCGGGGCCGTAGTAAGCTCCGTCTACATCACTGTAAATAGTTGGAGCAATCATTGAGTGATAGAGAGCGGTGTAGAAGTTCACTTTATCGTTCTCATTATCACTTTTTATTTCAATCTTTCCGAGCTGGCGATTCCAGTTTGCTTTTGTTTCCGCCAAGTATTTGTCGAAGTCATTTTCGGGGACTTCAGCTTGTAGGTTTTTGGCTGCTCCTTCCATGCTGACACCGGAAATGGCAGTGTTTACCAATATCTGTTCATCCTTTTGGGTATTGAAATCGAAGCGGGCGATAACAGCTTTGCCGATACGTTTATTGTCTTTGATGATGGCAGTTGTGTCCAGTTCCATTTTCTCAAAAGGCTTGGAGAATCGGGTGCGGAAATAGATGTGTTGATCGCGTGCCCAGCCGTTGGAGAAACGGTAACCTTGAATGGTGACGGAGTCTACGACTTCGATATGAGAATCGTTGGTAAAATCCCAGTTCATGGCTTTCTTCAGATTTAAGAAGATAGCAGATTGGGCTTCCGGAAACGTATAACGTTGGATACCACAACGCTCGGTGGCAGTCAGTTCGACGTTGATGTTATAATCAGTCAGGCGTACTTGATAATAACCGGCATGAGCACTTTCATCCTTGTGGGAGAATTTAGAATGGATGCCAAGTGGTGCTTCCGCTTCTTTGTAGGGAAGAGTGACAGGCATGAAAGAGATGTCATACAAATCTCCCGCTCCAGTGCCGGAAAGATGTGTGTGGCTGAAACCGGCAATCGTACTGTCCGGATAGAAATAACCGGAGATACGGTCCCATCCGGGGAGTCCGTTGTCCGGGCTAAGTTGCACCATGCCGAAAGGAGCTTGGGCACCAGGATAAGTGTTTCCAGTGAAGTCTGTTCCGATAAATGGATTTACATAAGATGTGTAATCTATTTCGTGTTTTTCTTGCGTAGGGGTACAAGAAATGAGCATGCAGGTTAACAGCAGGCATAGATAAGCAGGTGTTCTCATCATTCTTTAGGTATTAGTGATTACTTATTTTATTTATTTGAAGGATAAGAAAAATAATTAATCTGGTCACAAAGGTAGAAAAAAACTGTGACAAGCCTAAATTATAAGCTAATATTTTTAGAAAGAGACAAATAGACTTCTATTTCTTACCGGGTTTGTTTGGTTTTGGGGGAGGGGCGGAAGTATCCTTTCCCGATGCTTTTATAGAGGATTCAAAAGGGGATTCAAGCTGAAATTGTTGTTGGTGAATTTACTTCTGTAAAATAGTGACGCTATCCGATGCAAATAGTGACGCTATATGCTAGCGATACCGTCACTATCCTGTGCATATACCGTCACTATTTTTTTTCTACATTAATAGGGAGTTTCTTATGTATTTATTCAGACGTGTCTAATTTTAAGTCTTTACGTAAAAGAGGTTGTCTATAAGTCTCTTTTTAACGATTTCACCCCTATCAGAACAAACTCTGATAGGGGTGATCTCTTTTTTGGGGGGCTTGTTAGACAGCCTCTTTTATTTATTCTTAGATTCCTGCCAGCTCCAGTACTTTTTCAACTGCTGCCGGTAGTCCATCAGCATTTTTACCTCCTGCAGTAGCGAAGTGAGGTTGGCCACCGCCGCCACCTTGAATCAGTTTGGCAGCTTCTTTTACCAGATTACCAGCTTTCAGACCACCAGCAACCAAATTATCGCTAAGCATTACTGTCAGCATCGGTTTGCCATTGTCTGTACTTCCGGCTACGAAGAACAAGTTTTCTGTGATTTCACCCCGAAGTTGGAAAGCGATATTCTTCACTACTTCTGCCGGTAGCGGAGCACAGAACTTAACCACTTTGATGCCGTGAATTTCTTGTATATTCTTCAACAGTCTTTCCTTCAGCGCTGCTTCTTTTTCTTTCATGAAGTCTTCCACCTGCTTCTTCAATCCTGCATTTTCATCCAGATATTTGCGGATTGCAATGCTCAAGTCAGGAGCATTGTTGAAGAGAGCCTTCAAGTCGCTAAGTGTATCTTGTATTGTATCCAGCATTTCTTCCACGCGTGCTCCGGTATAAGCTTCAATACGGCGAACGCCGGCAGCAACAGAACTTTCGGAGATGATTTTTACCATACCGATATTTCCGGTTGCAGCTACGTGTGTACCACCGCAGAACTCGATAGAAGTGCCGAACTGGATCACACGAACTTTGTCGCCATACTTTTCACCAAAGAGAGCGATAGCTCCCAACTCCTTAGCTTCCTCGATAGGAATATTGCGATATTCTTTCAATGGGATATTAGCGCGGATTCTTGCATTGACGATATGTTCAACTTTACGGATTTCTTCATCGGTCACTTTCTGGAAGTGAGAGAAGTCGAAACGTAATGAATCCGGTGTAACCAATGAACCTTTCTGTTCGATGTGTTCACCCAATACTTCACGCAAAGCAGCATCCAGCAAATGGGTCGCCGAGTGATTGGCTGCACAGGCAGCACGTTTGTCGGTATCTACACAAGCCATCATCGGAGCTTCCGGATGTTCGGGTAGCTTTTTGGTAATATGTATCGGAAGATTATTCTCTTTCTTTGTATCGACCACTTCAATCGTCTCGAACTCGCTCACCAATACACCTGTATCACCTACCTGACCACCACTTTCTGCATAGAACGGAGTATAGTCGAGTACAATCTGATACAATGTCTGGTTCTTTTGTTTGATCTGACGGTAACGAAGGATAGAAGCCTCGTATTCAGTGTAATCGTAACCAACGAATTCAGTAGTTCCTTCTTTCAGTACAATCCAGTCACCAGTTTCGATGGCGGCAGCATTACGTGCACGCTGTTTCTGTTGCTGCATTTCTTCATTGAACTCTTCAATGTTGACAGTCATTCCGTTTTCACGGAGAATCAGCTCTGTCAAGTCGAGCGGGAAACCGAATGTATCATATAAAGTAAAGGCATCTTTACCGCTGATTTCAGTTTTTCCATTGGCTTTGGTATCTTCCATTGTCTTATCCAATAGACGGATACCAGTTTCCAAAGTGCGGAGGAATGATTCTTCTTCTTCCTTGATTACTTTTTCAATCAGTGTCTTTTGTGCAACCAGTTCAGGATAAGCCTCTCCCATGTTATCAATCAATACAGGAAGCAACTTATACATAAATGCCTGTTTCTGTCCGAGGAAAGTATATCCGTAACGAACAGCACGGCGAAGGATACGGCGGATCACGTAACCTGCCTTTGCATTAGACGGCAACTGACCATCTGTGATTGAGAATGCAATGGTACGGATATGGTCGGCAATCACACGCATAGCAATATCTTGCTGCTTGTCTTTTCCGTATTCTGTACCCGACATTGCTGCAATAGCTTTCAGCATTGGCTGGAATACGTCTGTGTCGTAGTTGGATGTTTTGCCTTGCAGAGCCATACAAAGACGTTCGAATCCCATACCGGTATCAATAACCTTGGCAGGAAGCGGCTCAAGACTGCCGTCTGCTTTGCGGTTGTATTGCATGAACACGAGGTTCCAGATTTCAATTACCTGCGGGTGATCGTGGTTCACGAGGTCGCGACCGGAGATCTTGGCACGTTCTTCAGCAGGACGGAGGTCGATATGGATTTCGGAACAAGGTCCGCAAGGTCCTGTATCACCCATTTCCCAGAAGTTGTCGTGTTTGTTACCGTTGATGATGTGATCTTTCGGCAAGAACTGTTCCCAATAGGAAGCAGCTTCGTCGTCACGGCTCAATCCTTCTTCAGGACTTCCTTCAAATACGGTTGCATAGAGATGTTCCGGATTCAGTTTCAAGACTTCTACCAGATATTCCCACGCCCAGCTGATCGCTTCTTTCTTGAAGTAATCGCCGAACGACCAGTTGCCAAGCATTTCAAACATGGTGTGGTGGTACGTATCGTGTCCTACTTCTTCCAGGTCATTATGCTTTCCGCTTACGCGCAAACATTTTTGCGAGTCCGCGACTCTTTGGTATTTCGCCGGATGGTTACCCAAAATAATATCTTTAAACTGGTTCATACCCGCGTTCGTAAACATCAGGGTAGGGTCATCTTTAATCACCATCGGAGCCGAGGGAACGATGTGGTGTCCTTTCGACTCAAAGAAATTCTTGAATGAATCTCTGATCTCTTTTGCAGTCAACATATAATGAAGAATTATGATTTATGAATTATGAATTATGGGCTGTGGGATATGAGAGAGGGGAGGAATCCCCAATAAATCATAAATCACAACTCATAAATTCGTAAAAACTGTGCAAAGATAGCTTGTTTTTATTACTTTTGCCGTATTAACAAGCGAAATATTTCCAAAAAGATGCGCAAAGTATACTACATCTATAATCCACAGACCCAGACTTATGATCGAATTTACCCTACCGTACGGCAGCGTGCGCTTAGTATCCTGCGTCGGCTTTTCTATGGAATGGGGTTGGGAGCAGGTTGCTTTATTGTATTGCTTTTGATTTTTGGTTCTCCGTCGGAGAAGGAATTAAGAATTGAAAACAGCCGTCTTTTGGCGCAGTACAATGTGCTTTCCCGGCGTTTGGACGACGCTATGGGGGTGCTTCAGGATATTCAGCAACGTGACGATAATCTGTATCGGGTGATTTTACAGGCAGATCCTGTTTCTCCGGCTATTCGTCAGGCAGGTTATGGCGGAACGAACCGTTACGAAGAACTGATGGATTTGGCGAATGCCAAGTTGGTGGTGAATACGACTCAAAAGTTGGACGTGCTTTCCAAAAGGCTTTATATCCAGTCGAAATCTTTCGATGATGTGATTGATATGTGTAAGAACCACGATGAGATGCTGAAATGTATTCCGGCCATACAGCCTATTTCGAATAAAGATCTTCGTCAGACAGCATCCGGTTATGGTACACGTATCGACCCTATTTATGGTACGACAAAGTTCCATGCGGGCATGGACTTCTCTGCTCATCCGGGAACGGATGTATATGCTACCGGAAACGGAACAGTGGTGAAAGTGGGATGGGAAACCGGATACGGTAATACTATAGAGATAGATCATGGTTTCGGGTATCTTACTCGGTATGCTCACTTGCAGGGATTTAATACGAAAGTCGGAAAGAAAGTGGTGCGTGGTGAGATTATCGGGAAAGTGGGTAGTACAGGAAAAAGTACCGGTCCGCATCTGCATTATGAAGTGTATGTGAAAGGGAAGGTAGTGAATCCTGTTAATTATTATTTCATGGATTTGAGTGCCGAAGATTATGAAAAGATGATTCAGTTGGCAGCCAATCATGGTAAAGTATTTGATTAAAATCTTAAAACAGGAGTGTTATGCTTAATACAGACAAAGAATTGAAGCTATATTATTCAATAGGAGAGGTTGCCGACATGTTCGGAGTCAATCCGTCATTGCTCCGTTTTTGGGAAAAGGAATTTCCGCAAATCTCTCCTAAGACAGCGGGAAGAGGAATACGTCAGTACCGCAAAGAAGACGTAGAAACGATCGGTCTTATCTATCATTTGGTAAAAGAAAAGGGCATGACACTTCCCGGTGCCCGGCAACGTTTGAAGGATAATAAAGAAGCTACGGTTCGTAATTATGAGATTGTAAATAAGCTGAAAGCGATAAAAGAAGAGCTTTTGGCTATTAAACGCGAATTGGATGGACGGGAATAAATAAATGCTAATCGATCATGGATTCGATAGGCAAGAAACCTCATAACAAAATGAACGGTTAACAATTTGCATGATACTGCAACTTATTCACCGTTCATCGTTTTCTTATTTACCGTTTGAAAGCTATTCTTCTACACGGCTCACCTGTTTGATATTCTGTATTTTCTTCAGATTGTTGCAGATGGTTTTTACATCATCCACATCATGTACCCATAACTGAATTTTTCCTTCAAAGATACCATCTTCGGTTTCGATGGTTAGCTTACGGATATTTACATTGAGCTGCCTGGAGATAACCTGGGTGACTTCATTCAAAAGTCCCATATTGTCTATACCTTTTATATATATATATACCAGGAAAGATAATTCTTTGTGTGTATCCCATTCTGTTGCTAATATACGGTTGCCATAACTGCTCTTCAGTTTGGCGGCAACAGGGCATTGGCGTTTGTGGATAATGATCCGGTCGTTTTCATCCACATATCCCAATACATCATCACCGGGAATAGGATGGCAACATTCGGCCATGATATATTTCTTCTGCAAACTTTCTTCCGTCAGTTTGAGCACCTCTTTCGGGTTGATTTTTTCTTTTTCCTGCGGTTCTTTCTCTTCCTGCTTCTCTTTGCTATTGCCGAAAGAGAAAGTCAGATATTTCTTCCAGTTACTGGTTTGCTTTTCTTTCAGTTCATTCTTGTCCGCTTCTCCCAAAACGATTGCTTTACTGCCAATGGCAGCCAGCAGTTCTTCCTCATTCTTGGCATTATGCAGTTTGCGTAGCTTTTCGATAACAGCTTCTTCCGGACGGACTTCCTCCTTTTTCAGAAACTCACTAAGGATTTCTTCTCCTATCTTCTGGTTTGCTTTACGCTCTTTGCGGAGAATGGCTGCTATCTTGGCGCGGGCACGGGCAGTGGTTGCAAAAACTTCCCATTGCGGTTGTACGCGTTGCGATTTTGAAGTAAGGATTTCAACTTGGTCACCACTTTGCAATTTGTGGCTCAACGGCACTAATTTATGATTGACTTTGGCGCCAATACAATGGCTACCAATATCCGTGTGCAGGGAAAATGCAAAGTCGAGAGCCGTAGAGTTCTGCGGCATAGTCTTCAGTTCGCCTTTAGGAGTGAACACGAATATTTCAGAAGCAAATAAATTTAGCTTAATGGTATCCAGAAAGTCAATGGCATCCGGTTGCGGATCATCTAATATCTCCTTAATCGTTCTTAACCATTTTTCCAATTCACCTTCATCCTCGCTGCCTCCTCCTTCTTTGTATTTCCAGTGGGCTGCGAAACCTTGTTCGGCAACGTCATTCATCCGTTCACTACGAATCTGGACTTCAATCCATTGTCCGTTGTTACCCATCAGAGTGACGTGCAATGCCTGATAACCATTAGCTTTAGGATGGCTGACCCAATCGCGCAAACGGTCCGGGTGGGGTTTGTATATCTTGGAGATAGAAACGTAGATATCGAAACAGTCATTGAGCTCTTCTTCTTCATTACGTGGTTCGAAGATGATTCGAACAGCCAGTAAATCGTATATTTCTTCGAAAGGAACATGTTTGGTCTGCATCTTGTTCCAGATGGAATAGATTGATTTTACACGGGCAAGTATCCGGTATTTCAATCCCATCTTATCCAGTTGGGTACGAATCGGGGCCGTGAAGTCGTTGAAAACCTTGTCACGTTCAGCGGCAGTAGCATTCAACTTCTCTTCTATTTCCGCATATTCTTCGGGATGTTCATATTTGAAGCTTAGATTCTCAAGCTCCGTTTTTATCTTATAAAGCCCCAAGCGGTTGGCAAGTGGAGCATAGATGTAAAGCGTTTCGCCTGCAATCTTATATTGCTTGTTGGGTAACATGGAACCAAGGGTACGCATGTTGTGCAAGCGGTCTGCTATCTTGATAAGAATGACCCGGATGTCGTTCGACATGGTGAGCAGCAACTTCTTGAAGTTCTCTGCCTGTGCCGAAGCGCGGTCACCGAAGATTCCACCGGATATTTTAGTCAGTCCGTCCACAATCTGGGCGATCTTCGGACCAAAGATATTCTCGATGTCTTCCACTGTGTAATCAGTGTCCTCTACCACATCATGCAGCAAGGCTGCACATATAGAAGTGGAACCGAGACCTATTTCATTGCATACAATGCTGGCAACGGCAATCGGGTGCATAATATAAGGTTCGCCCGAACGGCGTTTGATACCTTTATGCGCCTGATTGGCAAAGTTGAAAGCCTTCGTAATGATTTCAACTTTTTTGCGATGCTTAGTATTGAGATAATCATTCAGTAGTTCGTGGAACGCCTGATTAATCATCTCTTCGTCAGCTATTTCTTTGGGGGCCAGATTATCCATAATTGTTATCCTTTCACTTGCTTAGTTCTGCAAAAATAAGCAAATTTCCGAACGATGCAAGCAGGAAGTTATTTATTTGTATATTTTCAATCGTTTTCCTGCTGCAATTTTAGTGCTAGACATTCCATTCCACCTTTGTATATCCTTAATTGTGACACCATACTTTCTGGCAATAGTGGATAAAGTGTCTCCACTTTTTATTGTATAATAGGTCAGATTTCCCTTACCGGCAACTGCTGATGTCGTTTTGCGGGTTGCAGGTGTAATATCCTTTACAGCAACGGTTTTCCGGTTGCGGAACAACTCATCGGCACGATGCGTATAAATCGTATCTTGCTTATCGATAAAAGTACTGATCGCGTCAATAGGCAGTCTTAACGTATAAGGTTTGCTGTCACCCGGAATCATTTGCTTCTTATATTGCGGATTCAGACTCTTGATCTGATCCAGAGGTACATTACAAAGGTCAGCGATTTGTTCGAAGTGCAGATTTTTGTTTACTTGCACTGTGTCAGTACTTGCCGGAATATTAGTTTCCATCGGGCAGATATTGTGATCGCAGTAGTAAGTCATCACATAGTTGGCAGCGATAAAGGCAGGCACATAGCCACGTGTTTCTTTAGGCAGATAATTGTAGATTTTCCAATAATCAGTTTCGCCATTGGCACGGCGGATTGCCTTATTGATTGTACCGGGGCCACAGTTATAAGCAGCAATTACCAGGTTCCAGTCTCCATAGATATCATACATTTCTTTGAGGTAACGTGCGGCAGCCCAAGTCGCTTTAATCGGGTCACGGCGTTCATCTACCAGGCTGTTTGATTCCAAACCATAGATCTTACCTGTACCAATCATAAATTGCCACAGACCGGAAGCACCTGCACGTGATACGGCTGATGGGTTCAACGCAGATTCGATAATCGGCAGATATCTTAGTTCCAGTGGAAGTCCGTATGCATCCAGTGCTTCTTCAAAGATCGGCATATAGAAGTTGCAGGCACTTAGCATGAAAGAAACCTGATTGCGCAAGCGTCCTGCATACATATCGATGAATTTGCGGATAATATCATTATAAGGCATTTCCATGATGGCCGGGATGCGTGACAAGCGGTCGATATAGACAGAGTCACTGAATAAAGGATTGATTTCAGCCGTACTGCAATCCTTGCCTAAATCAATATAATTTTTAGCTTTCCAGTCATTCAATAGACTGTCAAGTGGATAAGTCATACTTTTAGGCAGGTCGATGCTTTCTTTGCGTTCAGTTCCATTTTCACGAATCACTACATCTACACTTTGCGCTTTTACCTGCGACGTGGCCACTAGTAAAAGAAAAATAATCGAACAATAGTTAACTAATTTCTTCATGCTTCAATAATAAGATCAATCTAAATTGTGTTTTTTAAAATCGTAATACGCATTGCAGACCAACCGACTTGTTTTTAAAACTGTTGGAGCGGAACTGGTTGTTATTATCAATAACGGCCGGCTCTACTTTCATACTCAAGTCGGGGGTTATATCGAAGTTGGATAACTCCGCATCTACATAAGCGTCGATGATAGAGATCAGGTAAACTCCGATAAATGCAAATATACTAAGGTCCCGATAACGACGGAACATATCTTTTCTTCTTTTTAGTGTGTTTTTTAGCTGCTCCTCATTATAAGTGGAGTTCGGGGGCAACAAATCTTCGTAACTTTTCGTATTCGGATTGCTGTCCATAATGTCCAGATAGGCTTGCGAATAGTCTTTGTACATCTTACCGTTCCAACTTAAGGCGTAAGCACAACCCGCAAATCCTCCATATATAATAGGTAATTTCCAGTATTTACGGTTGTAAATCTGTCCTCCACCGGGGAATACGACTGCCAGCCACGTTGCTTTGGTCGGATTCGGGATAAATATTTTCTTGTTAATATCTTGAGCAGGTGGCGGCACAGTGTCGGTCTTTACAACAATGGAGGCAGGTTGCTCTATCTTTTTCAGCTCTTTCTTGTTGGCTGCATCCAAGCTATCCGCTATCTGTATTTTAGCAGCTGACAAACTGTCGATGGCCGGAAGTTCTTTGGATGGTATGATTTGGATAGAATCCTTCTTCACCGAGTCCTGTATAATCGGATCACGATGCCTTCGTGCACGGGCTTTCGGCGCTTCGCGCTGTATGATTGTTGTATCTTTCCGTGCCGGAGTAACAGTGGATTGTGCATACACATCAATCCCTGCCACCTGTAAAAAACAGAGAAGCAGGGCGCTGACTAGTAACTGATATTTCTTACTTTTTCTTGTCATTTACTTCTTTAGCGTATCGAAGATTTCCATGATACGTTCCAGTTCCTCCTCGTTCCCGAAAGGAATACTGATCTTGCCTTTTCCCTTTTCAGAGCAGGTGAGTTGTACCTTGGTGTTGAAAAAGCCGGAGAGTTGTTGCTTCAATAAGTTGAATTCTTCAGGAAGTTTGCCACGTTTGGGTGTTATTTTCCGTGTGCCGCTTTTCACAGCTTCTCCTTCGCTTAATGATTTAACAATTTCTTCTACTTTGCGGACTGAATATCCGTGTTCTTGTATTTCTTCGAATATTTTAACTTGTAGTTTAGGGTCGCCTAATGAAATCAGCGCACGGGCATGTCCCATGTCCAGCTGCTTGTTTTGCAGGGCCATCTGTATTGGAGCCGGCAATTTCAGTAAGCGCAGGTAGTTGGCGATCGTCGTTCGTTTCTTTCCGATACGTTCGCTAAGACGTTCCTGTGTCAGTTCGTACTGATCGAGCAGATGCTGGTAGGCAAGTGCGATTTCTACGGCATTCAGGTCTTCACGCTGGATATTTTCAATCAGCGCCATTTCCATCATGTTTTCGTCGTCGGCAGTGCGTATATAAGCAGGGATTGTTTTCAGTCCTGCTCTTTGTGATGCACGATAACGACGCTCTCCCGCGATGATCTGATACTCATCGTCCGAGAGTTTGCGTAAAGTGATAGGTTGGATGATACCGATTTCCGCAATGGAATCAGCCAGTTCCTGCAATGCTGTTTCGTCAAACTCACGGCGGGGCTGGTTGGGATTGACAGTAATCTTTGCCAGCTCTATTTCATTAATGGAAGAAGACCCTTCGGTTTTCACATCATCCATTGAGAGCAAGGCGTCGAGACCACGTCCTAATGCATTTCTTTTTTGTGTTGCCATATCTTCTTCTTTCTTTTATTTATTTCGGTTGATAATCTCTTTAGCAAGGGCCAGGTGATTTTTGGCGCCGGTAGATTCCGCATCGTAAAGGATGGTCGGGACACCGTAGCTGGGAGCCTCGCTCAATTTCACATTTCGTTGAATAACGGTGTTGAATACCAGTTCCTGGAAATGACGTTTCACTTCATCGTAAATCTGATTAGCCTGACGCAGACGAGAGTCATACATTGTCAGTAAGAAACCTTCGATTTCTAAAGCCGGATTCAGTTTCGACTTGATGATTTTGATGGTATTCAACAATTTGCTAATACCTTCAAGAGCAAAATATTCAGCTTGAACGGGGATAATCACGGAGTCGGCTGCCGTTAGGGCGTTGATCGTGATTAGTCCTAATGAAGGAGAACAGTCTATCAGAATATAGTCATATTCTTTCTTCAAAGGCGTGAGTACTTCTTTTAGTATCTTTTCTCGGTTTGGGAGGTTCAGCATTTCAATCTCTGCTCCTACAAGATTGATGTGCGAAGAGATTACTTTCAAAGAATCAATCTCCGTATCAAGGATAGCGTCCTGTACGTTGGCTCTGTCAATAATACATTCATAGATAGTGCATTCCGACTGCTTGATGTCTACTCCCAAGCCGGAAGAGGCATTAGCTTGCGGGTCGGCATCTACTACGAGTACCTTTTTTTCCAGTGTAGCAAGTGAAGCTGCGAGATTAATCGTAGTCGTTGTCTTTCCTACACCACCTTTTTGATTGGCCAAAGCAATAATTTTTCCCATATTCTCTAAATT
>ENA-UESP01001065-UESP01001065.1-human-gut-metagenome-genome-assembly--contig:-NODE-1065-length-20262-cov-10.528264_pt1 | contig 20262 bp, 36 predicted proteins | sample MGYA00243003_ERZ508004 | MGnify/ENA primary metagenome ERZ508004 (study PRJEB26167, sample SAMN06115443) | human gut metagenome | host: Homo sapiens | place: China:Henan | collected 2015-07-29...
GGGAGCTTTCAGCTCCCACTGACAGATCGCGAAGCGACTGCGTTCATGAGCAAGTAGCGAAGCGGATTGCGAATGTCAGCTTTACAAATTACGGGGAATCTCTCTTGGCGCGAGAAGCGTGCCGGGGGAGATTTTTCGATATTTTTTGGATAATTCGGACGTTTTTAATAAAAACCTAATAAATTGTTCACAGGGAGGTCAGAGTTTTTTTGTATAATATTCAAGAAAAGCCAGGAATTCCTAAAAGGATAATTCGTTGCTGTTCACGCATTGCGCAAACAGCAACGGATTTTGTCGAGACTACTTTAATACATAAAGGAGCAAAAGATGAATATTTTATTTTTTTTGACCCCCAAAAGCGATGTTGCGTTTCTTTACGATGATGAGACCTTAAGACAGGCCCTGGAAAAGATGGAGTATCATAAGTATTCCGCTGTTCCGGTGATCAGCCGCTCTGGTAAATACATTGGAACCATTACAGAGGGTGATATGCTGTGGGGAATTAAGAACCAGTATGATTTGAGCCTGCGGGATTCAGAGCATATTTCTGTGTCAGCGATCAAGAGAAGATCGGATAACCGCCCCGTGTATGTCAATGCTACCATGGAAGACTTGATTGACAAAGCGTTGAACCAGAACTTTGTGCCGGTGGTGGATGATCAGAAGAATTTTATTGGGATCATCACCAGAAAAGATATTATCAGTTATTGCTATGGAAGGCTCTGTGAGGCAGAACGATCATGAATTTCCAGGAGATCGAACGGTATGAGGCAGCTGGAAGAGTCGCATTAAAGGAATATGGAATGGAGCAGTGGAGGTTTGAACTGCTTCATTGTTCAGAAAATGCTACATTTCTGGTGACAGAGCCGGAACATGAAAAGGACGGACTGACTGCTGGGACCGGTTTGGTTAGTGATGCCAGAAAACGGGTGATGCGGGTGGCAAGACCCGGATATCATACACTGGAGGAACTGGAGAGTGAGATCCGGTGGGTGGAGAAGATATGGGAAGAGAAGGTGGTTCCCGTGGCGAGGCCGGTGAGAAACCGGTGGGGGGATGGAGTGACCGTATCTGCATCGTTCTCCTGCGTTATGTTCGAGTTCATACCGGGTCACGCACCTGATCCAAAGCACGATGCCTGCGCCCTGGACGATTTCTGGGAGATCGGCAGAATGGCGGCAAAGCTGCATGAACAGGTGATCTGCTGGCCGGAGGCAGAAAAATTATGCCGCCCTCAGTGGGATTATGAACATATGCTGGGAGCCCAGGGACTGTTCGGAGACTGGCGGTTGTGCAGGGAACTGGATGAAGCTGGTTTTCAGATCATCGAGCGTGTCTGTGAAAAGATTCGGGCAAATCTGGTTCATTATGGAAAAAAACGAGAGAATTATGGACTGATCCATTCGGATCTGCGTGCAGCTAATTTATTAAAGGATGAACATTGTATACATGCTATTGATTTTGATGATAGCGGTTTTGGATGGTTTTTATATGACGCCGCCGCCGCTATCAGCTTCGTAGAATATGATAAAAGAGCCGGAGAATGGCTGAGCTCCTGGGTAAACGGTTACCGCGAGGTACGTCCATTATCGCCAGAAGAAGCGCATCTGATTCCAACCTTTGTTATGGCCCGGCGAATCCAGCTGATGGCATGGATCACCAGTCACGATGATTCTGACCCGGTGAAGGTGTATTACAGGGGATTTGCAGGGGAAACGGTGAAGATGGGAGAGCGATTTTTAATGGGTGATCCGGATTTTTTTCAGCTTTATCAGGAGAATTAGGAGAATCCTGAAGATCAGGATTCTCCCTGCAATAGCTTAGTTGTCACAGGAATCACAGCTGGAGTCCAGGCTGAGAGGCATGATGCCGATATCGCCGCAGCCGCCATTACCGCCGCAGCCGCCATTACCGCCGCAGCCGCCATTAGCGTTGCAGCCGCCATTACCGCTGCAGCCGCCATTACCGCCATATCCGCTATTTCTCATGGCATCTTCCCATCCCTCATGATATCCACGGCGGAAGCCATTTCGAAAACCATTCCGGAAGGACTGGTTACCACTGCAGCTATTGTTGCTGCTGCCATCGCAGCCGTTATTGCAGCCACCACATCTAGTATTCCAACGATCACAACCATTTCTACAACCGCCACATCCATTATTTCCAAAGATACACATATTCAAGTCTCCTTTTTGACTGGTTTGTATTGTATCCTATGTCCATCGGGGACAATGTGTGAATCTTGGTAACTATTCAGTTTAGTTACGAATCCTGTTTTTTGAGCCTGCAATTGGCAGAGAGGAAAACTAGGCGCTTAAAAAAGCACAGAAATTCCCTATATACCATAAAATAACTCTATAAGAATCAAAAAGGAGTCTACAATATGGACTGTGTATACAGAAACCAGAATACAGGCTGGTGTGGACAGACAACGGGCCCACAGGGCAGCTGTTATCCATCTGGAATGACAGGTTATCCACTGGCTATGGCATATATTCCGTGGCAGCAGTGGAAAACACCTTATGCTCCGGCAAAGGGTCTGAGCCGGGGAACAATTTTTGAAGATCTGGATCTTCCATTTGAGAAAGAGAGGTGTCGGGGCGTATGAATCAGAATTGCAGCCAGCTTTTAGACTATATCACCCAGGTCAGCTTTGCAGTGGATGAGGTGGTGCTTTACCTGGATACCCATCCTTATGATCCTGCAGCTCTGGATTATTACCATCAGGCGGTCCGCGCCAGAGAAAATGCCATGAAAGCATACGCCACAACCTGCGGCCCCCTGAATTTTGATCAGGTGACCTCTGAAAATAACTGGAACTGGATCAACAGCGCATGGCCATGGGAAGGAGGAATCTGCACATGTGGAAATATGAAAAACGCCTGCAGTACCCGGTAAAAATTACGCAGCCGAATCCAAAGATCGCACAGTATATTATGAGTCAGTATGGTGGCCCGGACTGCAAAAACCTATAAAACCCTCAGTAAGCCTTTGTTTATGCGGCTTCCTGAGGGTTTCTCTATGCATAGTATATTACCTTAAATTCCCCCTTTTGTCTATCATAAATAATCTTTTTTACAATTTTTCGCAAGGCATTTCCCTTTATCTCAAAGTCTATATTCGGATCTGAAAACAGGTCGTAGGCGGTCTGGATCCGCCGGAGCACTTCATCCTGATCAGGAATCTCGGCCTGTGGGGGAGGCGCTGCCTCCTGCAGCTTCTTCAAAAGTTCTTCCCGTTCTGCAGCCAGACGCAGTTTATTTTCCTTGTATTCTTCCAGGGTGTCGATGCCTGCCTCGTAGGCTTCCTTAATTCGCAGCTCTTTTAACGTGACTTTATCCAGCGCATCGGTGATCAGATCCTGTTCGGTGGCAGCAGCAGTGGTTTCCGGTGGAAGGTATTCATATTCAACAGATTCGGACTCCAGCACAGTTTTGATGGAATGCAGGAGAAGCTGCTCTGCCTTGGCAACGGTGATGGCGCAGGAGCCGGGATGCAGTCCCTTCGAGTATTTCCAGCATTGGAAGAAATCACTTCCATGATTAGACCGGACCCGGTTCAGGCTGAGTGAAGCACCGCAGACACTGCAGACCAGAAGACCGGAGAGCCAGTGACCACAGGAAGACACTTCGCGGCGTTTCAGAGGTCGGTACTCTGCGCGAATCCGTTCCTGGACTGCCGGAAAGATCTTCGTGACGGATGGGCGGACCTCGTGAGTCCCCTGGAAGGAATAGCCGTTCCACAGGACGGTTCCATTATAGAACTGGTTCTGCAGGATCCGGGAAATGGTCCGGCGTTCAAATGGATTCCCCCGTCTGGTCCTCCAGTGATGTTCATTGCAGGCCCTGGCGATGGCAGTCATATCTTTCCCGTCATAGTAGGACTGGAAAATGTATTCCACGATCTTATAGGTCTCTTCATTGATCACAAAAGCCTTTCCTTCTCCTACGGCCTCGTATCCAAGGGAAGGAGAGGACTGATAGCCCTGCCGCAAAGCCTTCTCCGTCATGCCGCGGACTACTTCTCCGGACAGATTGTAGGAGTAGTACTCGTCAAACCATTCGATGATGGTCTCGATCAGCCGCCCGAACATCCCTTCCATGATCGGTTCCGAGACACTTTTGATCTCCACGCCGCATTTCTTCCGGAGAATTCCCTTGTAAAAGGTTGATTCCTCCTGGTTGCGGGCGAAACGGGAAAATTTCCACAGGTACAGGCGCTTAAACGGTGCCGGTGACTGGGATTTAGCGATGGCGATCATCTTCTGAAACTCCGGCCGGTTGTCAGCTTTTCTTCCGGAGATTCCTTTTTTCTCTTCAAAGATGTATTCCGGAGGGATCACAAAACCATCCTTCTTTGCTTCATCCAGGATCACCCGAAGCTGGGCGTCGGGTGAAAGTTCCGTCTGATCATCCGTGCTGACGCGGATATAGGCCGCGCCGATTTCTAAGGCTTTTGGTGCCATTCTATCATCTCCTTGTGAATTTTACTGAAAAACGAGTATAAAAAGAACACCCCTTGCCAGGATGCTCTGGAGATGATATAATTCAGGTGTCGAATCTGATTATATCGGCCAGAGCAATCTGGTAAGAGAAAATCTATGTGAAGCCGTTCGGTGTTGGTAGCACCGGGCGGTTTTGCATTTCATAATATTTAGCAGAAAAATGTTCGATCATTAAACTGCTCTGTCCACCGGTCAATGATTTCAGCACTGTTGGCTTCGATTATTCTTAAAATTCCGCGAAGGATCTTTGGAGGAATTTTAGAGTTGTTATTGCTGAGAAGCGTGTGGCCGGTGCTTGTGATCCAAACCTTTGTGGCATTTGCGGAGGCTCTTCCTTCAGCGATATGAACGTGAATGGGCTCCAAAGGCATTCCCTCATTTGACCAGAAGTATACGATATAGGAGCCGATTCTAAAGATTTGCGGCATTTAGGATGCCTCCTTCCTGGGCAAATTCCATAATAAGGTGGGCATTATCACGTATAAGGCGCTTGAAATATGCCATTTCTTGATCTGAATATCCATGGACGCTTTCCCAAGTATAATCCGGGAGATAGCAGGTTGCATCGTGGAAACCGTCTCTTTCATCTGGGGTTTCAATGTAAACTTTTACACGTCCATCTGGGCGTAATTCGGAATGAGTAATTTCAGTATCATCGTTTAGTGTTAAATAGGGATACATCATAAAGTGACACCTCCTCGCTTAATAGTTCTGTAGTAAATCGCTGATGTTAATAGTCAATCCAGGATAAATCCCAACTGGAACGTCCTGAGAAAAGGAATAAATCATGGGTGCTACATCATCTTCGTAGTAGTAGACCACGACTTTTTCTTTTGCCGGATCCACGATCCAATACTCACGGACACCGGCCTGAAGGTAGATCATGTTTTTTAGGCCGTAATCCAGTTTCCGGCTGGATGGGGATACAATTTCAAAAATCAGATCGGGGGCTCCGGAGCATCCGCGAGAGAAATCTATGTGAAGCCGTTTGGTACGCCAATACCGGGCGGTTTTGCATTTTAAGTTGTGATTTCATTTAGTAAGGTCCACCTGTCAGTCCAGAAATTAACTCTGATGAACTTCCGGATGATGAAGATTCTGAATTGCTATTGGATTCATTTGACGGATGTTCGTTAGTATATCCTGCGTCAGCGGATGAACTTGAAGCGGATGAACCTTCGGAATAATTGGTGGATTCTTGGTGCTTAGGTCCAGCAGTTTGTCCAGGAGTTAATTCCGATGAACTTCCAATCGATGAGGATCCACCAGAATAATCAGTAGATTCTTGGTGTTTAGAATTGGTTGAGTCGATAGAAAAGTAAGATCTTCTGTCATCATCGTCGTCGTCATCATCGGAACTATGGTCAGTGATGACTTTTGTGGTATTTTGGGGAATATAGCCAGGAATCCATGCGCCATCGGCTCCTACGTAATATCCGGTAAGGACCCAACGGTTTTCATACATGGCACCGAAAGAATCTAAATAATAAAACTTATCGTCACATTTGATCCATCCGGTCTGCATGATAGAGTCGTTTCCAAAGTGATACCATTTTTCTTTATATTGGATCCATTCAGAAGTGGCTTTGGTTCCATCATCTTTTGTATAGGTCCATACTGGGCCATTCTGCTGCCAAGTTCCTGCAAAGACTGGGATAGCAGAGAGAAGAGAAAATACACCAGAGAACAAAGCTGATTTTATTTGTTTTTTCATATTGTTTATCTTCCTTTCAAACGTAATTCAATCAAATCTTTCTGATATCCCAGCACACGAGAAATCTGATCAATGGTATAGTTCTCATGTTCAGCCAGGGCATCGTCTCCGATCAGGAGATGCATGGCGAAGGTATCCGCTTCCATTTCATACTTGTAGGTATTGAAATGGGTTCTGGTATCCATGAAGATGGCGTTGGCCTTCTTATGAAGAAACATATGGCCAAGTTCATGGGCGCATACAAAAAGCTTTTCATGCTCTGGAAGATCTTCGGCAATATAAATGATATTGTTTCTTTGAAAATACTGGTAAAAGCCGCGGACACCTACCAGTGGGGTAAAAACAAGGATCACGTTTAAACCGCGGATTATTTCAAAGGGGTTTCTGGTCTGATGTTTACGAGCCAGATCCTCCGCCTTTTTCTTGATATCCATAGGCTAATCCTTCTTATATTTTTTAGGCGTATATTTTTCCTTATTTTTCTTTTTGGCCATTTCCATACCGATCTGCATGGCAGCCAGGATTGATTCTATGGCTTCTGGTGAAGCCGGATCGCCGTCGAACATCAAACCTTCTTGTGATAGTAATTGTTCTTTGGTCTGTTCCAGGATTTTGGCAATGTCTTTTTCGTCGCGGGCGGTAAGCTCCGGGGCTTTTTCTTTTGCAACATCTTCTTTTCCTGTCATCAGATACTCTAAAGACACGCCGAAATAATCGGCAATCTTTTGAAGTTTATCCTGCTTTGGAGTGTATCTTCCTTGTTTCCAGTTAGTTAATGTTGCGGTCGTGATCCCTGTTTCTTTAGCTACTTTATAGGCGGTTACTCCATACTTAGAAAGTAGCTGTTCAAAAATTTCATACATTATATTCCTTTCCGCCTAAATAGCTTAGAAAAATTAGCTAAAAATATTGACAAGCTAAGATAACTATGCTAATGTATGAATGTAGCTAAGAAAACTAAGCTACAAACAATGACATAGGCTTCGGTTTCTTAAATAACTTAGGTGGTACTTTGATTATATAAGAAACCTTAGCTAAAGTCAATAGATTTTAAAGAAGGAGGTGTCTATTTTGTATAAAAAATATGCAGAGCTGCGAGACAAGAGAGACATAACTGACTATAGAGTCGCAGCAGATACTGGAATTTCGACAGCAACGCTTTCTAATTGGAAGAATGGAAACTACGCACCGAAATTTGACAAGCTTCTGATTCTGGCGAAATACTTCGATGTTCCGGTGGAGTATTTCGCGGAAGAGAACTGAGAGGAGGCGAGAGACGTGGAGAAAGAAAAAACAGAGGATCTGCAAGGTGACACGAAAAAGACCATAGAAGAAATCGAGAGAGCACGTGATCAATGCCGCCAGGCTGAAATGCTTGCGGTGGCTGCATTGATCATCAGCGGAGTGGTTTTAATCATCCGGTTACTATAGGAACTATGATGGCGGCTATGCTTATTAGAATAGCAATAATCGAAGTGACTTTTGCGAACAGGGCTTCTTTTTTGGCTGACACTGCTTCAGATTTTGCAAATTCTAACTGTTCTTTTAAAATGTCAGTTTGTTTAATTGAGTTTTCTAACTCCTTATTGAAAATATTGTTTTGCTTATTGATGGAAGTTACCAACTGCTTTAAATATTCATACTGATTTTCAATAAGCTTAGATGGATCATTGTTGGATAATTTTGATAGTAACGGTGGATTTGGAAGTTGTAATTCAGAATATCTAAAATGTGATAATTCGCCGTAAGTAAACTGGCGTAGATCTTTGTGTTTCAAGTATGGCACATATTTCCTTTTTCTTATACTCGGCTCTGGCGGGAGCCTGTATAAAAAGTATAACTCTAAGGAGATATGGAAGCAAGTTCGACTACCTGTTTGCTACTGAAGACGAGAGGGGGAAGAGCAAATAGGAGTTGAGGAAGCGGACGAAGGGGGGAACATAGTTGACTAGTAACCGTACATACCAGCACTTGCATAACTTACAGAGAGGTGGTTGAGATGAAAGAAATCAAAGTGATTAATGCATTGGATATTGACGGGAAAGAAACTCCGTTTTCTGAATTGACGGTGGAAGATCAAAAGCAGATGGCGGGAAAAATCCGGGATACGGTGATGAACTTCGCTGGATACAGAAGAAAGACCGCCTGATGGCGGTTGTGGTGGACAAGCCTGCGAGAGGAGATAAAGCATGAAATTGAAAGATTTGCTGAAAAAGTTTGGTGGTGGCGCCTGTGTATCGGTGTATGACGTATTCGGAAATTATTGTAGGGAGGCAAGCTATGATTATTATGATCTGCCTAAGTGGGCGAGATCGAGAGCTGGACTGCAGGAGTTTCTTTCTGATGACAATCCAAACCATTATAGATCGACATGCATCACGTTGGAAGCATGGTGGCCAGATGTTGAAGACCGCAAGGTTGAGAACTGGGGAATTGAGATCAATGGACATGGTGAACCGGTGGTATGGGTCTGCCTGGAATGTACAGTTGGTGGGAGGGAAATGTAGATGAGAATCTTAAGAGTAATTTCCTGGGACAAGCTCCGGCAGGAGTATCACCAGGAACGGTTGAGAAAGCAGGCGTGGCTCCGGGCAATCAAGGAGGTTATCAAGGCGGTGCTTCTGGGTGTGGTGGTTGGAGCGCCGATCGGGGCCATGTTGGCAGTGTGGAGGGCATTATGGATCTGATGAAGTTTACGGACTGGTTGGTCCAGAGAGTGTTGTTTTTAGGTGGTTTACTGCTTCTGGTAATGGCAGTATCGAGAATCTTTTAAAGGAGGTGGGGCCTATGAAAAGCAAATACCTGTGCCGGGTGTGGATGTAAGACCTGGTGCTGGGAGCGGGACCGGGATTACCGGTGCCGGAGCTATAAAAAATGGACCCGTCAGCGGCAACTGAACGAGTCCAGAAACAATGAATATGTTCAACCTCAGTATAGAGGAAGATTGGAGGAAAATCAAGATGGTAAAGGTAACAGTTGAGGAAAAATATATTTACCTGTTAGAGAAAGTAACTGAGGCGTTAAAAAAGACAGTTCTGAAAGAGAAGAGAGGAAAAAGAAATGAGGACTGATGCTTTTATCCCAGAAAATGCTAACGAGGAGACCCTGATGCTTCAGGGACGGATCAATGCCCTGGCTGCGGTGCTGGCCTATACCAAGGGTGAGGCAATCAGTAAGGAACTGGTGAAAGCGATTGTCGGGATTGAGCCGGAGGAGGATGTGTAGCGATGTATGGATATGTCTGTAAGCACTGTGGAGCCAGGCTGGATCCTGGAGAAAAGTGCGACTGCGAGGAGGAGAAACAATGGTCACCAGGACTGTATTCCAGAGCCGGGAAGAATGGCTGGAAGGAAGAAAAGGACACATCGGCGGTTCGGATGCGAGCGTGTGCGTCGGCATGAATCCCTATAAGGATAATATCCAGTTATGGGAGGAGAAGACGGGCCTGGTAATCCCGGAGGATATTTCCGATAAATCTTATGTGAAATATGGAACAGAGGCGGAGCAGCATATCCGCGCTCTGTTCGCTCTGGATTTCCCACAGTATCAGGTTCTGTATGAAGAAAATAACATGTTCCTTAATTCTGATTACCCATGGATGCATGCGTCCATGGATGGGGAGCTGATCGATGAGAATGGTCGGCATGGGATACTGGAGATTAAGACCACCAATATCCTTCAGAGCATGCAACGGGAGAAGTGGCATGACCGGATCCCGGACAATTATTACTGCCAGATCCTGCATTACCTGGCAGTGACGGAGTATGAGTTCGCGGTATTGAAGGCTAGGCTGAAAAGCGAGTGGAAAGGTGAACTGATCATCAAGGAAAAGCACTATTTCATTGAGAGAAGCGAAGTAGAAGAAGATATCAAAATGCTGGTGGAGGCGGAGAGAAGGTTTTGGGAATGCGTAGAGAGCGGACACAGGCCGGATCTGATCCTTCCGGCAATTTAAAAATGAAGGAGAAAAAGTATGGAACTGAAGATCTACAGCCCGCAGGACGCAGGATTTATCCAGCGGATCGACTGGAACTTTGAGGAGCTGAAAGCGGAGATCACTGCTGCGGCGCAGGAGTATGAAACTTCTGTTTACACGGATGATACGATCAAGGCGGCAAAGGCTGACCGGGCAAAGTTAAATAAGTTTGTGGATGCCCTGGAGGGAAAACGAACCGAGATCCGTAAGAAACTTCTGGAACCGGATGAACTCTTTGGACAGCAGGTAAAGGAACTGACCGGGATCGTCCAGAGGGCGATCAAGAACATCGATGGCCAGGTAAAAGATTACGAGGAGCGCCAGCGGAAGGAAAAACTGGACAAGGTCCGGGAGTTTTATGAGGAGAATATCCAGGATCTGGCAGAATATCTTCCCTGGGAGCGAGTGATGAAACCAGAATATGGCAATGCCTCCAAGACGATGAAATCCATCAAGGAAGAGATCATGGTGCTGATCCAGAAGGTGGCTGAGGGACTGGCAATCTTAAATGAGGTGGACAGTCCTTATGCCAGAGACATGAAGGAGGTCTTTTTAAAGACCTATGACATCGGCACCGCCATGGCAGAGAGAAACCGCCTGGAAGCCGCGGAGCAGAAGCGGAAAGAATACGAAGCCGAGATGGCCAGAAGAAAAGCGGAACAGGAAGCCAGAAGAAAGGCGGTAACCCAGGCGGTGGCAGCTGCCGGAAGAAAAATGGAGGAGAAGGAACTGGCACCAGCGCCGAAAGAAGCGATTGAGACGATGCAGGATCCAGTCTATGTATTGGATTTCCGTGTCCATGCAACGGAAAAGCAGTTGGATGATCTGAAATACTTTTTAAGAAGCAACGGCATCCGGTTTGAGCCGGTACCGAAACAGTAGAAGGAGGAGTAAAGATGGCAGTAGGAAACAGTTTAGCATCAAAAGCGCAGCAGAAACCAGAGAGAGTGGAGTTTGAAGTAGCGGGAGAGAAGGTTGTGCTGACCCCGCAGACGGTTCGTGACTATCTTGTGAGCGGAGATAAGGAGCGGGTGACCATGCAGGAGATTGTGATGTTTATCAATCTTTGCAAATATGCCGGACTGAACCCATGGTTGAAGGAAGCGTACTGTATCAAGTATGGAAACGAGCCAGCGACCATGGTAGTCGGTAAGGAGGCATTCATGAAGCGGGCAGAAAAAACACCGGGTTATGACGGTATGGATGCGGGAATCATTGTGATGTCTGGAAATGAGATTACATACCGGAAAGGAACGTTGAAGCTTCCTGGTGAGGAGATCCTTGGCGGCTACGCGGAAGTCTACAGGAAGGACCGTTCCCATCCGTATCGTATTGAGGTGTCTTTCGAGGAGTATGTAGGCAGAAAGAAGGACGGCAGCTTAAATAGCCAGTGGTCCAAAAAGCCAGCCACCATGATCCGTAAGGTGGCGCTGGTGCAGGCACTCCGTGAAGCGTTTCCAGATAATTTTTCCGGCTTATACAGTGAGGAAGAAGTGGAGAATGGGGACGGCGTGTTTGAGCCGCCTGTGATCCCTGCAGAGACCAGACCGGAGATCCCACAGCAGAATCCGACCGTGGCAGACGTCACAGGCCAGATGCAGGGAGCAGCGGATCCGACGGCATCATTTTTTAACTAAAAATAACTTGAGGAAAGGAGGCACACTCCATGGCGAAGAAAAGAATCAGCATGGATGATATGTGCGGCGGCGCGCTGCTCCAGCGGTTCAACATGGAAATGGCGAAGATTGGACGGAACATCATGGATCCGAATACCGACCCAAGGAAGCCGAGAAAGCTGACCATTTCCCTGACATTCAAAGCGGATGAGAGCCGGAAATCGTTAACTACCAGCATCAGCACAAGCAGTTCTCTTGCACCGCTGGGGCCGATCAGCACGATCATGCTGGCCGGACAGGACATCCGGACCGGAGCAATCAACATCCAGGAACTGGATAATTACAACAATTCCCTGCAGGTGGCAGGGGAGAGAACTACGGTGCAGGCGGAAGAAATCCGGCCGGAACCGGCACAGGCATTTGACCCGGAAACCGGAGAAATTTATGGAAAACCGATTGATTTAAGAGCAGCGCAGTAAAGGAGAAGATGTATGTTAGAAGGATTAAGAGAAGCATTGAATTATGTGGTGGATTTAGGAAAAAAGGCAGAGGAGCCGAAGGTGTTGGAAATCTGCGGAAAGACCTATGCAACCAGGGAACTGGTCCGCTATGGGAAATGTGATAAGGCAAGTGCTATTGAAGCCCATACCCTGTCGGCATTAGTGGAGTATATTGAGCGGTGCGGTGAGGAATTCCAGGCTAATATGTTGATTCATGTGGTAAGCCCGAAAGAGGTCCGGTTGATCTCGACACTGGATGAAAACCGGACAAGAGAGACTTTGTTTATCAGTAGAGCGGAGGTATCTGAGTTTGGCTTTGATATATGGTATGACCAGGAGCGTTTCATGATCGAACTGCAGGCCAATTTCCTGATGAATAATGATCTGGCGGCGGTTATGAAGATGGCCGGAAATATCGATAAGAATAACAGTACCAATTTCACCGATGATGGTGTGACCCAGGTGGCTACCATCAACGTGGGTGTGGCTGTGAAGGCGGATGCCCTGGTGCCGAATCCGGTGGAACTGATCCCGTTCCGTACCTTCCAGGAAGTAGAGCAGCCAGCAAGTAAGTTTGTATTTCGTGTTGGTAATCAGGAAGTACCGACATTCAAACTGGTCGAGGCAGAAAATAGCATTTGGAAGAATCAGGCGATCGAGAATGTAAAGAGATTTCTTCGGGATGCACTTCTGGAAGAATTCAGAAGAACCATTCCGATCATCGGATAATGAAGATCCTTTTGGCAGGATGATGTGTCACAACATTGAATGCCATGGAATATAACCTTTTGGGACCGGTGAACCTGACTGTCTGCCGGTCCCAACCAAGTGAAAGTAAGGCGGTGATGACCATGCCAAGGCCCCAGAAGCGCGGGCTTGATTACTTTCCGTTAGACACGAATTTTTTCTCAGACAATAAGATCCGGATACTGAAAGCCCGCTATGGGGTAAATGGGATCATGGTTTATATTTATCTGCTTTGTGAGATCTACAAAAACGGCTACTACTTAACCTGGGACAGTGACCAGAAGTATATCATGGCCGATGAATTGAATCTCACGGATGGGTTCATAGAGCAGGTGCTGGCATTCTTACTTGAACGGTCACTGCTGGAGAGCAAACTTTTCCTGTCGGACACTGTCCTCACCTCACCCGGAATACAGAGGAGGTTTCAGCTTGCCGTGAAAGAGCGGGCAAAGAAGACTCCGGTTAAAGTAGAGGGTTTCTGGCTTTTGGATGAAGAAACGACGGAACCCTTTATTCAAGTGCAGCTTCAAGCAGGTAATTCCGTGAAAAATGAAGATATTTCCCGGAAAAACGTGGATAGTTCACAGGAAAAATCCCTAAAGGAAAGTAAAGAAAAGAAAAGTAAAGGAAAGCAAAGTAAAGAAGGGAAAAGCGCTGCGGCCAAGCCGCCCGAACCAGACCGGCTGATCGCTGAGTGTGGCTTCTCCCTGGATCTGGAAGAGGCAGTGAAGAACTGGGTGACCTATAAAGCGGAGAAACGCCAGGCTTATAAGGAAACTGGTTTTAAGAACCTGCTTTCCCAGATCAAAGGCAATGCGGAGCGGTATGGAGACTGGGCGGTTGCCCAGCTGATCCGGGAATGCATGGCCAGCAACTGGCAGGGGATCATTTTTGACCGTCTGCAGAAAGAAAAGAACAGTAACCGCTCCGGCACTGGAAACGGTAACGGGGTAGATTGGAGTAGGGTATGACGAGAGACGAAGCGAAACATCTGGTGATGATGGTGTCAGCGGCTTATCCGAATTGGAAACCGATGGATCTAAGAGGGACGGTAGATACCTGGGCGGTTATGCTCCAGGAGTACGAGTACCAGTCTTGTGTGGTAGCGTTGAAAACCTATATTTTGACGGATACGGCCGGATTTGCGCCGAGCATTGGCCAGCTGGTGGAAAAGCTCCAGCAGGCAACAAAACGTGAGAATATCGGAGAACTGGAAGCCTGGTCCATGGTCAGCAAAGCACTCCGGAATTCCACGTACCATGCCGAAGAGGAGTTTGCCGCCCTGCCGCCGGTGCTTCAGAGGACCGTGGGAAATCCAAGCAATCTGAAGGAGTGGGCGGGAATGGAGATGGACACGGTCAACAGTGTGATCCAGTCCCATGTGGTACGGAATTACCGGGTGGCAGTGAAATCCATGCGGGATGATGCCAAGATTCCACCGGCTTTGATGGGACTGCTGCAGGACATGAGAAAAGAACCAGAGTGGGTAAAGATCCAGAAACCACAGGAACAGCCAGCGCTTGGCAGCGAAAGCATGATTGAGAAAAAGACGCCGCCACCAGAGCGGACTCAGAGGCTGATCGATGAACTGTTACATAGAACGTAATAAGACAGGGGTGAGAAGATGGAGAATGAGAACCAGAACGAGATTGTTGAAAGCCAGAATACAGAGATTGCGCCGGAGCAGAGGTACTACAACGGTCCGGTGACCCTTGAGGAAGCGGAGTCCTATATCACTTCCGGCCTGGTCAGTACGGCAAGAAACTATGTGGCCATCGGCTACTGGCTTCGCCGGATCCGTGACGGGAAACTGTACGAGGAAGAGGGACATCAGAATTTTGAGCAGTATGTGCATGAAAAATATGGCAAAGACAAGGGATGGGCGAGTAAGTGCATCAAGGTAAACCAGCAGTTATCTAAGGACGGGGATTCCCCACTGCTGGACAGCCGGTACCGGGACTACAGCACCTATCAGCTGGTGGAGTTGGCTTACATGACAGAGGAGCAGCGGGAGCAGGCAACACCAGAACAGACTATAAAGCAGCTCCAGGAGATCCGGAAGCCGAAGGAGATCCCGTATTATGACATCGATGGCCAGCAGGAGATGGAAAAGGATTATCCGGAAGTGATCCCGGTTGTGATGTCACAACTTTTTCCAGAGGAAGAGATCCCGGAACAGGAAGAGCAGGAACCGCCGGTGGTGGAACAGGCAGAGGTTTCCCGGTATTTTGAGACAAAGCAGGAGTCAGTTCAAGGTGAGCCAAGGAAATGTATTACGGGAAAAAGTAAATATGGCTTTTGCGTGTGCTGCGGGAAAGATGGGGTACAGTGTTGTGCAGCGTGTGTCGAGGACTGCAATGTCAGGTGTGGGTGGCTGGAGGAGCAGATAGAAAAAACGCCAGCTGCCGATGAAACAGAAAACGCTGCCGAAAAGCAGCGGACCGGAAACTGCCTGTATGCCCCGAACCATTTGTGTACGCTTTCAGAAGAGGCAAAGCGAAGTCCTGGGATTGGAGAAGATTGTACCAACCATTGCTGTTTCGGATGTGTGAGGCATGGGGACTGTAAGATGGAATGCACGGTGTCAGCGGATCATTCAGAATTGCAAAATGTACTGGAAAACGATGTAGAAAAGCAGCAGGGAGAAGATCGGATAAAACCAGAAGAGAAGCAGGTAGATGTGAATTCAGAGGATTGCGAGGAAAGTGATGATGCATCATCGGCTGAGATAACAGATCTGCAACTTTTGAGAGATATGCTGGAAAGAAAGAAGCGATTACTGTCTACAAATCTTGCAATTCCTGGGATTGATGAATCGGACGAGCATATCCGGATGCAGAAGTTGGAAGTAGCTGCGCTGGCGTCAGCGGTATGTGATCTGGAGAATCTCATTGAGCCGGAGGAGACTGTTGATGAGAAACCGGAACAGCCGGAACTTCCTTACTTGCGAAACAACGATCAGAGGGCTGCTTTTATTGACGCTTATGAGTCCTGGCCGTTATGGATCGAGACAAAGGAGACAGGAGAACGATACTATCGGTATGAGCTTCCAGATGGAACCAGCTTTGTGGTGAAAACATACCACTCGATGCTGTATGACTATAAAGCAGGAGTTGGGATGCGATACAAAGAGGGATATGGAGCAAACGAACAGTATATTTTGGAACCCGGAAAGTTCTTCCGGGACTGCCAGAGTAACCGGTCATCCATGATCGAAAAATTAAAAGAACTGCAGAAAAGGGAGAAAGAATCATGATAGGGTTGGGAGTAAAGAATCCGATCCGTGAGAAGGAACTTCAGCGATTGAAGAATTCTATCAAGATCGGTGACAGGATTAATGTCAAAACCTTGAAAGTCAGCCAGGGTAGACATGCATCTGGTGCCACCAGCGCTATGGCAGTGGTGAGAGGAACCGTGGTGGCGAAGTATCCACATCTGGTGCTGGTGGTGCTTTCAAGTGGCTTAATGGAAAGTGCGACATGGGCGGAGCTGGCAGTGCAGAAGAGAGAAAAAAGCAGGAAAGACAGATGATGGATAAATAATCAGGAGGGGAAATACGATGTTGGAGAAAATCATGGAAAATAATCAGGTGAGCCTTATTGGAAAGATTGTTTCAGATTTCACATTCAGCCACAAAATGTTTGGCGAGGGCTTTTATCTGGTGGATCTGGAAGTCAACCGTTTAAGCGGACATGTGGATGTGATGCCACTTATGATCTCAGAACGTCTGGTAGATGTCACAGAAAATTATCAGGGCTGTACCGTAGAGGCTATTGGGCAGTTTCGTTCTTACAACCGGCATGAAGGCTCCAGAAAACGGCTGGTACTTTCTATATTTGTCCAAGAAATCCATTTTATGGAGGAATTTACAGATTATACAAAGACGAATCAGATCTTTCTGGAGGGCTATATCTGCAAGACGCCAATATACCGGAAAACTCCTCTTGGAAGGGAAATTGCGGATATCCTGCTGGCGGTAAACCGTCCATATGGCAAATCCGATTACATACCATGTATCGCCTGGGGCAGAAATGCCAGATATGCGTCTAATTTCCAGGTTGGTACCAGAGTCTGCATCTGGGGAAGAGTCCAGAGCCGGGAGTATACAAAGAAGATCAGCGAGTCGGAATGTGAGACGCGGGTGGCTTATGAAGTATCGGTGCAATGCTTGAAGGAAGGAGATAGCAGATGGGAAAATTGACACAGCGGGATGATCAAGGAAACTGGTGCTTGAAAGGTGTGAAGTGGGAGCAGCTTCGTGCAGGCAGTATAATCACAAAAGATGTGGAGCAGGCAATATGTGAAGCCGTGCATAAGCTGAAAGAATATGAACTTGTTGGCGAAGTATATGAACCAATGAAAAAATTGGTTGAAATTAACAAAGAACAGAATAGGCTTGCACTTGAGGCATTTGAAGCAAGACGAAAGTGGATTCCAGTAACGGAGCAGTTACCGGAACCAGAAACCTATGTATTGGTTTCGTTCTCCAACTTTTCATTGCCGATTATAGGAAGATATGACGAGAATGAAGAAGGCGGGGCGTGGTTTGCTGGCGATGAGGATGAACCACTTGTCAGCCAGGACATGTTCGTGAATGCCTGGATGCCATTGCCGGAGGTATACAGAGAGGAGACTTGGGATGAAGAGACAGATTAATTTTGAAACAGCTATGGAACTGGCGAAGAGAGGCAAGGAAGTATTTACATTAATGCCTACAGATAGCAGTGACTCATGGGTGTTAATGGAGCCTGGAACGTTGGAAGAAATGCTGGAGGGTGTTCTATTCTTTGAGGAGACGGACGAACCGATCCCGGCAAAAATTGAAGTAGATAATAGTACACTGGAATGGATTCAGAAACGGTTTGAAGCAACGAAGTAGAGTCAATATGCGTTAACTCAATTAGGAGTTGAGTTAAATTGAAAATTATTAGGGAGTTGGAGGTGAGACCAGTGGACAAGGATGTTCTCGTCCAATACTGCGAGATGAAAGAAGAGATTAAGGACATAAGGAGGAGAATTGAAAAACTGGATCGCTTCCTGGCAGATCCGCCGATCGTTTCCGACACGGTGAAAGGAACCAGGAAAGACGGAACCATTGGTCCGATCAAAGTCACCGGCATTCCAGATCCGGAGATTTCGCGGAAGCAGAGAGCCAGGGAGCGATACAGAAAACTACTGGAAGCGAAGGAAACGGAACTGTTGGAATTGATGGGGCAGGCGGAGGAGTACATAAGCAGTATCGAAAAATCAGAACTGCGGATCATGTTGCGGCTGTATTACATCGATGGTTTAACATGGTTACAGGTGGCGCATAGGATGAACCGGATTTTTCCGAAAAGAAGTCGAGGTTATACGGAAGATGGCTGCAGGATGAGAAATAAAAGATTTTTTGAAAATCTGTAAAATGTTCGGAAATGTTCGCTTCAAAAGTGGTAGTATGCTATCATGCGATACGCAGATATGGTTATCTGATAAAAATCTCCTTACAAAGACGGCGGGTCAGCAGAAGCCCGCCGTCAACCCCTTTCGAAACGTAGCTCAGAGGCAGAGCAGCTGGCTTATATCCAGCGTGGCGGGGGTTCGAGTCCTCCCGTTCCGATGGTTTCATGACCATAATTGATTTTCTCCCCTGAGATCCTTGTAGAAATGCAAGGATCTTTTTATAATGTATAACGAATACACAAAAAAGAAAAATATTCAACAAACTGTTGACTGAATTAACAATATATGCTATCATTAATGTGTAAGAAATCAAAAGGGTGAGGAGGAAATGCTATGTTAACAAGTTTTGGTAAGACATTGCGAAAGATAAGAATCGATCACAATGAATTGCTGAAAGATATGGCCAGACGCCTAAATGTTACCGTGGCATATTTATCAGCAGTTGAAAATGGTAATCGCGAGGTACCGGACAGTTGGATTGATATAATTGCTGATTCGTATGGCTTATCTTCAAAAGAAAAAAAAGAACTTCAAGAATATGCATATGAGGATAAGGATTCGCTAAAAATTAATTTTACAGCAATTCAGGACGAAGAAAAAGAATTGGCATTGGCATTTGCCAGATCGTTTAAAACTTTGTCAGATGACGAAAGACAAGAGTTATTAAAGATATTTAATAAGTAGCAGGAGGTTTTGATGAGTTATATTGCAAGAAGTAAATCTAGAGTTCAAATTCGAGAAACTGCAAGGTTGATTAGAAAACTTCAGGGAGTAGAAAATGAACTGTATTTTCCAATTTTAGATTTTATGGAAAAGACACTCCCGTTGCTTATTCCAGAATTTTCACTTAGGGTAGTTCCTAAAGTGGAGATGGAAGGATGCGAGGGCTTAACCATTCCTGAAAAAAATGAAATATGGATTCGGGAAGATGTTTACAGTCGTGCGTATGATGGTGGTGGAAGAGAGCGTCTAACGATAGCACATGAACTTTATCATTACCTTGAACATTCGAGACAAACTGTGGCATTTGCAAGGACAAATGGAATTGCCGTTCCTCCGTATAAAGATCCGGAATGGCAGGCAGATGCTTTCGGAGGTGAATTGCTAGTTCCATATGATTTGGCAAAAAAACTATCTACAGAGCAAATTGTTGAATTGTGCGGTGTCTCTCAGCGAGCAGCTGATGTACAGTTTCGAAAAATGCATTGATGTAATGGGAGTGATCTCCTATACATAGAAAAAACCAAGTACATAAAGTACTTGGTCAGTTGTTGAAAGTGTTTCCACTGTTCAACTGGTTTATAATTCTTTCTCGACAATTGAATTATAACACGGTGGTTACTCTTTCGCAAGTGAAAAATGCGAAAGGAGGGGATATCTATGTGGATTTTTCGCGCATGGATCACCACCAAAGATGGTGAAAAAATTTACGCCAAAGATCACGGTAAGAGAGCCTTCAGATTCTGGGTTGGCCCAGGACCAGAGCCTACAAAGAAGAACTAGTTGACGGTAGGAGGGACTTTTACCAGTTGAAGTACCTCTGGTTTCAAGAAAGGAGCCAGAGTTATGGCAAAGACAAAAAGTAGTGTAAGAGGTATGCAGCAAAAAAAGATTGTGGTTGTAAAACCGTATGTGAAAAAGGATGGAACCAAAGTCGGGGGACATCGTAGATCTACACCAAACTGATTTAGAAGGGCACCTGCCAGCATGGTGGGTGCTTTTCTTTTGCGATGTTAGGTGGTATGATGAAAGAAAGGGGGATT
>ENA-UESP01001071-UESP01001071.1-human-gut-metagenome-genome-assembly--contig:-NODE-1071-length-20165-cov-4.218339_pt1 | contig 20165 bp, 19 predicted proteins | sample MGYA00243003_ERZ508004 | MGnify/ENA primary metagenome ERZ508004 (study PRJEB26167, sample SAMN06115443) | human gut metagenome | host: Homo sapiens | place: China:Henan | collected 2015-07-29...
ATATATCAAACACTAGTTCTGTTTTTTACAAGAAGATTTGGCACACCTAACTCATCACTAAAGTAACGAGAATGCGGTGTGCCGTTTTTCAAGGTTCCTGAGACTGGCAGGAAACTATATCTCAGTGTCATCATTGATCTATATGATCGATTTCCAGTTGCGTATGTCATAAGCGGAAGAAATGACAATAAGCTCGTGTTTGACACATACGGTAAGGCTCTCAAAGATAATCCGGATGCCAGGCCGATTTTTCATTCTGACAGAGGTTTTCAGTACACGAGCAGAATATTTCAGAAAAGGCTTCGAGAACAAGGCATGGAACAGTCTATGTCCCGTGTTGGACACTGCATTGATAATGGACCTACTGAAGGATTGTGGGGGATTATCAAATCGGAGAGGTATTGTATGTATAAGATAACCGACGAGATATCTTTACGTTCGGCAATCGACAAATATATAAAGTTTTATGCCGAAGAAAGACTGCAGGAAAGATTCCATTGCAAAACGCCACTGGAAGTACGAAGCGAAGCATTATCAGCGGAAACCCCGATACAATATCCGATTGCTGAGAACAAAAGAATAGAAGCATACAAAGCAAAATGGTGTGCATAAATGTCTCATAACATAAATATCCGCCACACTGAGTCAAATGTGGCGGATATCTATAAACTTATTTTAGATTTTTTACTTGTCTACTTGACAGGGGGCTGATCACTTTTGCGTTTCTTTTTTCCATTTCTTAATCCCTCTCTACCCCTTTTATTTATCCCAAACTATACCATGCCATGATACCGCAAATGCCTTAAAAAATCAATGACCCTACTTCCAGTGAATCACTGCTTCCACCGAATCCGTATACTGATCATCAGTGATGGACTTGTAACGGGAGCCGTCATACCAGTCGGTGAAACCGTTGTCAATTTTGTAAATATTTCCAGTTTCAGTGTCCACGATGCGCTCGTAACCCAGGGTAGCGTCACTCTGTTTCTGGCTCATAATATCCTGGCTCCGGTTCCGGTTTTCCCAGGAAGACATGATGCTGTCGGACATCTCACTGGCTGACTGGCTGAGAGACTGGGAGGTAGAGGCCGCCTGATTGCTCTGGGACATGGCAAAGCTCTGGAACTCCGGCGTATAATTAAGACTGCTGAGAACTTTATTCAAAGTAGGCTGCCAGTCCTGAAAGGTTCCCTTTTCTGCACTGAGGACTGTCAGATTATAGACAGAATAATATCCCATTCCCGTGCCCATGGCAAAGGGAACCACATCCGCCGTGAACATTCCTTCTCCCGTTGTGCCATTCTGTGTAAAATCCGCCCGAAGAATGGAGGGGGAAATAGCAACGCTGCTCATTCCCTGAGTACTTTCAAAGCTCTCTGTCACAGAAAAATCTGCAATGTACGGTGTCTGAATATCCGCATAGTCAGCAGTTGCATTCATTGCGTCTGCAAACTGTGGGAATATTTCAAAGACTCCCTGTGTCGATACATTCGTAAGAATGGGACATTTTCCAAACAAATCACTGGAAAGCGCCATCATCGCCCGGGAATTTTCATCTGAAAATAATGGTTCCATTTTTAGCATAAAGAAAATCTGATTTACCGGATTCTCCGGATCAAAAACATGAATTGCATGAAACATACCGGTGTACATGGCAGAAGATTTCACGCTCCAGCCTTCCGGAATATTCATACTGAATTCTGTACAGCTATAAGGCACCAGCTCCTGAGCAGATGCCAGCGGAACGACTGTCCAGCTGTCCTCTACCGATGCTGCTATGCTGGAGGCTGTTTGCTCACCATCTTTTTCATCCGGTGCAGTCACAGCTGCTACGCTTCCTGGCCGTTCAAATACCATCTCTGTATCGGCATTTGCCAGCATCAGCACACCATCCTCCAGCGTATAGAAATCTGCCACATCCTCCATGGTAATACTGCTATCATCCCAGGTCAGATCATAGACTGTACCATCATAATCCATGGTTCCGGTACCGTCCTCCAGGAGATCCAGAGTCATGGCAGTTCCCATCTCTTCCAGATCCTCCTTGCCGACAGTCATACCGTTATAGGTCATGCTCACAAGCTCCCATGTTCCTGCCGCAGTGTCTGCGGCAGCAGTCGTTACAGTATCCACTGCGGCATCCGTTCCCACATTTGATGCTGTATCTGCTGCTCCGCCACAGCCGGTCAGTAAAAGCACCGCAAGCAGTAATGTCCCTGCCTTCTTTCCATCTCGTAATCTCATCGCAGACCCTCCTCCGTAAGATCATCCCGTATCACATTCTGAACATTCTTCCAGCCCTCTGTCTCATAACAAGTGTTATTTCTCAACAGGTTTCCGGCTTCAAAATCCAGCGTCCAGACATTTCCGTCCGCCATTTGGAAAGCAAGAGTCTCTCCGGCGTCCATGGTGCGAAGCTCTGTCTCCTCCCCGACGACAAGCTGCTTCAGAGCCTTCATACAGGCATCGATGGTAGCTGCATCGGTAATCTGCCATTCATTATGAGCCTCCCCCTCCTCACTGTAGGTAAGTGCTATGGGAGTTTTCACATATTGTGCGATCTCACCCAGGGACATGGCCGGAAACTCCACCTTATTTCCCATTACATCATCCTTTCCCTTTCCATATCCGTCCACTGTATACCAGGCAGAAGTGCCGGTATGGCTGACCTTCTCATCGTCCTCCACAATCTCATAAAGGTGAATGGTTGTCGTGCCGTCGTCATTCTTCACACATTCCACCTCCGACGCCAGAAAATGATTTTCCTTCAAATAATAAGTACGGGCCATAGCCGCCAGTTCGACACTCTGATAGGGTGCCAGAATGTCCTGCTTTTCCATTGTTGCAGAAGTATCCGGCATCCAGTCGGATGCAAACATGGTATAGGTTCCTGTCTGAATGTTGTCCGAATCACCTCCGGCCATCAGATCGGTGTTTCGTTCTACCGTCATAACCACCTTTTCCGGATAAAAAACGAAGTCAAATTTCGTAAAGGACGGTGTCAGATCTTCTCCCTGTTCCTGCATCACACGGGTAACCTCCGCGGAATCTTCTTCCTCTGCTGAAAGCTCCAGATCGTAAATTACTTCCTCATATTCTTCAGACCCCGACTGAAAAAAGCAATGAAGCCGAATATCATTCCGAGTTTCCAGAATGTATTTTTTCTGTCCGTTCTCTTCGGTGTAAGCAAAGCCGTTATAGGTTTCCAGCCGGGGAGCTTCCTTTTTTGCGGCGGTTCCGCAACTGCAAAGCAGTCCTGCTGCCAGCAGAACGAAAAGCATTCTGTAATGATGTTTCTTTTTCATCCTCCATTCCTCCTGTGATATCGATAGTAAAACTGAACCAGTCCGATTCTGGACTTTGTTCCGGTTTTCTCATTAAGGCTGGCAATATGCCGATACAGTGCTGCTCTGGAAATCATCAGTGTCTCCGCAATGTCCTGAACGTTTTCATCAGATACCAGCAGCACCTCCAGCACCTCTTTTTCCCGCTCTGTCAGGGAAAACGATGCAGCAAACATTTCCAGACTTTCTTCCTCTCCAGGCTTTGTCCCGCTGCTCTCCGGTTCTTTCTTTTCCTGCATGTACAGAGCATTACTGTAAATGAAAAATGCAATGCTGATCAAAACAAATAGTACCAGCAGCATACCATCCCGCAGTATCTGGTTTTCTGACCGTATGAGCCGAAGTGACAGTGATCCTGTAGCAAAAGCGCAGATGTTGTTCACCGCCCTTCCAAGACCTGCCCAGAGCTTCGGACACTTCATCCGGGTCGAAAGCCGCATAAAGCTTACCGTAAAAAATACAACAAAGAACCCGGCTGACAGATAAAACACAACCAGTCCTGCCAAAAAAGGGCCGCCATTTTCCAGTACTACAATACAGAGCACCGACAAAACCGTCACACAATACATCAGTATATTTCCATACCGGAGTTCCCGGCCGTCAAAGAAAACACCCGCCAGAAGACCGCTTCCTGCAAGCAGCAGTCTTGGCCATTGTCCCACATCTGCACTGCCAGATACGTGTCCCAGTGTCACTGCTGCATCCAGCGTAGAAAAAATACAGGTGATCAATATCACAAGAAGAATCAGCCAGAGACCCGCATGCCCGGAGCTTTTCGATGTGCTTTCCGATGCACTTTCTGCTTCTGACATTCCATTCTCCGCGTTTAACAGCAATACAGAAAACACCGCTGCTGAGACAGCCAGAACCACAGACTCTGCTGTATCATTTTTTATGAGATTATTATTAAGAAACTGAAGAAGGATTCCTACCGCATAAGATATGCCGACAGCCTTCGCCAGATGCTCAGGCTCCGCCTCCCTGGGGAGATAATAATGTACTGCGCTGCCTGCCATACCCATCAGAATAAAACAGATACAGCCCGCCGCCAGAATCGTACCATAGGAGTTATGCTGCCAGATTACAAAAATACAAATCACCCCTGCCAGTGCTCCTGCAAACACAACGATCTGCCCAAATTTTTCTTTTATACAGGAAGCAGCAGCCGGGTAAAGCAAAAAGCCCAGCACGCTGGCTCCCAGCACATAGCCCTGGGCCGTCACCACCTGTTCCGGTCCGGTAACCAGTGCCATCATATTATCAAACTGATATTCGATCCCCAGAAAAATAAAATTGAAAAAAGCAAGGGCCAGCATCAGCGTCAGCACCCTTCCATTTGATCTGCACCATTTCATCTATCTTCACTCCGTTTATATTTTGAATTACCTTCTTTCTGATAATTTTATTATAAACAAAAGTCTCATACAGACAAGGTGACATTCGTCTCAATCTTTTTCCTTGCTTCTTTTTTCTGCTTTTTCAATTTTTTATTTTCAGATCAGGAATGAAACATTTGTCAACTGCAAGACCTTTTCCACTTATGTTAGACTACAGACAAAAGTATCACACCCGGTCATAATCACCACCGAAAGGAGCATCATTCTATGGAATATCAGGAAGTAAAATGCAGAAACTGCGGAAGTCCAATGCATGTTGCAGAAGGCGCCGAACGAATCCGCTGCCCCTATTGCGGCACCGAATACATTCTGAATTCTCGCAACAGGCAGGAAAATTCCATCCATGTCATCAATTATGGCGGACGAGGTGCGCTGTTTCAGTCCTACCTTCCTTCCGGGTGGAATTACCGCATCTTTGATGACAATGATTCCATCTCCACACTGGCCACCGTCTGCAAGGGACTACAGCTTTTTCCACAGGATATGTCTGCCCAGCTTCTGTTCTATCCTTTCGCCTTCTACAAAGATTCCGCGCCGAAAGCCTCTATTTTTTCCTCTATGGGAATTCCTGGACTTTCCTCGGGAGGTGAGTATCAGCTGGATCCCATATCCATGGCCTGCAACTGCCGGTGGCTCGAACTTCCCCAGTATGCCCAACGGCGGATTGCAGGTATCACCTCCCGGATTCTTCCGGGTTCCCTCTCTGAACCGGAGCTCTATCCACTGCCTGCAGAAACCCTTCAGACAAAGGCTCTTCGGTTTCAGCAGACGGCATCTCAGAAACTTCAGAAACAGGCAAACGTATTTCCCGGCAAGTTCGCTTTTCGCGTCTCAGCAGGCGGGCAGCTTTATGAGGGCTATTTTGCCACGATACTTGCATGGGTTCCCCAAAATTCTTCTGCGTCTTCCACAGACCGGATTACGGATTTTCTGAAAAAAGGAACCGCCTTTATGGGTGCCATGTACGGCATTGGCGGTCTGGATACATCCAATTGGGGGCGGGCCTTCGACGCCCTGATTCTCTGTCATTCCTCCGCCTCTGCCACTTCCTCCTGTGAAGCTGTCTTTGACCGTTTCCTGAAGGAGCTGAAGTATGGCCCTCTCTACTTTGCCCTTCAGGATGAGGAACTCCAACGCGCCCGGCAGATACAGCTTCAGGGAGCCATGATCAGACAGCAGAATGCGATCCATGCTTCCCAAAACCTTTCCCACACACTTTCCCAGACCTCGGATATCGTAAACCAGGCCTGCCAGGATCACAGCCGTCGGATGGATCACATCTATGACCACTCCACCGACGGTATCCGTGGCGTAGAGCATTACCGTGATTCCTATGGAAATGCCTATCAGGCAGACGTGAAATATGATCATATCTATAAAAATGGAAATACCTTTGTAGCCAGTGCGGACGGCAGCCTGCAGCTTGGTCCGGACTGGGAAGAATTAAAGAAATAAAAACCAGACATAGAGATTGGAGAATTCATATGAAAAAAGTTTACACGAAATATGATTACATTAGCCAGCCATGCTCATCCCGATCTGTCAAGTTGAATCTGTCTTCTTCTGTTTGTTCTGAACCTGCCTGTCGTGCTTCGCAGTGTAAAGCACTATAGGGCAATTCAGAACAAACTTCAGAGAAAACAGCCAGATGATGCAGAAGGAAATGTTACCTCTCAGATCATTCTTCCAACCAGAAAACAGTTATGGGGAGGGATTATCCTGCTCGCTGTCCTTGCTTTTGCAATACTGTTTTTGAGTGTTCTGATGCTCTGGCTTATGATTTCATACTATGAAAACATTTTCCTGATTTTGTTTATCTTTTCAGGTTCCTTATCTCTCCCGGTATTGGCCGTAATGGTTACATACATCCAGTTACTGCTGTGATCTTTATGCTTTCGGCTTCAACATGACAACTGTAACAGACAATCTGAACACCTGCCTTCGCAGCTTGCACAAGTGCCTCCTTAAACTCTGGCTGTTTCGCCTCATTTGGAAACACCCGATGAATTCCATTCATCTGAATCACAAAGGCAATTGTGCAATGGTAGCCTTCCTTTGCCGCCTTTGTCAATTCGTGCAGATGTTTTACGCCTCGCTCTGTTGGTGCATTCGGGAATAATCCTGTACCTGGATGCAAATCATCCGCCAGAGTGCAGCCTTTCACTTCCGTCAGAAATTTTTCTCCATTGCGTTCCATGTAAAAATCAATTCTGGAATTTCCATAAGTGTATTCTGGCTTCACCAGATCGTAATTCAGGCTCGTTAACTGCTGTTTCATCAGAGCATTTGGCGACAGGATGAAGTATATGCCGATGGGCTACTTTAACAGTCATAGTTTGGGGAATCTGACCTCTACCGTCACCACAACAATCAGCAATGTAGAGAATAATGCGCCATCAGTTCTGATTACAGTGATCCACGGTTTTATCCATGTAACGGTCATTACCATTGTGATGTTTTTCTTCGACTGGAGGATTGGTCTGCTGGCTTGCTTGGGGATTGCGCTGTTTTTGCTCTGTAACTCCGTACTTCAAATTAGCTCAAACTATGCCAAACTGCCACAGCCAAAAAGCGAGGGTAAGGAGGGCTGAAAAGCACTCCAAAAATCGGCTCTCGGTTAACCACTTTGGGAACCACTTCCCCCTCTTTTTGCCCTCTTTTGGGCCAGTTAACCACTTGCGGACCACTAAAAATTGGATGAAATCGGCTCTCGTTTTGCCAAATTTGGTCAAACCATATCAGTCCGTTTAGGTATAAGAAAACCCCGGAAAACCTTGATTTTCCGGGGCCATTCGCCTTGCTTCCCTCGAAAAACCTTCGGTTTTCCTCGGTCACGGGCTTCGCCCTATGACATCAAATAAAAAAGCTCCGCACCATGCAAGCATGGGCGAAGCTTTTTATATTTGATGTCGCATGGCTCATAGCCATCGCGAAAATTATCTCTTGCTGAACTGCGGAGCGCGACGAGCTGCTTTGAGACCGTATTGCGCGAGTTTTTGAGCTGTTTTTCCTTGATATTCCGGGCTTTTCCGGCTTTCTGCTTCTCGGTTATCCGGTATGCGGACCATAAAAAATCGCCTTTTTTCATTCAGCGATAGCCTGATGAAACGCACCATTTACTACCCCAAACAACTCCTCTGGTTTATTGTACTTCACTTTTGCATAGATGTCCATAGTTGTTTTGCTGTTTTCGTGTCCGGCAAGGTATTGTACTGTCTTTGGATCAACGCCTGCATAGAGAAGATTGGTGATGTAAGTGTGCCGCAGCTGATGAGGTGTCACATCAAAGTCCAGCGTATATTTGATTTGGGGTTGATTCTTCTGGGTCATACCCAGCGTTGGAGTAACCGTATATTTGATACTCTCCCCATTTACATACTTATAATAGTTCCGGGGCTTAGTGGAGCGGACAACGACATACTGCCACACTCTTTGAAACTGCGAAGCAGCCAGCGGCTCCCCTTTGCTGTCAGCAATCACATAATCTGATATGGAATTTTCTTTCGTTTCTCTCAGACAATCCACCAAACACTTCGGTATCGGAATATCCCTTTTTGCCGCCGGAGTCTTTAGCACCGTAGAAATCACGGGTCTGTTATGCTCTGTACGCCATGCCCGCCTCACCGATAGATAAGGTGTATCCTCGTCCAAAAATACACAATCCCATTGCAGTGCAAGAATTTCTTCCCGACGCAGACCGGAATACAAACCGAGCATAATAAACAAATATGGAGGAAGCCCCTTGACTGTATCCAGAAGCACGGCTACCTGCTGATCTGTCAATGCCTCCTTCTTTTTTGTCGGTTTTCCGCCTTTACCGGATATTCCCGCACAGGGATTGTGTTCAAGAATTTGGTTTCTCTCTGCCGCATAAAAAATGCACTTGAGTAGCATATTGACCTTATTGTATAAGCCTTCCGATTTCTTTGACAATGGAACAAGCGCCAGCCGAATATCGTCAGCGGTCACTTCTTCCATATACATCTCTCCCAGAGGTTTTATGATATAGTTTGTCATATCCCTCGTATAACCTCTGAGTGTAGACGCAGACACCTTTGCCGACTGCATCAGCAGCCACTTCTCTCCATACTCGGCTACTGTCGGGTGCTGCCGGTGAAAGATAATTTCTTCCACCTGCTTCCGGGCCTCTAACTGCTTCTCATACAATTCTTCACAAGTTGCGGCATACAAACTCAACTCTTTGCCATCTGCATCCGTAATCCTGGTTCTGTAATATTGGATTCCTTTCAATGTACTGGTCCCGTACTTCGGGATCTGTGTTTTCTTTTTTGCCATCTTTGATCGTCCTTTCTTGATAATGTGTAGTCTCCGTATCTACACTCTCTTTTTATCAGAAAGCCTCGATTTAATCAAAGATACGGCTGAGGTAAAACAAAGAGCGAGACATCCTTGCCTCGCTCCTGCTTCATTTCCTATTTGTTATTACTGTGCTGCATCCCAGCTTGCAAACGCACAGTTCATTGATCTGACCAGCTCATCTGGTCTGTTGTACTTAACCTTTGCATAAATGTCCATGGTAATCTTGCTGCTTTCATGGCCTGCCAGGTATTGAACCGTTTTGGGATCTACCGATGCATGAATGAGATTGGTAATGTAAGTATGCCGCAGCTGATGGGGTGTTACTTCAAAGTCCAGACTGTAAACCACTTTTCCGTTATGAGCAGCCTTTTCTCCCAAGACAGGTGTGACAGTATGCTTTACTCTTTTTCCATCTTCATACCGATAATAGCTCCGCTCCTTGACCGTCCTCGTAACAATATACTGCCAAAGTCGCTTAAACTGCGTGTAGGACAGCGGTTCGCCATCCCGGTTTGAAACCACATACTCCGAAGTCGAAGTTTCCTTTGCTGCTTTCAAACACTCAGCCAAGCAAACAGGAAGAGGGATATTTCTCTCCGCAGCCTTGGTTTTCAATTCATCCGAAATCACCGGTCTGTTATGTTCGGTGTGCCATGCCCGTCTTACCGTCAGATATGGAGTATCTGTATCCAGATATACTGAATCCCATTGCAGAGCAAGAATTTCTTCCCGGCGTAGCCCTGCATATAAACCAATCATGACAAAGACATAAGGCGGCAAATCTCGGATAGCATCCAAAAGGCGTGCTGCCTGTTCATCTGTCAAAGCCTGACGATCCTCTTGTGGAACACCGCCACCTTTTGTTGTCAGATAAATCGTTGGGTTGTGGTCAATAATCCTGCTTTCCATCGCTGCGCGAAAGATAGATTTGTAAAGGATTACCACAGATTTATAAACCGATGCAGATTTCTTGGAAACCGGAACAAGGGCAAGCTGAATATCATCCAGGCTAACCTCACCCATCCGTTTATCTCCCAATTCCGCTATAATATGCCGCCTAACCTTTGAGGTGTAATCCGTCAAAGTAGTAGCTCGTACATGAACCGACTGCATCAGCAGCCACTTTTCACAATACTCTGCAACTGTGGGCGTTTTCCGATGAAAAGTGGCATTCTCAATCTGTTCCAACGCAAGCGTTTCTTTGTTGTATAGTTCTTCAGGTGTTTTTGCGTAGATAGCTACGAGCTTACCATTCGCGTCTTTGATTCTGGTCCTATAATATAGGACACCTCTTTTCATAACTGTTCCATATTGAGGAATTATTGTTTGCCGTTTGGCCAATTCCGTCACCTCCTAAGAATAGACTCCAGCGCTGTATCTATGTTTTATCAGACCATTATGATTTCGACAAGGATACGGACCGGCTCACACTCCAGCTCTGCGAGGTTTACGATAAGTTGCGTTCTTTTCTGCTGGCTTTGCTCTGTGGGTGCATTTTGCGATATACTCCTGAAGGCCAGCTGAAGTAAAGTACACACAGCCATTCTGCACATATTGCACATAAGAAATAAGACCATTGTTACGGGCCGCGTCCAGCGTTGCAATGCTGATACCTAAAATTTCTGCTGCTTCTTTTCGTGTAATAAGTTTTTCCATAAAGCATATTTCCTCCAATCTGTCAAGTTTGTCATCGTATTTGTTCAAAGCCACATGAATACGCTGGCAGCCGAAACTGCCAGCGCATGGTATCTGATTTTGAACAGGAAGCTGCAAACGCTTCCTATTTATAAAGCTCAGCTTTCGTCACCTTTGCCACGCCCCCTGACGATGGGAACACAACAGGTCTCCGCTGGCGCGGCTGTCATAACTCCGCAGCATCGTTCGTATCGTGTGCCGCAGGGTTCCCCCCAAGTCTTTGGCGGGCCGTGAGGAAGTATCTTTAAGCCCCCATGCAGTCATCGCGCCAGATCTGCCACAATCCGTTTTATGAAATCGTAGATCGCTCCGAAGCAGTTCTTTCATCACCTCCCTGACTGCTCCATCTTCGCGGCGTTTCACATTCGCTCGTGCATGGGTTATGTACCTGTTGTGCTGTCTATTCGATTGTCAATGTACGAATGAAGGAGGAAAACTTGTCCTTCTTATTAACACTGACAAAAAAGGCAAAAAACAGGCGCATCAAATGAAATTTTATCAAAAATATTTCCCAAGCTGTTTTAAGCCACGTCGGATACTGTCTCGGACACGGCTTGGGTCTACACCTTCTACTTCGGCAATTTCATTTACCGTCATTCCCAGATAGTATCGGGCATAAATCCTCTTTGCCTGTTTCTCCGGCAGCCTCATCACAGCAGCATAGACCTGCTCCTGAAGCTGTTTTTCCTCCAGAAGCATTTCCGGCGTTTGCGGCTTCAACAGCACTGCATTTTCAATGCCATTCTCGCAATCCAGAGAATACTGGGCCTTGTAGCGATACATCTTTCGCTCATACGCAGCCTCCGCACGTTCAGCTGCCCGAATAGTTTCCATTACTTCCTCTGTCACATCTATAAAAAGGTCTGTTGGATAAACATCAGGATAAAGTTCCCGAAGGTTAATTTTCTTCATTATGTACCTCCATTTCGATTCACGGGTGATTGACGGGTGAATCGAATGGAGGCGGGGACCGACACCGGCAGACAACCGGATCATCTCCGAAAAAAAGGCAACAAAAAACGCCAGATTTCCGTAATGGAAAACTGGCGCACCAAGAACAGCCACGATTGTACTTAATTACACAGAACAATAATGCCGATGCAATGCAAAACTTACCCGGAGGAGGAGCAATGCTTTTTTTAACTGATGTAGATCATGTGAGCTTTGAAAAAGCAAACGGGACACGGCAAAATAACCTCCAATCGGCTACCGTGTCCCTGCAAGTCGTCATTGGTTTGTGTAAACGCAAAGAAACGGCGGCTCTGATTTCTCAAAACCGCCGTTAGGGTAATAACTTAAAATGAGCGTGCAAAATCACCTGCCCCAGCCAGCGGTTTTTTTCTTTCCCCGTAGTCGGGGCAGGTTCATGCGCTATGTAATTATTCTTTCGTGATAGATTCTTTCAGTCGTTCATAGGTTTCTGCACTAATATCGTGTTCGATTCGGCAGGCATCAGCCTCCGCCGTTTCAGGATCAACACCTATGGATATGAGGTGCTTTGTTAAAAAGCAATGGCGTTCGTAAATTTTTTCAGCCACATTCTGACCGAGTTCGGTCAGGTGTAGATAATGTTTTTCGTCTGTTGTCAGAAAGCCGCCCTCCCGTAAAGTCCCTACTGCGTAACATACGCTGGGTTTTGAAACCTCCATGTACCGGGCAACATCCACGGAACGCACCATACCGAGCTTCTTTTGAAGTATAAGCACGGCCTCCAAATAATCCTCTCCGGCAGTATGAAGTTTCATAGGCAGCTCCTTTCTCCATTAAGCAAGACTCCAGCCAGCCGCACTCTTTCGGATATTGACGAAATCCTGATAGATACCGGGCTGTATCAAAAGTTCCTCATGGTTTCCTTGCTGTGCAATCTGGCCGTTGTCTATAACTAAAATCTGATCAGCATTTTGGATCGTATTCAGGCGGTGAGCAATTACAAGCAGGGTCTTTCCCTTCACCAATTCGGAAATGGCCTCCTGAATATAGCTTTCATTGTCCGTATCCACACTTGCAGTAGCTTCGTCCAAAATGACGATAGGCGCATCTTTCAGAATACAGCGTGCAATCGAAATGCGCTGCTTTTCGCCGCCGGAGAGTGTCGCACCACCCTCACCAACTACCGTCTGGAATCCATCGGGCAAAGCCATAATGAAATCATAGCAGCGGGCTTTTCTGGCTGCCTCATAGACTTCTTCTTCCGTGGCATCCGGCTTTCCCATGCTGATATTGTTGTAAATGGTGTCCTGAAACAGATACACACGCTGGAATACCATGCTGATCTGATCCATCAATTCCGACAGAGGTACATTGCGAATATCCACACCCCTTATCGTCACATTGCCGGATTTCACATCCCAAAGCCGCGCCAGCAGGTTTGCAATGGTAGACTTACCGCTGCCGGACGGTCCAACCAGCGCCGTCATAGAATTTTTCTTCATGGCAAAACTGATATGATGCAGAACCTCTTTGTCCTGATAAGCAAATGTAACATCGTTGAACTGGACTTCTGGCTGTCCCGGCTGTGCCTGAGCCGGAATATGCTGCTTGCCGGTATCGGAAAGTTCTGGTTCATATAATACCGCTTCAATGCGATCAAGAGCTGCGTTCATAACGGTCAGTCTGGAGGCTTCTCCATAGAGCGCCTTCAACGGGCCAAAAAGATCAAATACAAACAGCAGAACCCCCAACACATAAGCCAAAGAAAGCGCACCGCTCTGTTCCAACACAATAGACAGGCCAAAAATTGCCGCAATACCAATACCGTAAAGGATATTCAGCCCCATTGTCCACGGGGTCATTTTCCGTTCAAAGTCAAGCGATGTATTTCTGGAACGCTTGAAATTGCCGGACAGTTCTTCGGATTTTTCTCCAAGCAGGTTATAGCTCTTAATAACACCAATGCCCTCTACAAAAGACAGCACCGCATCGGTCAGCCGTTCGCTCTGCTCCTGACGGCCTGCTGCTTCTCGCAGAGAAACTTTGTTCATCCCCTTAGATACCAGCCATGCCAAAATAGTAACTATCGCGGCGATCAAGCCAAGCTGCCAATTCAGATAAAACATGAACGCCAGCAAAACCAGCGAGGACAGCAGATAGCTCATCATGTTTCCCAGCGTACTCATGGCAACTTCTTCAATGAACACCATGTCGGTACTAAGGACTGAACTGATCTTTCCAATATTGCCGGAAGTGAAATATCCCATGGGAAGTTTCCGCAGATGACCGCCCAATTCGATACGCTTGTCAGCAAACATCAAATATCCTGCTGCGCTTTGCAGGCTGTCACTAAGATAGTGGACGAGCATCTGAACCAGCACAACAGTAGCAAGGCCAAGTCCCACATAAAGGCAGGTCTGCCCGGTAATTGTCTTGCTTGCAAATCCGCTCAAAACCACAAAGGCCAGAAAAATCGGCATTTTTGACAGAATTGATTCCAGAAACGCACAAACAAATGCGCCCTGAATACGGCTCTTATAACGGCCAGAAAGTTTCAATATTCTTGAAAACAAAGCAAACATTTATTTCCCCTCCTTTGCAGTATGTACTTTCCACTCGGCGCTGTCCTGTGCCGCTTTCCACAACTTTTGATATTCTGGGCAGGACTGGATCAGCTCCTGATGTTTGCCCGTTGCAACCAGCTTTCCGTGATCCATAACACAAATTTGGTCTGCGTTCATAATAGCTGGTAATTTGTGTGCGATAACCACAAGGGTCTTACCTTTTACAAGCTCTGCAATAGCAGCCTCCATCTTTTCCTCGTTTTCAGGATCAGCATAGGCAGTTGCCTCGTCAAGCACCACAATAGGAGCATCCTTTAAGATTGCCCGCGCCAAAGAAATACGCTGGCGCTGACCGCCGGATAGCATTTTTCCTGCATCACCAGCCATCGAATGAATACCCTGCGGAAGTTTCTTAAGGAACTCCATGCACTGGGCTTTCTTTGCGGCCTCCATCACTTCTTCGTCTGTTGCGTTCAGCCGACCAAGCCGAATGTTTTCAAGCAGAGAGGTGTTGAACAGGTATTGATCCTGCGCCACATAGGAGATACGGCTGTTCAGTGCTTCAAGACTCATATTGCAGAGTTTCTGTCCACCGATGGAAATGCTACCTTTCTGTGGGTCATAATAGTGAATCAGCAGTTTTGCCAATGTACTCTTGCCAGAACCAGATTCACCAACAAGAGCTGTTTTCTGTCCAGCTTTTGCCGTAAAGGAAATGTCATGGAGAACTTCATCCATGGTCACCACAGGCTTTCCATCCGGGCCGGGCTGTGTGGCCTGATAACCAAAAGAAACATGGTCATAAGTAATGGTGTCATCTTTTCCGTTGAATACATCCTCTGTCTGCTGAAGCTCTGGTGCATCCAGTACCTGCTCCAATGCAGAAATTTTATAGTTGAGCTGGGGCATGGTAGGCAGGAAACCGAGGGATTTCAGTAGCGGCATACCAATGCTTAAAGAAAGACACAGCACCAAAATCAAATTAGGCAGAGTTGACCAGCCTGAGAGAACGAACCATGCGCCCACAGGCAAAGTCAGAATAATGGTGCATGGAAGCAGACTGCTGTAAATTGCCATCCACGGCCACGCCGCCTTATACCATGCCAGCGTGTAGTCTCGGTAATCTGATACATCTTTGCGGAACCGCTCATAGGAATCCGCATCCTTATTGAATACCTTGACAACTTCCATACCGTTGATGTACTCGATAATGGTATTGTTCATCTTTTGTCCGGCCATGTAGTAAGGCCCCATTTTTTTCATCCCGACCGAATACATCGTCATCATGGCAATCAGGCTGATCGGAATGGATGCCAGCGACAGAAGCGCCAGTTTCCAATCCACAAAGAACATTGCCACATAAACCGCAATAGGGATCATCAGGTTTGCAATTCCCTCCGGCATGGAGTGAGCCAGTAAAACTTCCAGACTGTCTACATCATCTACGAACAACTTTTTGACTGTGCCGGTGCCTTTATCCTGAATGACACCGAGGGGCAGCTTCTCAAACCGTTTTTGAAGCGCCATTCGCAGACGGAGCAGAGTGTCATAAGCGGCTTTGTGTGAGAGATTCAGTCCCCAGCCATAGAAAAGGGCTTGCAGCACCAGACACACCAAGACAAGAGCCACGCGCGAAATGATGAAGGATGCTCCAATGGATTCACCCATGACCAGCGGTGCAATCACCTGATAAGCCAGCACAAAGGGCAAGACACCCATCAGGACGCTGACCAGCACGATGGCCGTTGCTGCATAAAGCCCCTTCTTATGAGGCCCTGCATATTCAAATACTTTTTGAAACATAATTCCAACCTCCTATCAGGAAAAATATTTTTCGGACAACGTTTTCAAAATTTCTGGCGAGAGCCTTTGATTTTGAATAGCCCCATCATCATCCAACTGAACCACCTCCGTACAGGTACGGACAATAAATTCAAAATCGTGGGACACCACAAACACGATCACACCAGAGTTTGAAAGTTGTTCGATCAGTTTGCTGACACGCACCATAGAATCATAGTCCAAACCACTGGTAGGCTCATCAAAGTAGATCACCGGGCTGCCCTTTACGATTGCCGCACCGATAGTAACCCTCTGCTTTTGACCACCTGAAAGGGATGCCGGATGCCGTTCCCGGTAATCTGATAGTTCCAGTGCTTTCAGCGTTTCATCCACTTTTTCTTTGCAATCATCCTTCATACCAAGGGATAGTTCTTCCTCCACACTGCTGGCAAAAAGCTGATAATCCGTATCTTGCATGACAAGATAGGAAAGTGCCCGCCGCTGGCGTGGTGTAAGTTTTTCACCGTCAAAGCAGACCTCGCCACGCTGCTGCTTTAGCAGACCCGTTAGAATAGATAAGAGGGTTGTTTTTCCGGCTCCGTTATGGCCCAGAATACCGATCACATCTCCTGCATGAGCTTCAAAGCTGATATTGTGGAAAATATCCGGCCCTTTCTTGTAGGCAAAACTTAAATTGTGAACTTCCAGCCGATGTGTCTCGTCCTTTGTATGTGGCTTTTCCTGATAATGTTCTGCATCGCGTTCCGGGTATGCTGTCCGCAGACCATAAGAAATTCGTGTTTCTTCGGGCAAAGAGCAAAACTGTTCCCCTGTGAACTCATGCTCAATTTTTCCGTTCTGAATCAAAAAGGCTCTATCAATCAGATCGCGCAAATAATAAAAACGATGCTCTACCACAAAAATTGTGTATCCAGCGTGTTTCAGTTTTCCCATAATTTCTGCCAACCGTTTGGTAGCGGCATAGTCCAGATTTGCCGATGGTTCATCAAAAATATATACTTTTGGCCCCAGCGCATAGACAGAACCGATTGCGATCTGTTGCTTCTCCCCGCTGGATAATGCAAAGATACTTCTGTTCAAGTAGTTTACCAATTCCAACTCTTTCGCCGCTTTTGCAATGCGATCAATCGTTTCCTCGCGGGGTAGTCCGAGATTTTCGCAGCCGAAAGCCAGTTCCCGCGTGGTATCCGTCATAAAGAATTGAGAGCGTGGGTCTTGGAATACCGTTCCAACCTGTCCGGCTAATTCAGACGGCTTCATTTCCAGCAGCGAATGACCATCCATGAGCAGATCGCCTTGGATTTCTCCGGGATAAAAGTGCGGAATCAGACCGTTGAGTGAGCGGATCAGGGTTGTTTTGCCGCAGCCGCTTCGCCCTGTCAGAAGAATGAACTCACCCGTCTGTACGGTCATATCAATTCCACGGAGGGTGAAGTCTTTGCTTTCTTCATAACGAAAGCTAAAATTCTGAAATGAGATCATCGTCATACCCTCCACAAAATGATTTCCCCGATTTTAGTCTGATCGATAAAAAGCAAACCGACCAAAAAGAGGATACCAAACAGCGATACCACGATTTCCGGCCACGAAAAACGGATTGGCCGCAGCGCGTATCGTTTGCACTCCAACTCCAGACCGCGTGTTGTGCCGGATGCTGCCAGTTCATCAGTGACTTTCAAGCACCGCATCAGCAGAGGTATCAAAATATATTCTATGGTTGCTAACGGATGGGATACCCGTTTCCACACGGTATCACTGATACCGCGAATATCCATCGTGCTTCGGATTTGTCGGTATTCAATCCGTAAAGTAGGGATATAGCGGAACATAACAACAAGGGGGATTGTGACTGCCTGGGGCAGCCGCATCCGTTGAAGTGCCACCATTAAGTCATCCATGTATGTAGTTCGCAATATCCAAAGTCCCATCATCATGATAGGGATCAATTTTAAGACCGTCACGCCGAACACACTCATAATCACACTTAAAACCGGAACTTGGACATAACGGAGCAGGGCATTGAGATAAGCAACAATAATATAGGTCACTATCATTTTGACAGCCCATTTTCCACCGTTACCCAAGGCAATAAACAGCCCATAAACCAGCATGAGCGCGAGACTGACAACTTCTCCGGCCAGAAAATAACTGACAAAACCAATGCAGACCAAAAGAAGTATCTTGCAGCGTGGGTCGAGGAGCGCAGAGCCATGTAGAGGCTGGCGCTCAATTATTTGTTTAATTTGTGCTTCTTCCATTCAAATGTCTCCCTATAAAAATCAAAGTGCGGGACGGTTCTCAGCCCCACGCTCTGAAGTCAGGCAGCCCGCTTGCCTGTATTGCCTGATAAAGTTTCAGGGGGCTGATCCTGTTATTTTACTGAAACAAGTCCAGCTTTGATAAAGTGTTTTTTCAATGCTTTCTGACCGATAAAGCCACCAATCAGACCGCCCACCAATCCGGCAGCAACAATGACTACCAGCATGGGAACGGAAGTAATGCTCAACATTCCCTGAATGTACTCCGGGGCAATATTGTTTTTCTCCATTGCTCCGACAAATGCGCTTTGAAGAAATTTGATGGGGCAGATAGCACTAAAAGCGAAGATAGCACTGAACAGCGCATAGGCTGCCATCATGGACTTCATTGTGATTTCATTCCGGCTCATAACCAGAAAATCGCAAATGATACCGCCAATTACCAAGCCGATAGGAATAAACCAGAAAGCACCAACCAGCAGGAACAGGATGGCCTGAATTGCGGCGCAAATGGTAAATACGCCTTTCTTCGGAACCTTAGCCAGCAGGAGCATCATAACGATGCCATTCGGGATCGCAACAACGGATGGATAAAATACGTTTGTCACCGGGCCAGCCACGCTCATAATGGTGCTGATAACCATGCAGATAATCCACATGAGGGCCGTTAAAACACCGATGAGAATAAAATCTTTCGCTTTTAGCTTTTGTTTCATACTCTTATTCCTCCTCACTTTATTTGGAAAATAAAAAATGCGATGTGGTTAATGTTCTCTAACCACATCGCAAATTGTACCAATTTCCGTTGTTACATCCAACCCAAACCCGATTTCATTCTACCCAAAATCGGTATTTTTTAGGTTTAGCCAATCGTATTTTCATCTTTATAGTTCTTAGGTATTACTCCATATTTCTTTTTGAACGCAGCCGCAAAATTGCTTGGTTTTGAATATCCAACCAGCGTTGCAATCTGGCTTACGTTCAAGTCGCTTTCCAAAAGTAGCCCGGCTGCCTTTTCCAGTCTTTGATCTATGATATATGCGTGAACAGATGTCCCAAATAAAGAATTAAATCCCTTTGTCAGTTTGGAAACACTGATATTTACCTTTTTCGCCAGTTCCTCACAACTTGGTGCAAAAGCAAGCTGGCTGTCGATGATCCGTTTTGCTTCGGTAATCGAGTCCCTGTCACTTTTAGAAATACTGATATAGCTTGATGAAAGAATACTAAGTTCCAATACTTCACTCAAATACACGGACAGCAATTCAAAAACCTTACTTTCCAGAAATAAATACCCTAAACCGCCCCGGTATTGCGTAAAATCTTTTACCTCCGCAAAAATGTGCTCCATATACGGGGTAATGTTCACTTTTGAAATGCCAGTCAATAACTTCTTCTCATAAGCATCTATCTCACTATCTTCAAAGTAGTCATTCAAGATTTTGTGAAAATAGGGCATGGGAATTTTTATATTTTTGAAAAGGAAGTCTGTTTTCCCGGAATAACACAGGTATTCCATCTTACCATGTCCTCGATAAATACAGGATTCGCCTTTCTGTATGCTGACACTTTGACGTGCATCTGCAATATTCCACGATACGCCATCATTGAAGCAAAATAAAAGTTGAATATAATCTTCGCAGCTTACACCCTGCACATTCATATCAGAAAAATAGTTCATTTTCCAGTCTGATACAACAGCTCCTTGCTTTGTAACAACCTGTGAAATCTGGCCTGTTCCCATATCAGCCGGAATATCTATTGTCACTGTCTGCGGAGAGTTGGAGAGCAAATCATGGTACAGCTTCGTCATGTATTGGTTTGTCATTGTACGCCCTCCTTTCTTGGTTAGTC
>ENA-UESP01001079-UESP01001079.1-human-gut-metagenome-genome-assembly--contig:-NODE-1079-length-20009-cov-4.478979_pt1 | contig 20009 bp, 15 predicted proteins | sample MGYA00243003_ERZ508004 | MGnify/ENA primary metagenome ERZ508004 (study PRJEB26167, sample SAMN06115443) | human gut metagenome | host: Homo sapiens | place: China:Henan | collected 2015-07-29...
GAAGCAGTCCATCATAAAGGCTGCGACAATTTCCATTCCGAGGCGAAGATCCTTAACATTTAAGAATTCCTCGCGGGTGTGTGCGCCGGTACCCATGTGTCCGCCGAAGCAGATGGACGGCACTCCCGTAGAAAGCGGGATATTGCAGTCGGTGGAGCCGGATTCGCATTCTACACGGCTGCCGGTAAAGGCTTCGATCACGGACTGGGCTTTTTCGATCAGAGCATTCTGCTTATCCTGATCTACATCTCCGGTGCAGGGACGTTCTCCGAGAAGCTCACAATCCACCGTTACCTTATCCATGTGGTTATAGGCCTCCAGAACAGACTTGAAATAGCTGTTCATGGCACTGAGGCTCTCGCGGACATCGGAGCGGTACTCAAAACGCATTTCCGCATACTGTGCGATGGTATTGATGGAGGTACCGCCTGTGATGGTTCCTACATTGTAGGTGCTCTTGCCGCCGGCCGGTACTTTGTAGGTGTAAAGTGTATCAATCATGGAAGAAAGGACCTGGATCGCATTGAGGTTGCCGAATTTTCCGTAGGAATGGCCGCCCTCTGTATGTACGCCGATCTTATAGCGGGAAGAACCCACAGCACCTGTCACAATGGAATCATAGGAGCCGTCGAGAGCTATATGAGTGGTGATCTTTCCTTTGTAGTCCTCCATAAGCTGACGCACGCCCTTCAGGTTTCCGAGACCCTCCTCTCCGGAGCTTGCCACAAACAGGATGCCGCGCTTCGGAACGTAACCGTTCTTTGTAAACCACGCTGCCAGAAGCATCATGATCGCAAGGTTGGAGGTATTGTCGCCGACGCCGGGGCAGCGCATGATATCGCCGTCATATACGACATCAAAGGGCTCCATATCCGGGAACACCGTATCAAGATGAGCCGTGTAGGCCAGGAAATCCTCACCCTTTTCGCAATGGAACGGGTAGATCACGTTTAAGGCGCTGTCGATGTAGGCACCCTTACAGCCTTCCTTTTCAAACCAGTCTTTGACAAATTCTGCCCGCAGCTCCTCGTGGTTGGAAGGAGACGGGATCCGGCAAAGAGTATCTAACAGCTTTACCAGAGTGTCCTGATTGGAATCAATGTACTCCTTTAATTCCTTGGGTAACAGTTCATTCATTAGTTTGTCCCTCCTGTAAAAATTTTATTTTTTCTCCTCCTGGACCGGCTCTGAGGTCAGATCGAGGCCCAGTTTTTTGAAGATCTTTACATCAACATCTGAGAGCAGGACGGTGGTGTGTACCTGGCATCTGCGAAGCTTTGGCAGCTGCTCCAATGCCTTTCTTGCATTCTCATCTGTTGCTGCACTCGTGGAAAGAGCGATCAGTACCTCATCCGTGTGAAGACGCGGGTTTGTACTGCCAAGATATTTGACCTTAAGCCGCTGGATCGGCGCAATGGCCTCCGGAGAGATCAGATCCAGCTCGGGGTCGATCCCGCCTAATTCCTTTATGGCATTTAAAAGGACGGCGGCAGAGGCGCCGAGAAGCTCCTTTGTTTTTCCGAGGATGATCTTTCCGTCGGGAAGCTCAAGGGCGGCAGCCGGAGCATCGATGGAACGGGCCAGCTCTCTGGCAGCGGGAACTACCGGACGGTCCTCCGGGGTGATCTTTGCCTGCTTCATGATAAGCTCGATCTTATATGCCTCGGATTCGGCGGCTTCGTCGTTGACCGCCTTCTGGAGTGACTGGAAATACCGGCGGATGATCTCCTGACAGGAGGCCTCCCGGCAGGCGTCATCGTCCACGATACATAAGCCCGCCATGTTCACGCCCATATCGGTGGGAGATTTATAGGGGCATTCTCCGAAAATGCCCTCAAAGATCGCAGTCAGCACCGGGAAGATCTCTACGTCACGGTTATAGTTGACCGTTGTTTTTCCGTAGGCCTCCAGATGGAACGGGTCGATCATATTGACATCATTCAGATCTGCGGTGGCAGCCTCGTAAGCCAGATTGACCGGATGCTTTAAAGGAAGGTTCCAGATCGGGAAGGTCTCGAACTTTGCATAGCCGGCCTTAACTCCGCGCTTGTTCTCGTGGTAGAGCTGGGAAAGGCAGGTAGCCATTTTTCCGCTTCCCGGGCCGGGAGCCGTGACCACGACTAACGGCTTTGTCGTTTCGATATAGTCATTTTTTCCGAAGCCCTCGTCACTTACGATAAGCGGAACATTGCTTGGATATCCGCTGATGGTATAGTGGCGGTAGACCCGGATCCCCAGCTTCTCAAGCTTTGTCTTAAACTGGCTGACCGCCGGAAGGTCGATATACTGGGTGATGACCACACTGCTTACATAGAGGCCGCGATCCGTAAACAGCCGGACGAGGCGGAGCACATCGACATCGTAGGTGATCCCCAGATCGTAGCGCACTTTATTTTTGGTGATATCGGAAGCATTTATTACAATAACGATCTCAGCCTGATCGGAGAGCTGCATAAGCATGCGGAGCTTACTGTCGGGCTCAAAACCGGGAAGAACTCTTGAAGCGTGATAGTCATCAAAGAGCTTTCCGCCAAATTCCAGATATAATTTATCCCCGAACTGGCTGATCCGCTCACGGATGTGATCGGACTGCATCGCCAGATATCGATCATTGTCGAATCCATGTCGGTACATTTTTTGTTCCTCCTTGCATTATAATATTGGGGTCATAAGCCCCTGATTTTGATGTTTGCGGATTGTTCCGTGCTGCGCACTCCCACAATCCTGCCCAATCTTCGCATATCGTGGGATTGTCATCCCACTTTTATGCTCATATTGGGGCGGGTACCAAGGTCTTTCACCCACTTATGAGCAAGCTCATGTGGGTTTAGACCTTTGTACCCTGACATCATTTCTATTATGGAACAAAAAAACACATTTGAACAGAGGTTTTTTAAATTTTTTTCTTTCCCAAACGGTCATACTTATGTTAATATAGAAAATAACGATAGTATTGGTATTACGGATGAGGAAAGAAAAATGAAAAAATGGATGTTTGCGGTTTCGCTTGCCGGTCTCTTTCTTATGTCAGGATGCTCAAGATCCGGCGTGAAGGAGGAGACAGCTTCGGAACAGACGATTGCAAAAGAGGAAACGGCTGCCATAGAGGAAACGAGCGGGATCAAGGTGATTGAGAACGCCGGGCCGGACGGTGACAGGACGATTTCTCTCAGGATCGTAGATGAAAACAATCCGGCGCTTCCGGGGCGTATCCCGGAAAAGGTAAAGGGGATCTATATATCGGGCCCAATGTCCGGAAGCGGAGCGCTGTTTGAAGCGATCCTTGAAAATGCAGAGGAAACAGAGATCAATACGGTGGTCATCGACTTTAAGGATGACGAGGGCAGGATCACCTGCGACATCGACACACCGATGGTTACCGATATCGGAGCATGCCGTCCCTATGTCCAGGATATCCGCTCCATGACAGAGATACTGAAAAAACGCGGCTTCTATGTGATCGCCCGGGTCGTGGCGTTCAGGGATCCCTATCTGGCGGAGCAGAAGCCGGAATGGAGCCTGCATCTGGCCGACGGAAGCCTGTACCGGGATAAAAAGGGCATGGCCTGGATCGATCCGTACCGGAAAGAGGTATGGGATTATCTTGTGGAAGTAGGAACGGCGGCAAAGGAAGCCGGTTTTCAGGAGGTTCAGTTCGACTACCTGAGATTTTCCACCGAGGGCGGAATGAAAAACGTTGTCTTTGACCCGGCTGTTACAAAGGAACGGACAAAGACAGAGGTTATTACGGAATTTGTCAAATATGCCTACGAGAATCTGGCTTCTCAGGGACTGTTTGTTTCCGCCGATGTATTCGGCACCATCATCGGAAGTGAGATCGATGCCAATGCGGTGGGTCAGGACTATACCGAGATGGCAAAGCATCTTGACTACATCTGCCCGATGATCTATCCGTCCCACTACGGGCCGGGAAACTTCGGGATCGACCACCCGGATACAAAGCCCTACGAGACCGTACTGGAGGCATTAAAAAAATCAAGGACTGTGCTGGAGCAGGCAGCAGAGGAGGACGGTCATGTGAGCAATCAGGCGGCAGTCCGGCCGTGGCTTCAGGACTTTACCGCCTCCTATCTCGGAGAAGGAAACTATATCCAGTATGGGTATGAGGAAGTGCAGAAGCAGATCCAGGCGGTAAAGGACGCCGGATATGAGGAATGGATGCTTTGGAGTGCTGCCAACAGATATCATTTCCGCGAGGAAGCCCAGTAGTGCATACCGGAGGTAAAAAATGAATCAGAAACGAGCTATACCAGTGCCGGGAGAATTCTACCGGCACTTTAAACATCGAAGCTACCAGATCGTTGCGGTGGCCTCCCATTCGGAGACCGGGGAACAGCTGGTGGTCTATCAGGCATTATACGGAGACTTTAAGATATGGGTGCGGCCTCTGGATATGTTCCTTGAGGAGGTGGATCGGGTGAAGTACCCGGACGCCGATCAGAAATACCGCTTTGAGAAATTTGTACCCGGCGTATCCGATACAGCCGGAACGCTGACGGGAGAAGTATGCCCGGAAGAAGCATGCCCGGAAAAGCCATGCCTTCCGGATCCGCATCTTCTCGACTTCTTTGAAGCCATGGATGATAAAAAATACGATAAAATGCTGGAGGCCCTTGCAAAGCTTTCGGAGAAGGCAACCCAAAAGGAGATCGACGATATCTGCATGGTGCTGGATATCACTCCCATCGGGGAAAGCGTGTTTGAACAGCTGGCCGGTATCAGACGTCATGTGCTGATGTTAAAAAAATTTGATGGAGAGCGACTTCGTTGACAGAAAAAGAAAACCCCAATAACAATTCCTTCCACTCATTTAATATAGAAGAAGAACTGAAAAAGCTCCCTGCCTCGCCGGGGGTCTATATCATGCATGACGCCCGTGATGAGATCATCTACGTGGGAAAAGCGATCAGCCTGAAAAACCGTGTGCGACAGTATTTCCAGAGCAGCAGGAACAAGACGGCGAAGATCGAAAAAATGGTCTCCCGGATCGCCCGCTTTGAATACATCATTACAGACTCCGAGCTGGAGGCTCTGGTATTAGAGTGCAACCTGATCAAGGAGCATCGTCCCAAGTATAATACGATGCTTAAGGATGATAAAACCTACCCTTATATCAAGGTCACGACAGACGAGGAATTTCCGCGCATTTTGTTTTCCCGAACGATGAAAAAGGACAAATGCCGGTACTTTGGGCCCTACACCAGCGCCGGGGCGGTTAAGGATACGATCGAGCTGATCCATAAGCTCTGGAAGCTGCGGACCTGCAGCAGGCAGCTTCCAAGGGATATCGGAAAGGAACGTCCGTGCCTGAATTATCATATTAAACAATGTGCGGCCCCCTGTCAGGGATATATCTCAAAGGAGGAGTACGCCCACTCCGTCGAGCAGGCGCTGGAGTTTTTAAACGGGCATTATGCCCCGATTTTGTCTATGCTGGAGGAGAAGATGATGGCCTGCTCCGACGAGCTGGAATTTGAAAAGGCCATCGAATATCGCGAGCTGTTAAACAGCGTCCGGCAGGTGGCCCAGAAGCAGAAGATCACGAGCCAGAGCATGGAGGATCGTGATGTGATCGCCATGGCGCGGGATCAGGAGGACGCCGTAGTACAGGTTTTCTTTGTGCGTGACGGAAAGCTGATCGGCAGAGAACACTTCCATCTGGCAGCCTCCACGGCGGAGGAGGACAGCCAGATCCTTTCCGGCTTTGTGAAGCAGTTTTATGCCGGAACCCCGTTTATCCCAAGAGAGATCCTTACCCAGCTGGAATTTGATGACATGGAGGTGGTGGGACAGTGGCTTACCGGCCGCCGCGGGCAAAATGTGAAATTCATCATCCCCAGAAAGGGTCAGAAGGAGCGGCTTGTGGAGCTTGCGGCAAAAAATGCCCTTCTGGTGTTATCTCAGGATAAGGAAAAGATCAAACGGGAGGAGCTAAAGACCATCGGTGCCATGAACCAGATCGGGGAGTGGCTGGGGCTTACGGGCATCCGCCGCATCGAGGCCTATGATATCTCGAATATCAGCGGCTTTGAATCGGTGGGCTCCATGGTAGTCTACGAGGACGGAAGGCCGAAAAAGAACGATTACCGGAAATTTAAGATCCGGACGGTGCAGGGGCCGAATGACTATGCCTCTATGGAGGAGGTGCTGTCAAGACGCTTTGAACACGGCCTTACGGAGCGCGAGGAAGAAAAGAAACAAACGGAACAACAGGGAAATGAAAGCTTCGGCAGCTTCACGAGGTTTCCGGAGCTGATCATGATGGACGGCGGGAGAGGACAGGTAAACGTCGCCCTTAAGGTGCTGGACAGGCTGGGCTTAAGCATCCCGGTCTGCGGCATGGTAAAGGATGACGACCACAGGACCCGCGGTCTGTATTTTGAGAATAAAGAGCTTCCTATCGACCGCCGCAGCGAGGGCTTTAAGCTTATTACAAGGATACAGGATGAGGCCCACCGATTTGCGATCGAATACCACCGAAGCTTAAGGAGCAAGGAGCAGGTACATTCTCTGTTAGACGATATCGAAGGGATCGGCCCGGCAAGGAGAAAGGCGCTGCTTAGACGCTTCCGTTCCTTAGAGGGGATCCGGGATGCAGGCCTTGAGGAGCTTTCGTCCACAGAAGGGATGAACCGCAGGGCGGCGGAAAGTGTATACAAGTTTTTTCATCATAGAACAAACCAAAAGGAAGGGGAATAGTATGTACGGAGTTACCATAACAAAGCTGATAAATAAAATGGATTTTGAAAACCTCACACCGGAGATCGATACCGACAAGATCGTTCTCTCCCACCCGGATGTAAACCGTCCGGCATTGCAGCTCACCGGCTTTTACGATCATTTTGACAATGAACGCGTGCAGATGATCGGAAATGTGGAGATGGCTTATCTTTCAGGACTTTCAAAGGAAAGACGCCTTGCCATGTTTGACAAGCTCTTTTCCAGCAAGATCCCCTGTGTCGTATTCTGCCGCAGCCAGAATCCGGGAGAGGACGTTCTGGCCCTCTGTTACCATTACGGTGTTCCGTGTCTTCTCTCATCAAAGCCGACCTCTGACGTGATGGCAGAGGTCATCCGGTGGTTAAAGGCGAAGCTTGCTCCGTGTATCAGCATCCACGGCGTTCTTGTCGATGTATTCGGCGAAGGCGTCCTTATCACAGGAGAGAGCGGTATCGGTAAGAGTGAGGCGGCTCTTGAGCTGATAAAGAGGGGACATCGTCTTGTCAGTGATGATGTGGTAGAGATCCGTAAGGTCAGCGATGAAACGCTGGTGGGATCGGCGCCGGAGATCACAAAATATTTTATCGAGCTTAGGGGCATCGGCATCATCGATGTGAAGACACTGTTCGGTGTTGAGAGTGTAAAGAATACCCAGTCCATCGACATGGTGATAAAGCTGGAGGACTGGGATAAGGATCGGGAATACGACCGCCTCGGACTGGAGGAGCAGTATACGGAATTTCTCGGGAATAAAGTCGTCTGCCACAATATCCCGGTACGCCCGGGCCGTAATCTCGCCGTGATCGTGGAATCGGCAGCGGTAAACTACCGTCAGAAGAAGATGGGCTACAATGCAGCCAAGGAGCTTTACAACAGAGTACAGGCAAATCTGGCGAAGAAATAACAGATGAGAGGGGAACAGATTCATGGAAGTAAGGATCAATGAGCCGATGAAGGCTCACACCTCTTTTAAGGTCGGAGGGCCGGCAGACTGGTTCGTTATGCCAGAGACTAAGGAGGAGCTTTCCGCGGTGCTTGATATCTGCAGACGGGCAGACCTGCCGTGGTATATGCTCGGAAACGGAAGCAACCTTTTAATCAGTGACTCAGGGCTTCGGGGTGTCGTTATCAGCACGAAAAAATTTGATCGTCTGGAGTCCTGTGATACTACTCTGCGGGTGGGGGCAGGCGTCCTTCTTTCCAGAGCGGCCGCGGCGGCTCTTAAGGCTGGACTTACAGGGCTTGAGTTTGCCGCCGGGATCCCGGGTACGGTGGGCGGAGCCGTCGTGATGAATGCCGGCGCCTACGGCTCGGAAATGAAGGATGTGCTTAAGCAGGTAACGGTCCTTGACCGGGAAGGAAGGGTTTTGACCCTTTCTCCGGAGGAGCTTAAAATGGGCTATAGAACGAGCCGGATCCCCGACGAGGGATATCTTGTTCTTGAAGCAGAGTTTCTCTTAAATAAGGGAGATAAGGACGCAATAAAGGAACGAATGGATGAGCTTGCCGCAAAACGGCGGGAAAAACAGCCGCTGGAGTATCCCAGCGCCGGCAGCACCTTTAAGCGACCGGCCGGCCACTTTGCCGGAAAGCTGATCGAGGATGCGGGCCTTAAGGGCTTTACGGTGGGAGGCGCCGCAGTTTCGGATAAGCATGCGGGCTTTGTAATCAATAAAGGCGGTGCCAGTGCAGTGGATATCGCAAGCCTGTGCAGACAGGTACAGACGGAGGTACTTAAGCAGACAGGCATTCAGCTGGAGTTAGAGATCAGGCTGCTTGGAGATTTTAAGGAGGATTAGAATCGGTGAGACTTGTGATCGTGACGGGCATGTCCGGCGCCGGTAAGACGACGGCACTGAAATTTCTTGAAGATATGGGCTTTTACTGTGTGGACAATCTGCCGATCCTACTGATCGAAAAGTTTGCGGAATTGACGCTAAATGACAGAAGCGGCAATCAGGATGTGGCGTTAGGGATCGATATCCGGAGCGGCGAGGAGCTTCCCCTTCTTGCCGATATCATAAAGCGCTGGAGAGAGAGCTCCTATCCGTTTTCGATCCTGTTTCTGGATTCCGCCGATCAGGTTCTGATCAAACGGTACAAGGAAACCAGAAGAAGCCATCCGCTGGCCCGGACCGGACGGGTAGAAAAGGGGATCGCTCTTGAAAGGGAGCGTCTGGCTTTTTTAAAGGCAGAGGCAGACTATACGCTGGATACGAGCCGGTATCTTACCAAGGAGCTTAAGCAGGAGCTGGAGGTTATCTTTGCCGCCGATAAGACAAAGAGCCGGATGTATATCACGGTGCTGAGCTTCGGCTTTAAATACGGGATCCCGGCCGATGCGGATCTTGTTTTCGATGTCCGCTTCCTTCCCAATCCCTACTATGTGGAGGAGCTGCGTTTCCGCACAGGGATGGAGGCCGAGGTAAGGGATTATGTGATGCAGGGAGATACCGGAAGACAGTTTCTGGAAAAGCTTACGGATCTTCTTAAATTCCTTGTGCCAAAGTATGAGCAGGAGGGAAAAAGCCAGCTGGTGATCGCCGTCGGCTGTACGGGAGGAAGACACCGCTCGGTAGCGATCGCCGCCAAGGTCTTTGAAGCCCTGAGTCAGGATACACGCTATGAGGTGCGTCTGGAGCATAGGGACGCAGAAAAATAAAGTTCATGGACGGAGTGAGGAAAACATGTCATTTTCTTCAAGGATAAAGGAGGAGCTGTCCCGCCATATTGCGGCTTCCAGGCATTGCCAGATCGCTGAGATCGCCGCGATCCTAAGCCTTTGCGGCGGGATCCAGATCTCCGGTGACGACCGCTACAGCATTAAGATCCATACGGAAAATGTGACTGTTGCAAGAAAGTGCTTTACATTACTTAAAAAAACATTTAATATAGAGGCTGATATATCGATACGGCGCAATGCCCATCTGGGCAAAAACAGGACGTATTCCGTCTGCGTAAAGCAGCACGAGGACGCAATGCGCGTATTGAAGGCTACAAAGCTGCTATCCGAGGATGGTGAGATCGGCGAGAACCTGTCCGTGGTCGGAAACGTGGTGGTGCAGAATCCCTGCTGCCGCCGTGCTTTTCTTCGCGGTGCGTTTTTGGCGTCCGGCTCCATCAGCGATCCGGAGAAGTTCTATCATCTCGAGATCGTCTGTGCAACGGAACCGAAGGCCAGTCAGATCCGCTCAATTATGGCGACCTTTGATATTGATGCAAAGATCGTGATCCGCAAGCGCTATTATGTGGTCTATATCAAGGAGGGAAACCAGATCGTCGATATGCTGAATGTGATAGAGGCCCATCTGTCCCTGATGGAATTTGAAAATATCCGTATCTTAAAAGAGATGCGGGGAAATGTAAACCGTCAGGTCAATTGTGAAACGGCTAATATCAATAAAACGGTTTCGGCTGCAGTCAAGCAGATCAACGATATTGTATACATTCGGGATACGATCGGTTTTGAAAGCCTGCCGGCGGGGCTTTCTGAGATCGCCAGAGTTCGTCTGGAAAAGCCGGAAGCAACGTTAAAGGAACTGGGTGAATACCTGGAACCGCCAGTAGGAAAGTCGGGAGTAAATCACCGGCTGAGAAAGCTCTGTGACCTGGCCGAGAGCTTGAGAGACCGGGAAGCAGGCAGACCGGACAGCTAAGCTATGGGTGCTGTCGGGGTTTTATAGGAGGATTGTTATGACAAAACGGACTGTGACTATCGAGTTGGCTTCCGGATTGGAGGCTCGTCCGATTGCAATGCTGGTTCAGCTTGCAAGCAGCTACGAAAGTAAGATCTATGTGCAGAGCGACAACAAAAAGGTGAATGCAAAGAGTATTATGGGAATGATGACTCTGGATCTCCCGGTTGGCGAGCAGGTGGTCGTAATGGCTGACGGAGTGGATGAGGAAAAAGCAATTAAGGATATTGAGAAATATCTGAGCAATAATTAAGTCCATCAGGCTGTTTCGTAAAGAAACAGCCTTTTATGTTAGGGATTCTGGTCAGCGAGGCTGACAAAAACGGAGGGAGCAGATGGCATTTACACATTTACATGTCCATACGGAATACAGCCTTTTAGACGGCTCGAGTAAGATCAAGGAGCTGGCACAGCGGGCAAAGGAGCTGGGAATGGACAGTATGGCGATCACGGATCATGGCGTCATGTACGGCGTCATTGATTTTTACCGGGCTGCCAGAGAAGCCGGGATCAAGCCTATTATCGGCTGTGAGGTCTATGTATCTCCGGGCTCCAGATTTGACCGGGAAAATGTCCACGGTGAGGATCGGTATTACCATCTGGTGCTTCTGGCGGAGAACAATGAGGGCTATCAGAACCTGATGAAGATCGTTTCCAAGGGCTTTGTCGATGGCTTTTATTATAAACCGAGGATCGATGAGGAGATCTTAAGGACCTACCATACCGGGATCATCGCACTGAGTGCCTGTCTGGCAGGAGAAATCCCGCGATATTTAGAGAGAAACCTCTATGAGGAGGCGAAAAAAGCCGCAGAAAAATACAGAGAGATATTCGGGGAGGGCAATTTTTTCCTTGAGCTGCAGGATCACGGGATCCCCATGCAGCGTCAGGTGAATCAGGGCATCCTTAGGCTCTCGAAGGAGCTCTCCATCCCTCTTGTGGCTACCAACGACTGCCATTATATCAATGCAGACGACTGGGAGCCCCACGATATCCTTTTATGCATCCAGACAGGAAAAAAGGTATCGGATGCGAACCGGATGCGATACGAGGGCGGTCAGTATTATGTCAAGTCGGAGGAGGAAATGCGGGAGCTGTTCCGCTATATCCCCGAGGCGATCGACAATACCCACAGGATTGCAGAACGATGCAACGTGGAGATTGAATTTGGCGTGACAAAGCTGCCGCGGTATGATGTGCCGGAGGGCTATACCTCCTGGGAATATTTAAATCATCTCTGCCGGAGGGGCTTCGCGGAGAGATATCCGGAGGATGACGGCACCTTAAAGGAACGTCTGGAATATGAGCTGACGACCATAAAAAACATGGGATATGTAGATTACTTCCTGATCGTGTGGGATTTTATCAACTATGCCAGATCCCACGGGATCGCCGTGGGGCCGGGCCGGGGCTCGGCAGCGGGAAGTATCGTGGCCTACTGCCTTAAGATCACCAATATTGATCCCATCAAATATCAGCTGCTTTTTGAACGCTTCCTGAATCCGGAGCGTGTGTCCATGCCGGATATCGACGTGGACTTTTGCTACGAGAGGCGTCAGGAGGTGATCGATTACGTCGTTGAAAAATACGGAAAGGATCAGGTTGCCCAGATCGTGACCTTCGGTACCTTAGCGGCCCGGGGGGTGATCCGTGATGTGGGCCGCGTGATGGATCTGCCCTACAGCCTCTGTGATCAGGTATCAAAGATGGTTCCGGCGGAGCTCAATATCACGCTGGAGCTGGCGTTAAAGAAAAATCCTGAGCTGAAGCTTCTTTATGACACAGACGAACAGGTAAAAAAGCTGATCGATATGTCCATGCGTCTTGAGGGGCTTCCTCGGCACACCTCCATGCATGCGGCCGGAGTGGTGATCAGCCGCACGGCCATCGATGAATACGTTCCCCTTTCCCGGGGCTCAGACGGCACCATCACGACGCAGTTTACGATGACAACATTAGAGGAGCTGGGGCTTTTAAAAATGGACTTCCTCGGCCTCAGAACCCTGACCGTCTTACAGGATGCAGTGGAAATGATCGAGCATGACTGCGGGAAAAAGTTGGATCTGGATACCATTGATTACAATGACAGAAGGGTTATGGAGGCGATCGGCACCGGAAAGAACGAGGGCGTGTTCCAGCTCGAGAGCGGCGGCTTTAAAACCTTCATGAAGGAGCTGAAGCCGGAAAGCCTCGAGGATATTATCGCCGGGATCTCGCTGTATCGGCCGGGGCCGATGGATTTTATCCCCAAATATTTAAAGGGAAAGAACGATCCTGCCTCCATCACCTATACATGTCCGCAGCTGGAGCATATATTAAGCCCTACCTACGGGTGCATCGTGTATCAGGAGCAGGTCATGCAGATCGTGCGCGATCTGGCCGGCTATACCCTTGGCCGGAGCGACCTGGTGCGCCGTGCCATGTCAAAGAAGAAGGCCTCCGTTATGGCAAAGGAGCGGCAGAACTTTGTATACGGAAACGCGGAGGAGGGCGTTAAGGGCTGTATCGCCAACGGGATCGCCGCAGAGACGGCCAACCGGATCTATGACGACATGACGGACTTTGCAAAGTATGCGTTTAACAAGTCCCATGCGGCAGCCTACGCGGTCGTATCCTATCAGACGGCCTACTTAAAATATTACTATCCGAAGGAATTTATGGCAGCGCTGATGACATCGGTGATGGACAACGTGACAAAGATCTCCGAATACATCCTCGCCTGCAGAAATATGGGCATCCGGATCCTGCCGCCGGATATCAACGAAGGCGTCGGGGGCTTTTCTGTTTCCGGAGACAGCATACGCTATGGCTTATCGGCGATCAAGAGCGTGGGCCGTGCGGTGGTGGAGGTCATCATCCGGGAGAGAGAGGCAAACGGGCCATTCTCGACGCTGGAGGATTTTATCAACCGCATGTCCAATAAGGAGGTCAATAAACGGACGCTGGAGAGCTTTATCAAATCCGGGGCTCTGGATTCGCTGCCGGGCACCAGAAAGCAGAAGCTTTATATTTCACCGGAGCTTCTCGAAAACAAGGCCAGAGACAAGAAGACGGTAATGGAAGGCCAGTTAAGCTTCTTTGATCTTGCACCGGAGGAGGATCGGGAGGATTTCCGCGTCGCCTTCCCGGAGGTGGGGGAGTTTGACAAGGACGATATCCTTGCATTTGAAAAGGAAACCATCGGCATCTATGTCAGCGGACATCCCATGGAAAAATATCAGGAGCTGTGGCAGAAGAATGTGACGGCAAAGACATCGGATTTTATCGTCGACGAGGACGGACATACCGTGGCGGAGGACGGAGCCGTGGTCGTTGTCGGAGGCATGATAACGGCAAAAAAGGTGAAGACCACAAAGACGAACCAGTTAATGGCCTTCATCTCGCTGGAGGATATGGTCGGAACCATCGAGGTTTTGATCTTTCCAAAGATCTATGAAAAGAACCGTGCCGCATTAAATGAAGAATCCAAGGTGTTTCTTACGGGCCGCGTTTCCATCGGAGACGATCCGGTGGGAAAGCTGATCTGTGAGGAGGTGATCCCCTTTGACGAGATCCCCGGAGAGCTCTGGCTGCAGTTTGAAGATCAGGGCTGTTATACAGAAAAGATCGACGCGGTGATGGACTGCCTGCGAAATTCGGAAGGAAAAGACAGAGTGATCCTGTATTTAAAGCAGGAAAGAAAAATTAAACGCCTCTCTGCCGGCTGGGCGGTGGATGCAGGCGAACCTCTTTTAGCAAACTTGTATGATATACTTGGTGAAAAAAATGTCAAAGTTGTGCAAAAAAACATTGAAAAGAATAGAAAAATGCATTAAAATGTTTTTAGCTTAAACTAAAACGATCATCTCCTGCAGGACAGGAGGTTCAATGGAGGAATAGACGATGACAAAAAAAGAGGTTAAAACTATCGGGGTACTCACAAGCGGCGGAGATGCGCCGGGAATGAATGCAGCGATCCGTGCGGTCGTTCGGACAGCGATCCATAAAGGCCTCAAGGTCAAGGGCATCATGCGTGGTTATGCAGGACTTCTCCAGGAGGAGATCGTAGATATGGATGGCGTGAGCGTTGCCGACACCATTAACAGAGGCGGCACGATCCTTTATACCGCCCGCTGTGAAGAATTTACGACAGAAGAAGGCCAGAGGCTTGGTGCAGAGGTCTGTAAGAAGCATGGCATCGACGGTATCGTTGTGATCGGCGGAGACGGCTCCTTCCGCGGTGCGGGGAAGCTGTCGGCGCTGGGAATCAATACCATCGGCCTTCCGGGTACCATCGATCTTGATATCGCATGTACGGACTATACGATCGGCTTTGATACTGCAGTCAATACGGCTATGGAGGCGATCGATAAAGTGCGAGACACCTCGACATCCCATGAACGTTGTAGTATAATAGAAGTAATGGGACGCCGTGCCGGGTATATCGCCCTCTGGTGCGGTATCGCCAACGGAGCCGAGGACATCCTGCTTCCGGAGCGTTATGACGGCAACGAGCAGAACCTGATCAACCGCATCATCGAAAACAGAAAGCGCGGCAAAAAGCATCACATCATCATCAATGCGGAGGGCATCGGCCACTCCACATCCATGGCGAGAAGAATTGAGGCGGCCACCGGCATTGAGACCCGTGCCACCATCATCGGACATATCCAGCGCGGCGGCACTCCGACCTGTAAGGACCGCGTCTATGCGTCCATTATGGGGGCAAGGGCGGCAGAGCTTCTGGCAGACGGAAAGAGCAACCGTATCGTAGCCTATAAGAACGGCCAGTTCGTTGATTTCGACATTCAGGAGGCCCTGAATATGAAAAAGGATATCCCGGAGGAGCAGTTTGAGGTCAGCAAGCTGCTGATCCGTTAATTTACAAAGCGGGAAAGGAGCGGAGGAATGGGAATAAGGGAAGATGAAAAGATAGCTCCCCACTGTGATTATATCCATGTCCATGAGCAGACAGTCAAACAGGTACTGGAGGTCATGCCCACGGGAGATACGCTGGTAAATCTGGCAGAGTTCTTCCGCGTGTTCGGAGATTCCACCAGAATCCGTATCCTCTACGCGTTAAGCCAGTCGGAGCTGTGCGTCTGCGATATCGCAAGCCTTCTGGGAATGGGCCAGTCGGCAATCTCCCATCAGCTGCGTATTTTAAAGCAGATGCGGCTCGTTAAATTCCGCCGGGACGGAAAGAGCGTCCTTTATTCACTGGCAGACAGCCATATACAAACGATCCTCGCTCAGGGGATGGAACATATTGGAGAATAGCAATGAAATTTACAAAAATGCAGGGAATTGGAAACGATTATGTCTATGTCAACTGTTTTGAAGAAACAGTAGAGAATCCCTCGCAGACCGCAATAAAAGTCAGCAACCGTAATTTCGGGATCGGCTCGGACGGACTTATCCTGATCTACCCTTCCAAAGTGGCAGACTGCCGGATGGAAATGTATAATCTGGACGGCTCTCAGGGCGCTATGTGCGGAAACGGGATCCGCTGTGTCGGGAAATATGTATACGACCACGGTATCGTAGACCGCACCGAGATCGATGTCGAGACAGGCGCCGGGATCAAGCATCTGAGTCTTAAGCTTAAGGATGGAAAGGTGGATACCGTAACGGTGGATATGGGAAAACCGGTGCAGACCTCAAGGCTCGAGGAAAAGATCTGTGTATGTGGGAAGGAGTATGCCTTTACCGGGGTTTCCATGGGAAATCCCCATGCAGTCGTATTTATGGATGGCATCGACCGGCTTCCGATCGAAACGATCGGCCCTGCTTTTGAAACCCACGAGAGATTCCCGGATCGGACGAACACGGAATTTGTGGAGATCACAGACAGAACCCACGTAAATATGCGGGTGTGGGAACGCGGCTCCGGAGAAACGCTGGCATGCGGGACCGGGGCGTGTGCAGTCGCCGTTGCCTGTGCCTTAAACGGAAAAACAGAAGACCGGGTTGACGTTAAGCTCCTCGGAGGAACGCTTTCTATTTTCTGGGACAGAGAAAAGGACACGGTCTATATGACCGGCCCGGCGGTGGAAGTGTTCCACGGTGAGATCTAATACGGAAAAATCTAACCGGAATATCAGATCAGCAGACAGTATGCTGTTGTCATATAAAGGACAAAGGAGAATTATCATGGATCACATTGACAGAGAAATACTTAAGATCCTTCAGCAGAACGCCAGAACTTCATTAAAGACGATCGCGGAGAAGACCTTCCTTTCTTCCCCGGCGGTTTCAGCGAGAATTGAAAAGCTGGAGAGGGATCAGATCATCACGGCGTATCAGGCACAGGTCAGCCCGATGAAACTGGGCTATCACATTATCGCATTCATTAACCTAAATGTATTGCCGGAGGACAAAAGCAAATTTTATAAATATGCAGAGTCCATACCGAACATTCTGGAGTGCAGCAGTGTGACCGGTGAATTTTCTGTCATTATGAAGGTCGCCTTCGAGAGTACCATGCAGCTTGACACATTCTTGGGACAGCTGCAGAAATTCGGAAAAACCAGTACACAGATCGTATTCGCCACCCATGTAGGCCCGCGGGGTGTGCAGGTGCAGGACGAAAAATAGAAGATATTTTAACCGAATCAAGTAAGTCCCCACCCACTGCTTCAATTGCGAAAAGCAATAAGCAGTGGGTGGGGACTTGCTTGTATCAGGAGGAGTGCAAGCTTCTTCTGATAAACTGCGGAGCAGTTATTCGGTTATGAGCAAGTAGCGAAGCGGATTGCGAATATCCGCTTGACTTTACATGCATCCGGTATCTAATATATCTTATTAATACGTTGCTCTGTTATGCTACTCTACTTCTCCTCCCTTGATCTGGGGTCTTCCGAGGCTCTCCCATTTCAGATATGCGCTGATAAAGCCATCGATCCCGCCATCTAACACGCTTCCGACATTACCGCTTTCATACCCGGTCCGATGATCCTTGATCAGGGTATACGGCTGGAGTACATAGGAACGGATCTGGCTTCCCCATGCGATCTCCTTGACATCACCGCGGATGTCAGAGATCTTCTCGGCATTCTCCTGCTGCTTTAGCATATAAAGCTTTGCCTTCAGCATCTGCATGGCTCTTTCCTTATTCTGGAACTGAGAACGCTCATTCTGACACTGAACCACAATTCCTGTCGGAAGATGTGTGATTCGGATTGCAGATGATGTCTTATTGATATGCTGACCGCCGGCACCACTGGAACGATAAGTATCGACACGGATATCATCATCGTTGATCTCGATATCGATATCTTCTTCAATATCCGGAATTACATCACAGGATGCAAATGACGTCTGTCGCTTTCCATTTGCATTAAATGGAGAAATACGTACCAGACGATGTACACCTTTCTCGGAACGGAGATAACCATAAGCGTTTTCTCCCTTGACCTCAAAAGTAACTCCCTTGATACCTGCTACATCTCCTTCCAGATAGTCCAGCACCTCGACTTCATATCCTCTCTTTTCAGCCCAACGGCTGTACATACGATAGAGCATGCTTGTCCAGTCCATTGCCTCTGTACCGCCTGCACCTGCGTGAAGTGTCACGATTGCATTATCTGCATCATACGGTCCGATCAGAAGTGTGCTGATTCGCAGTTTCTCAAAGACTTCCTCAAATGTTCCAAGTTCCTCTTCAATCTCTTCTGCGGCTTCCTGCTCCTCGTCTTCTCCTGCACTCATTTCAATCAGAAGAAGCATATCTTCATAATCTGTAAATAATTTTTCAATCTCTTTTACAGAATCCTGAAGGCCTTTCAATTCTTTCATTACATGCTGGGAAATCTCCGGGTCATCCCAGAATCCCGGTTCCTCCAGTCTCTTTTCTAATTCTTCGATCCTAAGCTTCTTTGAAGCGAGGTCAAAGTGAATCCCTCAAATCTTTCAGCGGTTCTTCATATGCAGTCAGCTTTGACTTTAATTCATCTAATAAAACCACCTTAATCACCTCTTTCATATTTTATCTCAACTCTTTTGCTAGCTTGATTATTTTATTTTTCTTCCACAGCACTGCTTATATTTCTTTCCACTTCCGCATGGGCATGGATCGTTCGGATCAATCTTCTTTTCTTCACGCTTCTTCGGCTCACGTACGGATGTATCATCCTTATTCGTTCCTGTTACTTTTGCAACTTCCTCACGCTCTACCTTTTCCTCCACACGCAGATGGAACAGAGTACGGATCGTAGTCTCTGCGATGGCATTCGTCATCTCACCGAACATATCGTATCCCATCATCTTATACTCAACCAGCGGATCTCTCTGTCCGTATGCCTGTAAGCCGATACCCTGACGGAGCTGATCCATATCGTCGATATGATCCATCCACTTACGGTCAATGACTTTTAACAGTACGACACGCTCTAATTCACGGAACTGCTCCGGCTCCGGGAACTCTGTCTCTTTTGCCTCGTACAGTTTCACTGCACGCTCTTTTAAGAGATGTTTTAATTCTTTATTATTCTTAACACTGTCCACATCAGCAGCATTTACAGGCTCTAACGGGATAATATCCGTCAGAAGCTGGTTTAACTCGTTTAAATCCCACTCTTCTTTCGGTAATTCAGAAGAAATACAAGTATCAACGCAGCTCTCCACACGGTCTGTGATCATCTTGAAGATCACATCGCGCATGTTCTCGCCGTTTAATACACGCATACGCTCTGCGTAAATGATCTCTCTCTGATCATTCATAACCTGATCGTACTCAAGCAGGTTTTTACGGATACCGAAGTTGTTGCCCTCGATCTTCGTCTGTGCCTTCTCGATCGCAGATGTTAACATCTTATGCTGGATCTGCTCATTTTCCGGAACACCTAATGTATTAAAGATATCCATCAGTTTTTCAGAACCGAACAGACGCATCAGATCATCCTCAAGAGAGATAAAGAACTGGGATTCACCCGGATCTCCCTGACGTCCGGAACGTCCACGCAGCTGATTGTCAATACGTCTTGACTCATGACGCTCAGTACCGATAACTTTTAATCCACCGGCTTCCTTCGCATCATCATCCAGCTTGATATCGGTACCACGGCCAGCCATGTTGGTTGCGATCGTTACCGCACCGTGCTGTCCTGCTGCCGCTACGATCTCTGCCTCAAGTTCATGGAACTTCGCATTTAAAACAGTATGCTGGATTCCCTCTCTCTTTAACATTGCACTGATCGTCTCGGATACATCGATCGTGATCGTACCAACCAGTACCGGCTGTCCTTTTGCATGTGCAGCTTTTACTTCCTCGACAACTGCATGATATTTTTCTTTCTTGGTCTTATAAACAGCATCCTGTTTGTCCACACGGATGACTGGTCTGTTGGTCGGGATCTCGATAACATCCATACCATAGATATCACGGAACTCTTTTTCTTCGGTCAGGGCAGTACCTGTCATACCTGATTTTTTATCAAATTTATTAAAGAAGTTCTGGAACGTAATCGTTGCAAGCGTCTTGCTCTCACGTTTTACTTTTACATGCTCTTTTGCCTCGATTGCCTGATGCAGACCGTCTGAATAACGGCGTCCCGGCATGATACGTCCGGTAAATTCATCCACGATCAGCACTTC
>ENA-UESP01001085-UESP01001085.1-human-gut-metagenome-genome-assembly--contig:-NODE-1085-length-19962-cov-8.540860_pt1 | contig 19962 bp, 20 predicted proteins | sample MGYA00243003_ERZ508004 | MGnify/ENA primary metagenome ERZ508004 (study PRJEB26167, sample SAMN06115443) | human gut metagenome | host: Homo sapiens | place: China:Henan | collected 2015-07-29...
GTGGCTCAGTTGGTGGAGTACAACCTTGCCAAGGTTGGGGTCGCGGGTTCGAGTCCCGTCTCGCGCTCTCATAATTAGGAAAAAGGATATCCAGAAACGGATATCCTTTTTTTTAATTATGAGCCCTGCCGGGCGGAAAGAAAGTATTGATAGAAAGTCGTAATGGTTTGGATTGACTTACGGTATAGGGATGTGCTATGCTGAACGAAGCATTTGTAAAAATGAAAACAGGCGGGTAATCTGCCTGTTTTTGTGTATTAAAATATGTCGTAAAAGCCTTAGCTTTAGCTATGGGGAGTGTCAAAAGGATTGCATGGAGAAAAGAAGGGGAAAGAAGAGATGGGAGAGAAAAAGGTAGGGAAAATTGACCTGACAAATCTGTATGTGGTATTAGTGTTGGCGGGATTGTGCTGCTTTTTATGGGGAAGTGCGACACCGGCCATCAAGACAGGGTATCAGTTGTTTCAGATCGATTCAAAAGATACCATGTCAATTTTATTATTTGCCGGTGTAAGATTTCTGCTGGCAGGCTTTTTGGTGATTTTATTTAACAGTGTGCAGGCTGGAAGCTGGATCTGGCCAGAGAAAGGTTCTGGCTGGTCGGTGATCAAGCTTTCCCTGGCACAGACGGTGGGACAGTATTACTTCTTCTATGTAGGTTTGGCTCATGCATCAGGTGTCCATGGAGCGATCATCACCGGAATGAATGTGTTTATTGCGATTTTGATGGCAAGTCTGGTCTTTCATTACGAGACCTTGACCAAGAAAAAGGTGATTGGCTGTATGTTAGGATTTGCAGGAATCGTCGTGATGAATCTGCAGGGGGCTGGTGGAGACGATATGTTCCGTTTCTCATTTATGGGAGAAGGATTTGTATTTATGGCGCAGCTGTTTTATGCTATTTCCAGTGCATTAATTAAGAAGTATTCGAAAAAATATAATGTAGTGACCATGAGCGGATACCAGTTTATGGCAGGTGGTGCAATCCTGATTCTGATCGGAGCCATGGGAGGTGGAAGTATCGCAGGTGGTCTGGTGCGTGATGGTGTATTTACCATGAGTATCGCAGTTCCGGCGGTAGCGCTTCTCCTTTATATGGCGATGATCTCTGCGGTAGCCTATACATTATGGGGCGTACTGTTAAAATATAATCCAGTCAGCCGGGTATCGGTGTTCGGATTTATGAACCCGGTATTCGGAGTTCTGCTTTCTGCACTGATTTTAGGCGAAAGCGCGCAGGCGCTATCTATTTATGCGCTGGCAGCCTTGGTACTGGTCAGCCTGGGAATTTATGTGGTAAATAAGCCGGAACGGCAGGCGTAATGTTTGAGAATTGATATAACGAAACATAAATAAAGAAGGAATGACAAATGAAATTCGCAAAGAGGATAGATCGTTTTGGAGAAGGGGGATTTTCAAAGTTAGCTGAGATCAAGAAAAGAAAGCTGCCGCCAGCTTTCTGCAATTCCCAGGAGCAAGAGAGGTAGGCGTGGAGTTTAATTCGCTCTCTAAAACCTACGGTCTTGCAGGAGCAAGAATCGGTTTCTGTGTTGGCAATCATGAGGTGGTAGAGAAACTGAAAACTTTGAAATCCAACATGGATTATGGGATGTTCCTTCCAATTCAGAAGGCAGCTATTGAGGCGATTGATGAAAGCGGAATCTTAAAGTGAGGAATCGAATGACAAAGCAAAGGGAAATGAACCGCAGAAAATGGTTATGGACAGCAGTGACGGTGTTGTATGTGCTGTTTATTTTCCACAATTCTGCTACTGTAGCGGTGGAATCCTCCAGACAGAGTGGTCGGGTGCTGGCGCTTGCGAAGGAGTGTTTGGCTGGTCTGGGAGTTGAAAGCGGATGGCTGAGCGAGCATTTGATTCGGAAAACAGCCCATTTTCTGGAGTACAGCCTTTATGGGGTGCTTCTGTGGAATTGTCTTGGGACTTATGAACTGCGTGGTAAATTGCGCGGGGTTACCTTTCTGTGGCTGGCTATGCTGATTCCGTTTGTAGATGAGACGATCCAGTTGTTTACAGAAGGACGTTCGGGACAGATCAGTGATGTCTGGCTGGATATGTCCGGTGTGTTGTTTGGTACCTGCCTGACGGTTGGTTTTGGGTGTTTTCTGACCAGGTGGAAGAAAATGGCTGGAAAGAACTGTGAAACAGAGAATAGGGGAATCAATGAAAATGACAGAATTTCTGGTAAAGCATTTTGTGAAAAATTATGAAAAGGTTTCGGATGTGGAGGTCCGGACCGCTTATGGGATACTTGCAAGCTTTGTGGGGATCGGGTGCAATCTGATCCTGTTTGCAGCGAAACTGGCAGTGGGACTGGTGATCAACAGTATTTCCGTTATGGCAGACGCATTTAATAACTTATCCGATGCGGCTTCTTCCATCATCGGTTTTATCGGAGTGAAAATGGCAGAGAAGCCGGCAGATGAGGATCATCCATTTGGACATGGGAGGATCGAGTATATATCTGCTTTTATTGTAGCGTTTATCGTCATACAGGTGGGTTTTTCTTTATTTAAGACTTCCATTGACAAGATCCGCAATCCAGAGTCCATGGCCTTCAGCCTGGTATCAGTGCTGATCCTGGTGATGTCCATCGGTGTAAAACTGTGGTTAGCATTATTTAACCGCTCTTTAGGAAAACAGATTCAGTCTACGGTGATGATGGCAACCGCAGCAGATGCTTTGGGTGATGTGATGACCACCTCGGCAACCATTCTTTCCGTGATCATCTTTGGTGTGACAGGCTGGAATCTGGATGGATTTTTTGGTCTGGCAGTATCGGTGGTGGTTATGATCGCCGGAGTGAATATTGCGAAAGATACTTTGACACCATTAATCGGAGAGCCGATTGATCCGTCGATTTACCATGAGATTACGGAATTTGTGGAAAAGTATGATGGAATCATCGGGACGCATGATCTGATCGTCCACAATTATGGCCCAAGCCGCAGTATGGCTTCCATTCATGCGGAGGTATCGAATGATGAGCCGATTGAAAACAGTCATGAAATTATCGATAAGATCGAGCGGAACTGTGCGAAACAGCTGGGGATTTTCCTGGTGATCCATATGGATCCGGTGGAGACCCGGGATGAAAAAACCATCCATTTGAAAATGATGGTTCAAGAGATCTTAGCTGGTCTGGACTCCAGGCTGACGTTTCATGATTTTCGGGTGGTGAATGGTCAGAAGCATCGAAATGTGATTTTTGATCTGGTGGTACCGCGAGAGTATAATGATGCCATGCGGGGGACAATAAAGAAGAAGATTTCCGATGAAATAGCAAAGAAGAATCCAGATTGCAGCTGCGTGATCACTGTGGAGAATAGTTTTTGTGTGGAAGCTTCGGAAAAGAATGCAGAAAAAAATGCTGAATAGAATGCTGAATAGAATGGAAGTGATCCCGTGAAAGGGAAGAAAACAAATCAGGAAATTCATGAGAGTAAGCGCCGGGAAGAAGAGGCGTGTTTGGAAGAAAAACAGAACATAGAAGAAACAGCATCCGGGCAGGATGTGACGGAAAGCCGGCCAGAATACGACCGGCTTTTATTATTGGTAAAAAAAGGAAACACACAGGCATTTGGTGAATTTTACGAAAAAACCAGGGGACAGGTATATGGGTATGCCTACCGCATGCTGCAGCAGGCCCAGGATGCGGAGGAGGTAGTCCAGGAAACGTATCTGAAGATATGGAAAGAGGCAGCATCCTATAAATCCGATGGAAAGCCAATGGCCTGGGTATTTACCATTGCAAGAAATTACTGTTACATGACTTTAAGAAAGCGTCAGAGGCTTTCGGAGGAAAGCTTTGAGGAACTCCAGGAGCAGGAAGGGAAGGAAGAACCGGGGGAACTGTGCCAGGAACTGGAACTGGCTCCGGAAAGGCAGACGTTATTAGATGCCCTGATGCACTTAAATGAGAAGGAACGGCAGATCGTTCTGCTCCACAAGGTATCCGGCATGAAACACCGGGAGATCGCGGAGCTATTTCAGATGCCAATTTCCACGGTTTTATCGGTTTACCACCGGGCTATGAAAAAATTATGGGAAAGAATTGAAAAAAGTAGTTGACAAATCGTGATTTTCAGTGTTTAATTATTTTATTCAATTATCACTTTATCATGCTACCATGATAAACTAATACTTGAGTTTGAGGAGGTAACGATTATGAAAAAGACATTCGTAGCTGGAGCATTAGCATTTACCATGGCGGCAGCTTTTTTAAGCGGCTGCGGCAGTAACACACAGACAAAGGCAGCAAACCGGCTGGAAGAGATTCAGCAGAGAGGTTACATTGAAGTTGCTACCGAACCTTATTTCGCACCAAATGAATTTATTGATTCTTCCAAGAGTGGTGATGAGCAGTATGTGGGAAGTGATATTGAGATGGCGAAATACATCGCAGATAAACTTGGTGTGGAGTTGAAGATCGTTCCACTGGAGTTCGCGGCAGTATTAAGCAGTGTAACAGAAGGAAAATATGATTTAGCGATTTCCGCATTGGCATATACACCAGAGCGGGCAGAAGCTATGAACTTATCCAATGGCTATTATTTTGATGATGAAGAGAATGGCTATGGTCTTCTGGTAAGAGAAGAGGATGTGGACAAATATCCGGATGAAGCATCTCTGGCAGATGCGGTGATCGTGATCCAGAGCGGATCGCTGCAGGAGGCGATGGTGACGAAACAGGTTCCGGCATATAAGGAACTGAAACGGGTATCGGCTACTACCGATGGTTTCCTGATGGTCCAGGAAGGAAAAGCAGATGTGGCGGCAACCGCTATGGGAACTGCAAGATTGTATGCAGAGGCCAATCCTGGTGTAGCAGTTGCCAATAATTTCCGGTTTGCAGTGGATAAAGAAACGGATGGAACCAGAATCGGCATTCCAAAGGGAGAAAAAGAACTGACCGATAAGATCAATGAGATCGTTGATGAACTGGTAGAGTCCGGACAGTACAAAGCATGGTATGACGAGTACGAAGAGTACGCAAAATCTCTTGGTATTGAGTAAAGAATAGAAACATTAGACGTAACTATGAAGGTACTGAATAGTTACCATTAGACGAAAAACCGATAGAAAGGTAATGGAGCAGGATGATTGAGAGTATCGTTAAGATTTGGGCAAAATATGATTACGTGTTCTTAAATGGTTTGTGGGGAACTTTATGGCTGGCATTTGTCACCGTACTGTTCGGAACTATTTTAGGAACTCTGGTGGCTCTGTTAAGACTTTCCAGATGCAAAGTCTTTCAGGCACTGACAGGAGCGTACATAGAAGTTCTCAGGGGCACTCCGATCCTGCTCCAGTTATATTTCTTCTGGCTGCTGCTTCCGAAGGTACTGCCGTTTAAGGTGTCTGATACGGCATGTATTATCGTGGCACTGGTGATCAACAGCAGTTCTTACGTGGCAGAGGTGATCCGTGCAGGTATCCAGGCAGTGGATAAAGGGCAGATGGAGGCGGCAAAGAGCCTTGGTCTTTCCAATAAAAATGCTATGCGCTATGTGATCCTTCCACAGGCAGTGAAGAATATTCTTCCGGCTTTAGGTAATGAGTTTGTCGTGATGGTAAAAGAGACTTCTCTGGCTTCCGTATTCTTTGTTGGAGAGCTGATGACCTCCTACAAGACAGTGCAGTCTACTACATTCCTGGCGATTCCGTCCTTGACGATCGTAGGTATCATTTATTTTATCCTGAATTTTATTCTAACCAAGATCTTAAAGGTTGTCGAGAGGAGGCTGCAGGCCAGTGACTAAGCAGGTACAGGATCGTGAGATCATCAAAGTAGAAAATTTATGCAAAGGTTTTGGAGAATTGAAGGTGCTCCGCAACATCAACCAGCATGTGAATATGGGGGAAGTGGTGTCCATCATTGGCCCCAGTGGAAGTGGAAAAAGCACTTTTTTGCGGTGTCTGAACCTTCTGGAAGTGCCGGACAGCGGCAAAATCACATTTGAAGGGGTAGAAATCACCGATAAGAAGATCGATATTGATAAACATCGCCAGAAAATGGGCATGGTGTTCCAGCATTTTAATGTGTTTCCAAACATGACGGTGCTGGAAAATATCACCCTGGCCCCGGTTCTGGAGAAGAAAGTGCCGAAAGAGCAGGCGCAGGAGGAAGCGGAGGAACTGTTAAAGAAAGTAGGGCTTCTGGAGAAGAAGGACGAATATCCGAGAAAATTATCCGGAGGACAGAAGCAGCGTCTTGCGATCGTCCGCGCCATGGCCATGAAGCCGGATGTAATCCTGTTTGATGAGCCGACCAGCGCCCTGGACCCGGAGATGGTAAAGGACGTTCTGGATGTCATTAAAGATCTGGCAGATTCTGGAATGACCATCGTGATTGTGACTCACGAGATGGGGTTTGCCAAGGAGGTCAGCGATCGGGTGTTATTTATGGATGACGGCTGTATCCAGGAAGAGGGGACGCCGGAGGAGATCTTTGAGCATCCGAAGAATCCGAGAACGATAGAATTTTTAAGCAAAGTGCTTTAATTAAGAGAAGCGTTACGAGAATCGAAATCTTTCAGAAAGGACAGATGGAGTATGACACAACTGGAATTTATTGAACAGATCATCAAAGAGAAAGAGGCAGTGATTTTAGATGCCAATGATAAAATCTGGAGTTACGCAGAACTTCCATATGAGGAGACCAGGTCTTCGGCACTGCTGTGCTCCATTCTGGAGTCAGAGGGATTTACGGTGGAAACAGGCGTGGCGGAGATTCCGACAGCCTTTGTGGCCCGTTACGTGGTTGGAACCGGGAAACCAGTGATGGGAATTTTAGGTGAGTTTGATGCTTTGGCAACTCTTAGCCAGAAAGCGGGATGTACGGTGAAAGATCCTGTTCAGAATGGCGGTTCCGGTCATGGATGTGGTCATTGCTGTCTGGGAACCGGCGCGCTGGCGGCAGCATTGGCAGTAAAGGAGTATCTGGTGCAGAACCAGAAGGACGGAACCATCATTTATTATGGTTGTGCGGCAGAGGAAGGGGCAGGAGCGAAACAGTTTATGGCCAGAGCCGGATTATTTGACGGCGTGGATTTTGTATACACATGGCATCCGGCGGACCGCAATGAGGTACAGCCAACCTGCAGCGTTGCTATTATGGGTGCAAATTTTGAATTTTTCGGAAGATCGGCTCATGCGGGAGCTTGTCCGCATTTAGGAAGAAGTGCTTTGGATGCAGCGGAATTGATGAGCGTGGGCGTGAATTATCTGAGAGAGCATATGATCGATAAGGCAAGGATCCACTATGCTTATGTAGATGCAGGCGGAACGTCTCCGAATGTAGTGCAGGATCACTCGCTGGTAAAATATGAGGTTCGTGCGCCGAAGGTTTCCCAGATGAAGGAATTGTTTGAACGAGTGGTTGATGTGGCAAGAGGTGCAGCTCTCATGACTGGAACCACTATGAAATATGAGATCACCATGGCATTCTCTGATTATGTACCAAATGATACGCTGGGTAAGATCGCTGCGGAGTGTATGATGGAGGTTGGGGCTCCGAAATGGGAGACTTCTGATTATGAACTGGCGAAGAAGTTTTTGAATTCTTACGATCCGGTGACTTTGGAGACTATTAAAGAGGATATTGTGCAGACTTACGGTGGTGACCAGCTGGCAAAGATTCTGGAGCGGCCGTTGGATGATCAGGTACATCCATATGTGGCAGGTGTGCATGAGTACGAGTCCGGATCTACAGATGTGGGTGATGTAGGATATGCAGCTCCAACGCTGAATCTGAATGTGTCTACCTGCTGTATCGGCAATGTGGGACATACCTGGCAGATGACAGCCCAGGCGGGAAGCGTGCTGGGACATAAGGGACTTCTGACGGCGGCAAAAGCGTTGGCGTTAAGTACCATCAGGACGATGGAATCGCCAGAGGTGATGGAGGCTGCCAAGGCGGAGTTTGTGGCGAAGACAGGAGGCGTGTATCACTGTCCGCTGCCGGATGATGTGAAACCACCGGTTGGAAGATATTAAAGCCATGAAGATACGGAGCAGGTTTGGCTTTTTTGAATCTGCTCCTGGTTTGTTTCAGAAGTGAAATGCGTGAGGTTGTTTTTCCCTGGGGAGGAAAGATGCGTAAAATTTTAAAATTAAGTAAAAAAAGGTATTGACGAATTTTCTATTATCGTGTATAATTCAATTCGTTGCTTCGGTAAACACACCGCAAGCAAAACTTATTGGGCTATCGCCAAATGGTAAGGCAACGGACTCTGACTCCGTCATTTTCAAGGTTCGAATCCTTGTAGCCCAGCTGGGAAAGGCCGCAGGACTTTGTGAATTCAAGGTTCTGCGGTTTTTTACATATTCGGAAAAGAGGGATATGGAATGGGAAAAGAGAGAAGCATGACTTCAGTGATTACGATGATGCAGGTTTTATTATTTTCTATGGCAGCAGCAGTTATTACGGTTATGGCATTTGGAATTGCGGTACAGAATCATTTGCAGGTGCGTTTTATGGACCGGCTGGAGGTAAGTGACCGGATTTTGGAAGATCTCTATGTGATGGAGCAGGATTTTCGGGAGTTTGGTCATGAGTGGGGAGAGGAATCTTATTCCGTTTATAAAGAACAGGTGAAGCAGTTGGAGAATGATTTGGCAGAATTTAGGGAAATGTCGAAGGATTCTTCCCAGACACAGAATTATATCCGGAGATTGAATAATTTTAACATTTATCAGATGGAACAGATTGATTCTGCAATGACGGAACTGAAAGAGCGGTATCACACATACCTTTATGTTTTAAGTGGTCTGGATGGACACCAGGAGGAAGCTCTGGCAATGGCCAGAGGAGATATGGCTTATGCTAAGGCGGAATATGAGACTGGGGCAGAGAAGATGGCCAGAGGGATGCTGATTGTGGCGTTGGCATTCGGCTTGAGTGTGGCGCTTACCGCTGTGGCATTGACCAGATTTTCGGCTGTGACGAGACTGGCGTTAAATCATATGACGGAGTATTTTAATCATCTGGCATCCAGCGAATGGGAAACACCGGATTTGAAGGAAACGGCATATCGGGAACTTACACTGATCACGCAGACGGCAAACCGGATGAAAGAGAAAATAAAGCAGTCTATTGAGGAAATCCAGAATCAGGCGATGTTGGAAAAACAACTGGCAGAGGAAAAACTGGTAAATGAGCAACAGAGAAGCATGGTTGTTGCTGCCCAGATGGCGGCATTGAGAGCCCAGGTAAATCCACATTTTTTATTTAACTCGTTGAATACGATTGGTGTGACGGCTCTTGTGGGGGATTCTAAGATGGTTATGCAGATGGTGGAGGCGACAGGAAAGATCTTGAGATATTCGCTATATCATCAGGAACTCATGACCAACCTGGATGATGAACTGGATGTGGTGTTGCAATATCTGTTCCTGCAGAAATGTAGGTTTGGCGAGGCGGTACGGAGTGAGATCCAGAATGATTTTGAGGGGGAAGAGATTGAAATTCCTACCATGTCGATCCAGCCGATCGTGGAGAACTGCTTTAAGCATGGATTTGGAAATAAAGAAAAATTAAATATCCATATCACCATAACTCAGGAAGATAACAGTATCCTGATCAGTGTGATGGACGATGGCATCGGATTTGATACAGAACAGAAAAAGCCGGGTGGAATCGGTCTTGAAAATATCAGAAAGCGGCTGGAACTGCTTTATGGAAAAGAAGAGTCTTGGCTTCAGGTTGAGAGTGTAGTTGGAGAATATACGTGTGTCAGCTTAAAGATTCCACAGAAAGGGGAGACAGATGAAGGTTCTCATTGTTGAAGATGAAATTTTGGAGCGGAAAGCCCTGATACATCTGATGAAAACAGAGTTTGAGCAGGTTTCCATTGTACTGACGGCGGATAATGGAGAACAGGCAGTGAAAATGGCAGTTCAGGAAAGACCGGATCTGATCCTTATGGATATCAATCTGCCACTGTTAGATGGAATCAGTGCAATGAAAAAAATAAGAGAACAATTAGAAGACTGTCCAGTGATCATGGTTTCCGCGTATTCTGATTATGAGCATCTGAGAGGCTCCATGAGGGAACATGCATTGGATTATCTGGTGAAGCCATATTCGGTAGAAACGTTTGTGGAGGCAGTAAAAAGAGGTCTGGGAATCGATAATAAACGGGAAGAACCTTCTTTTTATGGAAAAACAGGAAGTGTGCTGCAGGTGAAAAAGTATTTGGAGACCCATTTTATGGATAATGTTTCATTACAGGATGTGGCAGAAAAGGTAAATCTGGATAAATCCTATCTTGGCCGGGTGTTTCGCGAAGAATGTGGAATCACAGTCATGGGATATTTAAAAAATATAAGGATAGAAAAGGCAAAAGAACTTCTTTTATGTGGTATGGGGGCCAGTGAGGTAGCAATGCAGACTGGTTTTGCAGATCCGGCCTATTTTGCGAAGATTTTTAAGCAGGAAATGGGGATTACGCCATCCAGATACCGGGAGTATCATCATGCAGAATAAAAAGTCGATTTTCTTATAGGATGGGTCGATTTTGTCAATATTAGAAAGCCAAGAGCCATGATACAATCAGATCATCAAAAAGGGTGCGCGCCTAAAGATGGATAAAATTCAATGGAGAAAAGGGGATTTACTATGAAAAAAGTAATGGCATTGTTATTGGCAGGAAGTATGACAGCAGCATTAACGGCATGTGGTGGAAATAGTGGTGCAGGTGGAACCACAGAGACAACCCAGGCGGCAGCAGCTGCAACAACAGAGGCAGCAAAAGAAGAGTCAAAAGAGACCTCCGCAGCAGAGACAGCGGCATCTGGAGAAAACTATGTGTTTAAATTTGCTCTGCAGAACGGAGAAAACCATCCTCTGTGCCAGGGCGTTGCAAAGTTCGGAGAAATTCTGGAAGAGAAGAGTGATGGCCGTATGAAACTGGAGTTATATTACGGTGGTGCTCTGGGAGATAAAGCGACAACGGTGCAGGGACTTCAGTCAGGAACCATTGATGGCGGAATGCTGATGAGTGGTGTGATCGCAGATTATGGATGCGAAGAACTGGGGGTATTTACTCTTCCATATTTATTTGATTCTGTTGCACATGCAAGAGCTTTTGAGAAGAGTGATGCCGGAAAAGCGTTATTAGACAAAGTACAGTCCTCTGGAACTTCCGTAGTTTGTGTTGGAGCATATCAGGAATCTGCCAGAAATTATTTCTTTACCAAGAAGAAAGTAGAGCATCCATCTGATATGAAAAATATGCAGATCCGCTGTCAGGAAGGTTCTGTTTACTATGATGCAGTAGAGGCCATGGGAGCATATGCCCAGTCTGTTGCATTTTCTGAGTTATACAGTGCCCTGCAGTCCGGTGTGGTAGATGGTGCAGAGCAGCCGCTTTCCGGATTTGTAAATAATGCATTCCAGGAGGTCGCAAAATATTATGTCATGGATCAGCATGAGATCAGTCCAAACCTGATTCTGTTCTCTGAAGCTACATGGAATCAGTTAAGCCAGGAAGACCATGATCTGATCGAAGAGAGCTTCCAGGAGTCCGTTCCGTATTTTGAGGAGTTATCAGATTCTAAAGATGCTGAGTATTTAAAGACAATTGAAGATGCTGGTACAGAAATCGTACAGGTAGATGTGTCTGAATGGCAGGATGCCTGCAGCAGCGTATATGATAAATATGGTGAAAAATATGCAGATATCATTTCTGAGATTAAAAACACATCCTATTAAATGGAGCGTGCGTCTATGAAAAATCAAGAAGAAAAAAGATTGCCGGATAAGCTTGCAGATGGCTTATCCGGGATCATGATAATCATCTGTGTCATTATTTTTGCTGTGATGGTTTTTTCAGTTTCCTATGGCGTAATTGGAAGATATATCCCATTTATCAAAAACCCAAGATGGACCCAGGAGCTGGCGATTCTGTGTATGGTATGGCTTTGCTTTCTTGGTTCTGGTTACGGAATCAAAGAGGGGCTTCATGTGAGAATGACCGTGATCGAATATATTGTGCCGAAAAAACTGGCTTCCGGACTTCACTGCTGTGCCTATGTATTATTGGCGGCAGTCAATATCATGTGGATCATCTATGGAACCCAGCTTCTGGAGCTGACAAAAAGAGCGAAAATGTCAGCAACTGGATGGCCTATGGGAATTACGTATCTTTCTGTGGTAGTTGGGGGCATTTATGGTCTGGCGATGTCTCTGTACCGCGTCTGGAAAGGGGGATTTTAGGCCATGAATGTGACAGCAATTTTAATTTTAATGATTACTTTTTTTGCGCTGATCTTTTTGGGATTCCATATTTCCTATTCCATGATGGCTTCTGCGGCAGTTACGATCCTTTACCTGGGGCTTTCTCCTACACAGGTGGTGAATACTATGGTAGATGGAATTGATGGTTTTACATTTTTGGCAATTCCATTTTTTATTCTATCTGGAGATATTATGGCTCATGGAGGAATTTCGGACAGACTGATTCTTCTGGCAGATGCTCTGATCGGATGGATGAGAGGCGGACTTGCTATGGTAAATATTCTGGCATCCATTTTCTTTGGAGGAATTTCTGGTTCAGCAACGGCGGATACGGCATCTTTAGGTGCAATTCTGATTCCAATGATGCATAAACAGGGATATGATAAGGAATTTTCAACAGCAGTTACCATGAGCAGCAGTGTACAGGGAATGCTGATTCCACCAAGCCATAACATGATCATTTATGCCATGGCGGCAGGCGGAATTTCCGTCAGCGCGCTGTTTATGGCAGGTATTGTGCCTGGAGTACTTCTTGGTGTTGTATTGATGATCTTCAGCTACTATCTGTCAGTAAAGCGGAATTATCCAAAGGGGACGCCATTTTCCTTGTCCGGACTCTGGACTGCATTAAAGAAATCCATCTGGGGTTTAGGAACCGTTCTGATTGTAGTGGTTGGTGTGGTATTTGGAATTTTTACAGCGACTGAGAGCGCTGCCATTGCCTGTGTTTATGCACTGATTGTTTCTATGTGTGTTTACCGGGAAATGAATTTTAAGGAATTGATACAGGTAGTAAAAAGCAGTCTGAAAACCTTAGCAACCGTACTGGTATTGATTTCTGCATCCGGTCCTTTTGGATTTTGCATCACTTATCTGAAAATTCCGGAAATGGTTGTTAATGCGATGCTTGGACTAACTGACAGTAAATTCCTGTTATTATTACTGATCAATCTGATCATCCTGGTGCTTGGTACAATTCTGGGAATGGCGTCCATCATCGTGATCGTTACTCCAATTTTAATGCCAGTATTATTAAGCATCGGTTTCAGTCCGATCCAGTTTGGGGCGGTACTGATCTTAAACTGTGGTATCGGCCTTCTGACACCTCCGGTAGGCGGCGTTCTCTTTATTGGAAGCGGCATTTCAGGAGTGCCGATTGAACGGTTGTTTAAACATACCGTGCCGTTCCTTTTGATGATGCTTCTGGTATTGCTGATGATTACTTATATTCCGGCAATTACATTGACACTTCCGGGATTATTGGGATTATTGTAAAGATATGGAGGTCTTTATGAGTGACAGAAAAAATGTATTGATGATCTGTACGGATCACTGGTCAGGCTCTTTACTTGGGTGCGCTGGACGAAAAGATATTATGACGCCGACACTGGATTATCTGGCAAATAATGGTATCCGCTATGAGAATTTTTATAGTGAATGTCCCGTGTGTATTCCGGCAAGACGTTCTATGATGACAGGACTGACGCCTAAAACCCATGGAGACAGGGCGTATGCGGACAGAATGCCAATGCCGGATGTTCCGACTCTGGCGGAAACATTTCGGGAAAATGGTTATCAGACCATGGCAGTAGGAAAACTTCATGTGTATCCACAGAGAAACCGGATCGGGTTTGAGGATGTGATTTTAACCGAAGAAGGAAGATACGAAATGGGAGCCGTGGATGATTATCAGATCTGGCTGGGAGAACATGGGTATCTGGGACAGGAATTCCTGCATGGAATGGGCAATAACACCTATTATACAAGAACCTGGCATCTGGATGAACAGGCGCATCCCACCAACTGGGTAACCAAACAGATGATGGCGCAGATTAAGAGAAAAGATCCGACCAGACCATTTTTCTTCTACTGTTCTTATCAGTTCCCGCATCCGCCGCTGGTACCGCTTTCTACCTTCTGGGATATGTATAATGAGGATGAGATCGAAGAACCATCGGGACAGGACTGGCTGGATGACAGCTATATTTTCAAAGCCATGTGTGAAGCGGAGCGGATTTATACAGAAAAAGAGAAAAAACGTGCCAGAAGAGCATTTTTCGCCCAGTGTACCCATATCGACTATGAGATTCGCCTTTTGATTGGAACATTGAGAGAAAGCAATCTGTTAGACGATACGATCATTGTATTTACAAGTGACCATGGAGATATGCTGTTCAATCATGAGATGGTTGCAAAACGGGCTTTTTATGAGGAAGCAACCTGTATTCCGCTGATTATTTCCGGCAAACCGGTTGTCGCAAAACGTGGAACAGTAGAGAAAAAATTAGGACAGATGGCAGATCTTATGCCAACCCTCCTGGATCTGTGCGGCCTTCCAATCCCCAAAACTGTAGAAGGAATCTCACTGGTTTCTGAGAAAGAGCATCCGTATATTTACGGCGAGGTCAACGAGAATGAAAAAGCAGCCAGAATGATCCGGTGGAAGCAGTATAAGCTGATTTATTATCCATGTGGTAATATCCGGCAGTTGTTTGATCTGGAGAAAGATCCGAAAGAGACACATAACTGTGCAGCAGATCTGGCATATCAGGAAACACGGAAAACGATGGAGCAGATGCTGATTGAAAATCTTTATGGAAATGACCTTGCATGGATCAAGGATGGAGAGTTAACCGGATTTGTTCCGGGAGAATATCACTCCAAAGCAGATTATGGCCTTTACAATCAAAGAGGTTATCACTGGCCAACGCCTGGTGGTTATAGTAATCAAGGGAATAACGCATAATAATGAAAGAAGAGGATCTAATGGAGAAAAATTCATTAGATGCTCTTTTTTTATTTAAGCAAAAATTAGAAAAATTTTTACAGCTCTTTCATCACTTCTTCCAGAAGCACCGTCAATTTGCTGCGACAATGTGTTAAATATGTTTTTTATAAACGTAAAATATACAACTGAGTTTTCACAATTTCAAACATCATTCTGATTGAAAGTGCCACAATTTCCGGACTGTTGCTGGAGCGGGGAATGTGGATGGGCAGGCAATAGCGAAAAGAAGTCATTTCCCTCAGATTCCCTGGTTTCAGTGTGGACATTTCCGGGAAAATGCTATATAATTAGAGCTAATTTTGAGTGAAAGGGAACAGAAGAAATGTACCAGTTTGACAGCAGAGTGAGATACAGTGAGACCGATGAACAGGGAAGGTTAAGTGTAACCGGGATACTCAACTATCTTCAGGATTGTTCTACCCTTCAGTCAGAAGATATTGGCCTTGGTATTGAATATCTGAAAAAGACCAGACACGCATGGTGGCTTTCTTCCTGGCAGATCATCATTGATCGATATCCGGTCCTGGGAGAAGAGATCGTCATCAGCACGTGGCCTTACGATTTTAAGGGAATTTACGCCTATCGTAATTTTACGATCCAGGATAAAGCCGGTAATTATCTGGTAAGAGCCAATTCCATCTGGTTTTTCTATGATCTGGAGGTTGAGAGACCGGCCCGTATCCGTTTGGAGGATGTGGAACGGTATGGAACAGGAGAAGAAAGGCTTGATATGGAGTATGCGCCCCGGAGGATTACGGTTCCTGAGGAGTATGAAGAAAAAGAGCCGGTTCTGGTGATGAAACATCACTTAGACACCAACCATCATGTGAATAACGCGCAGTACGTGGAGATTGTCCGCGAATTTCTGCCGGAACATTTCCAGATCGGGGAGATGCGGGTAGAATATAAGAAAGCGGCAGTGCTGGGAGATGTGATGTACCCAAGGATCAGCAGGATCACGGAGGGCTATGTAGCTTCCTTATGTGATGAGGAAGGAAAGCCTCATGCGGTGATCTGGCTGGCAGAGAAAAGATAGGGATTAGAAAGTATCGGCGGTTATGAAGGCATGACCAGACAAGATGGAGGAAAAAATGATTGAATTAGGAAAGAAACAGACTCTTGTAGTAGTCCGTGAGAAGGACTTTGGTATTTATCTGGCAGAGAAGCAGGGCGATGAGGCATCGGTGCTTCTGCCCAAAAAGCAGGTGCCTGCGGGAACCAAGATTGGTGACAGTATAGAGGTATTTATTTACAAGGATTCTGAGGATCGTCTGATCGCGACTACTCAGATGCCGAAGCTCCAGGTTGGCGAGGTTGGCGTACTGAAGGTAAAGGAAGTAGGAAAAATAGGCGCTTTTCTGGATTTTGGTCTGGAGAAGGATCTGCTGCTTCCATTTAAGGAGCAGAGCCATAAAGTGCGTCAGGGCGAAGAGTGCCTGGTAGCAGTATATGTGGATAAAAGCAGCCGTCTGGCTGCAACCATGAAGGTATATTCCCATATGAGCAGTGAATCCCCATATCAGAAGGATGATAAGGTGACCGGAACTGTTTATGAGATCAATGAAAATCTGGGCGCTTTTGTGGCAGTAGACAATAAGTACTACGGTCTGATTCCGAAGAGAGAGCTGTTTGGAGATATTCATGAGGGCGATGTGGTGGAGGCCAGAGTCACGAAACTGCGTGAGGATGGCAAGCTGGATCTGTGCCCAAGAGAAAAAGCATATCTGCAGATGGATGCAGATTCTGAACTGGTATTAAAGGTGATTGATGAGTTTGACGGTGTGCTGCCATTTAACGATAAGGCATCACCGGAGACCATTAAGAGAGAGTTTCATATGAGCAAGAACGCGTTTAAACGGGCTGTGGGACATTTATTAAAAGAAGGCAAAATCAAGATCACAGATAAAAGCATTGAAAGAGTGTAGGAGGATATTTTGGACTCGATAGAATATTATAACAAGTATGCGGCAAAGATATACGAAGATACCGTGGATGTGGATATGAGTGAGATCCTGAACAAATTTCTGTCCCTTTTAAATGAGGGAGATACGATCCTGGATCTGGGATGCGGCTCAGGCCGTGATTCCAAGACCATGTATGATCTGGGATATGATGTGACTCCCCTTGATGCATCGGAGGAGATGTGCAAGCTAGCAGAGATTCATACAGATTTAGATGTACTCCAGATGAATTTCGAAGACATGGAGTTTGAGGATGTATTTGATGGAATCTGGGCATGCGGTTCTCTGATCCATATTCCGAAAAATGAGATGCCGGAGATCTTAGGGAGAATCCATGACGCTTTGTGCAGTGATGGCATTTTATATATTTCGGTAAAAAAAGGAGATACAGAAGGATTCCGCGGAGAAAGATATTTTTGCGATTATACTGCAGAAAGTCTGACAGCGATGCTGGAAAAGACTGGTCTGTTTGAAATTCTGGAGGTCTGGGAGACAGATGATGTCAGATCCAGCCACCCGGATACGGTGTGGGTGAATCTGCTGGCAAGAAAACGTTAGGAGCGGTCAGGGAAAAAAGGCGGCAGCGGATGTTAGGGATTTGAAATGCAGGCATATGGATTGGCGGGAGGAAAACTAAATATGAAAAAGAGACCGGTATGGGTGGATTATACCATGATTATCATAGGCGCATTTATTATGGGATTTGCGATCAAAAATATGTATGATCCTGTGAATCTGGTAACAGGAGGCGTTTCCGGCGTGGCAATTATTATGAAGGAACTGGCTCGTGTTCCTTTGTGGGTCACCAATACTGTGCTCAATATCCCGCTTTTCCTTGCAGCATGGAAGATCAAAGGATGGGGATTTATCAAACGGACAGCGGTGGCTACAGTCGCCCTGTCCGTTTCTTTGTATGTGATTCCGGAAACACAGATTCTGATGGATGACATTTTTCTGGCGGCGCTATTCGGCGGAATCATATCGGGAATCGGCACCGGACTGGTATTTATGTTTTCGGCAACTACTGGAGGAACTGATATGCTGGCAGCTCTTATTCAGAGAAAGCTGCGCCAGTACTCCATTGCCCAGATCATGCAGGTGTTAGATGGGATGGTGGTATTGGCCGGTGCGGCGGTATTTGGCGTCCAATATGCTCTTTATGCCCTGATCGCTATTTTCTGTGTATCGAAGATTTCTGACGGGATCTTAGATGGAATGAAATTTTCCAAGCAGGCATTTATCATTTCTGACCATTATCAGGAGATTGCCAATGCGATCATGACACGGATGGAGCGTGGAGTTACCAGTCTGGACGGCAATGGCATGTACTCCGGACAGGAGCGGAAAATCCTGTTTTGTGTGGTGGCTCCAAAGGAAATCGTCAAGATCCGGGAGATTGTCCGGGAATTCGATCCGGGGGCTTTCGTCATTGTGAGTGATGTAAGAGAAGTCTTTGGAGAAGGCTTTATAGAATATTGACAGAAAAAAGAGGGAAAAAAGAGGGGTTCTTTGACGTTTCCATTAATTTTTAAATTCAATATACAGATTAAACAAAATCATAAATTTATTTTGGTGATTTACAATATGGCAAAATAATCCTCCTTCGTGTATGATATGTACTATAAAGAGCACAGATATGAAAACCCGAGATTGTGGGGATTGGCAGGTTTTCAGATTATCTTAATAACAGGAGGATTTCTATTATGGCTAGTTTATCACTGAAGAACGTTACAAAAGCTTATCCAAACGGATTCGTTGCAGTAAAAGACTTTAATCTGGAGATTGCAGATAAAGAGTTTATCATTTTCGTAGGACCATCTGGATGTGGTAAGTCCACAACCCTTCGTATGATCGCAGGTCTGGAGGATATCTCCTCTGGTGAGTTATATATCGATGGCAAGCTGGTTAATGATGTAGAGCCAAAAGACAGAGATATCGCGATGGTATTCCAGAACTACGCTCTGTATCCACATATGTCTGTATACGACAACATGGCATTTGGTCTGAAACTGAGAAAAACTCCAAAGGCTGAGATCGATAAGCTGGTTCATGAAGCAGCTAAGATCCTGGATCTGGAGCATCTGTTAGATCGTAAACCAAAGGCTCTGTCCGGTGGTCAGAGACAGCGAGTTGCTATGGGACGTGCTATCGTTCGTAATCCTAAGGTATTCCTGATGGATGAGCCTCTGTCCAACCTGGATGCAAAACTGAGAGGCCAGATGCGTGTTGAGATCTCTAAATTACATCAGAGACTGCAGGCAACTATCATCTATGTAACACATGACCAGACCGAGGCTATGACACTGGGTACCAGAATCGTTGTTATGAAAGACGGCGTTATCCAGCAGGTAGATACTCCTCAGAACCTGTATGAGAAGCCTCAGAACCTGTTCGTAGCAGGATTCATGGGATCTCCTCAGATGAACTTCTTAGACGCAGTTGTTAAGGTAAATGGCGATGTTGCTAACCTGGAGATCGCTGGCCACAGCATTCCTCTTCCTCCTGCAAAGTCCAAGAAGCTGATTGAGGGCGGTTATGATGGAAAGACAGTTACCTTTGGTATCCGTCCTGAGGATGTATACGATTCTGAGATGTACATCGAGGCATCTCCGCAGAGCGTATTCGAGTCCAGCATCAAGGTTTACGAGCTGCTTGGTGCAGAGGTTTACTTGTACTTTGATCTGGATCAGTTCCCTATGACTGCAAGAGTTGACTCCAGAACCACTGCAAGACCTGGCGATACTGTTAAGTTTGCTCTGGATGTTGAGAAGATTCATGTATTCGACAAGGAGACCGAGCAGGTTATTACTAACTAGTCTTTAAGATAAGAACATATAGGGGTTGCGCCTCAGGCGCAGCCCCTTAAACTTTTTCTTGATATATTTTATAAAGTCATGTTATTATAAATAATGACGATTGGAAAAAGTTGCTGATCCTCAGGATCGGCAGAATG
>ENA-UESP01001089-UESP01001089.1-human-gut-metagenome-genome-assembly--contig:-NODE-1089-length-19906-cov-110.932372_pt1 | contig 19906 bp, 15 predicted proteins | sample MGYA00243003_ERZ508004 | MGnify/ENA primary metagenome ERZ508004 (study PRJEB26167, sample SAMN06115443) | human gut metagenome | host: Homo sapiens | place: China:Henan | collected 2015-07-29...
TTCGAGACAGAAGATCAGAAGTATGGCATGGCTTTCTTCCTTGACAAGAACAAGGAGAAGGTAAAAGAGCCTTTTAAGAACTGCTAATCATTACGAATATAAAAGTATAAAATCAGGAGGATTTACCATGAAAGTAGGTATTATCGGTGCAGGTACTATGGGACAGGGCATTGCAAAGGCATTTGCCCAGGTAGACGGATATGAAGTAGCTCTTTGCGATATCAAGCAGGAGTGGGCTGACGGCGGCAAGGCCAAGATCGTAAAAGGCTATGCAAGACTGGTAGAAAAAGGAAAGATGACTCAGGAAGCAGTTGACGCTATCGTAGCTAAGATCACTCCGGGCCTGAAGGAAGATCTGTGTGCAGACTGCGATCTGATCGTAGAAGCTGCATTTGAGAATATGGAAGTTAAGAAGACCACCTTCGGTGAGCTGGACAAGATCTGCAAGCCCGAGTGTGTATTTGCTTCCAACACTTCCAGCCTTTCCATTACCGAGATCGGCAACGGACTGACCCGTCCTCTGATCGGTATGCACTTCTTTAATCCCGCAGACCGTATGAAGCTGGTTGAGGTAATTGCAGGTGTGAATACTCCCGCAGAGACCGTGGATACCATCAAGAAGATCTCCGAAGAGATCGGCAAGACTCCCGTACAGGTGAACGAGGCAGCAGGCTTTGTTGTTAACCGTATCCTGATCCCTATGATCAATGAAGCAGCTTTCATCAAGATGGAAGGTGTATCCGATATCGCAGGTATCGACGCAGCTATGAAGCTGGGCGCTAATCATCCCATGGGACCCCTGGAACTGGGCGATTTCGTAGGACTGGATATCTGCCTTGCCATCATGGATGTTCTGTACAACGAGACCGGCGACAGCAAGTATCGTGCATGCCCTCTGATCCGTAAGATGGTTCGCGGCGGTAACCTTGGTGTGAAGACCGGCAAGGGCTTCTATGTATACAATGCAGACCGCACCAAGACTCCTGTGGATGCACAGTAGGCAAAAGGTAAAATAACTGTTCGGAGCCGGATACGGCTCTGGACAGTCTAAGTTCATAATTACAACCAAGTATAAATAACAATGGAGGATTAACATCATGGATTTTACATTATCCAAAGAGCATGAGATGGCGAGACAGCTGTTCAAAGAGTTCGCCGAGAACGAAGTAAAACCTCTTGCGCAGGAAGTTGACGAGACCGAAACCTTCCCCAGAGAGACCGTTGAGAAGATGGCTAAGTACGGCTTCATGGGAATTCCCGTTCCCAAGGAGTACGGCGGACAGGGCTGTGATACCCTGACCTACGCTATGTGTGTTGAGGAGCTTTCCAAGGTTTGTGCAACCACCGGCGTTATCGTATCCGCACATACCTCTCTGTGTATCGATCCTATCATGACCTTCGGTACTGAGGATCAGAAGAAGAAATATGTTCCCGATCTGGCAAGCGGCCGTAAGATCGGTGCTTTCGGTCTGACCGAGCCCGGTGCAGGTACCGATGCTCAGGGACAGCAGACTAAGGCTGTATTAGATGGTGACGAGTGGGTCATCAACGGATCCAAGTGCTTCATCACCAACGGTAAAGAAGCTGATGTATATATCGTGATCGCAGTTACCGGTATCGTAGAGAAGAGAGGCAGAAAGATGAAGGAGATTTCTTCCTTTATCGTTGAGAAAGGTACTCCCGGATTTACCTTCGGTACCAAAGAGAAGAAGATGGGTATCAAGGGTTCTTCCACTTACGAGCTGATCTTCACCGACTGCCGTATCCCCAAGGAGAATATGCTTGGTAAGCAGGGACAGGGATTCAAGATCGCAATGCACACTCTGGACGGCGGACGTATCGGTATCGCTTCCCAGGCTCTGGGTATTGCAGAGGGCGCTCTGGAGAGAACCGTTGCTTACACCAAGGAAAGAAAGCAGTTCGGAAAGTCCATTTCCGGATTCCAGAATACACAGTTCCAGCTGGCTGATATGGCTACCAAGGTGGAAGCTGCCAAGATGCTGGTATACAAGGCTGCACGCAAGAAGGACGAGTACAAGACCAATCCTAAGATCTCTTACTCTGTAGAAGCTGCTATGGCTAAGCTGTATGCTGCTGAGGTTGCTATGGAAGTTACTACCAAGGCTGTTCAGCTGCACGGTGGTTACGGTTACATCAGAGAGTACGAAGTTGAACGTATGATGCGTGATGCAAAGATCACCGAGATCTACGAGGGTACTTCCGAAGTTCAGAGAATGGTTATCTCCGCAGATCTGCTGAAATAAGCAAGCAGGCATTTGTCGGAAATTTTATTAGAAAAGTAAGGAGAAAATACAATGAAGATTGTTGTTTGTATTAAGCAGGTGCCCGATACCAAGGGCGGTGTTAAATTCAATCCTGACGGAACTCTTGACAGAGGCGCAATGCTTGCTATCATGAATCCCGATGATAAGGCTGGTCTGGAAGCTGCACTGAAGCTGAAGGACGAGTTCGGCGCAGAAGTTACCGTACTGACCATGGGTCTTCCCAAGGCAGCAGATGCTCTTCGTGAGGCGCTGGCTATGGGCGCTGACAAAGCAATTCTGGTTACCGACAGAGTACTGGGTGGTGCTGATACCTGGGCTACTTCCACTACCATTGCAGGTGCACTGAGAAACCTTGACTATGATCTGATCATTACCGGTCGTCAGGCAATCGATGGTGATACCGCACAGGTTGGTCCTCAGATCGCTGAGCATCTGGGACTTCCCGTAATCTCTTATGCACAGGACATCAAGGTTGAGGGAGACAAGGTGATCGTTCAGAGACAGTATGATGACAGATATCATGTAGTAGAGGCTCAGATGCCCTGCCTGATCACTGCACTGTCCGAGCTGAATAAGCCTCGTTATATGACTCCCGGCGGAATCTTCGATGCATGCAAGGCAGAGATCACTACCTGGGGCAGAGCTGATCTGAAAGATGTTGATGACAGCAACCTTGGCCTGAAGGGATCTCCTACCAAGATTGCAAAGGCATCCGATAAGGTTCGTAAGGGCGCAGGTGAGAAGATCGTTCCCGATTCCCCTGAAGACGGAGCAGCTTACATTGTGGCTAAATTCAAAGAAAAGCACATCATCTAATATAGGAGGCAAACCATGGTAACCAATAATATTGAAGAATACAAGGGTGTATATGTGTTCGCCCAGCAGGTAGACAATGAGATCAGCGGTATCGCATTGGAGCTGCTCGGCAAAGGTAAAGAGCTGGCTGCAAAGCTGGAGACCGAGGTAACCGCGGTTCTGATCGGTTATAATGTAAAGAATCTGGCAGATAAGCTGGCTGAGTATGGCGCAGATAAGGTAATCCTTGTGGACGATCCCGAACTGGAGACTTACAGAACCGAGCCTTATGCACATGCACTGGCATCTGTTATCGAGAAATATAAGCCTGAGATCGTTCTGGTAGGTGCAACTGCTATCGGACGTGACCTCGGCCCTACCGTTTCCGCAAGAGTTAAGACCGGTCTGACTGCTGACTGTACCGTACTTGAGATTGGTGATTTCCCTCTCAATGCGATTCCCGGACAGGAGCAGAAGCACAACCAGCTGCTGATGACCCGTCCTGCATTCGGTGGTAACACCATCGCTACCATCGCCTGCCCCGACAACAGACCTCAGATGGCAACCGTTCGTCCCGGCGTTATGCAGAAGATCGCTCCTATCGCAGGTGCAGAGGCTGTAATCGAAGAGTACAATCCCGGATTTACTCCGAACAACAAATATGTAACCATCAAGGAAGTCGTTAAGGCTGTATCCGATACCGTTGATATCATGGATGCTAAGATCCTGGTATCCGGCGGACGTGGAGTTGGCAGCGCAGAGAACTTCAAGATCCTGGAGGATCTGGCAGAGGTTCTTGGCGGTACCGTATCCTGCTCCCGTGCAGTTGTAGATAATGGCTGGAAGCCCAAGGATCTGCAGGTTGGACAGACCGGTAAGACCGTTCGTCCTCAGATTTACTTTGCAATCGGTATCTCCGGTGCTATTCAGCATGTAGCAGGTATGGAAGAGTCTGATCTCATTGTTGCCATCAACAAGGATGAGACCGCGCCTATCTTCGATGTGGCTGACTACGGTATCGTAGGCGACCTGAACAAGGTAGTTCCCGCTCTGACCGAGCAGCTGAAGGCTGCAAAGGCTGAGAAGGCAGCAAACTAATTCGTAACAACGGATTAAAAACATATAAGAACTCCGCCTGATTCCCCGGTCCGTCCGGGAGTCGGGCGGAGTTCTTTTCTGCAAAAAACTGATGCAACTTGTGCAAGTTTCTTGCCTTGTATGCTTGCGCTGAGGGAAGCAAAATAGTAAAATAAAATGATACCAAGGGTAACAAGGTGAAAAATAAATTTTTCACCTGCAAATTTGTACCTTCGGCTCAAAGTTTGCAGGTTGTTGAAAGGCGTGAGTAGTTTTATGGCAAAACAAAAAGAAGTAAAGACCAACGCAATGCGGATCCTGGAATCTTTGAAGATTCCTTATACCCATCACACCTATGAGTGTGAGGAATTCGTGGACGGTCTTCAGATAGCTGACAAATTATCCCTGCCCTATGAACAGGTCTATAAGACGTTGGTCACCGTGAGCAACAGCAAGAATTATTTTGTATTCGTTATCCCTATTGCGGCGGAGCTGGATCTGAAAAAGGCAGCGAAATCGGTAGGGGAAAAGAGCGTGGAAATGATCCACGTAAAGGACATTAACGCCATTACCGGTTATATCCGCGGCGGCTGTACTGCCATTGGCATGAAAAAGCAGTACGTGACCAGAATCGATGAAAGCGCAAAGACACAGGAGCAGATCTATGTCAGCGGCGGCAAGATCGGATCTCAGATCCGTCTGACACCGGAGGATCTGGCCAAGGCAGCGAAAGCAGAATTTGCCGATATTATCCGGCATGAAAATTAACCGGGAAGATACCGTAAGGATCTGACAATTACGAAAACATATATAAAGGAGTATCTATGGAAAAAGAAAAAACAATTCTCGATTACGACACCGTGGCACTGGATGAAGCACAGGATGCGGTGATCATCATAGACCAGACCTTATTACCCGGCAGGATCGAACTGATCGCTTTACATACGGCACAGGAAATTTGGGATGCCATTTATCTGTTGAAAGTCAGAGGGGCTCCGGCCATCGGCGTAGCGGCGGCACTGGGTATTTATCTGCTGGCAAACCGCATCGAGACCGAAGATTTTGAAAAGTTTTATGAGAAATTTACCGAATATAAGGAATATCTGGATTCTTCCAGACCCACCGCAGTCAACCTGTCCTGGGCATTGAAGCGTATGAATGCCGTGGCTGTGAAGGCCGGCAGAGAAGAACACAAAACCGTGGCAGAAGTGAAGGAAATCCTGCATGATGAAGCCTTGCAGATTCGGGCGGAAGATGTAGAAGTATGCCGAAAAATCGGAGAATTTGGCCTGGAACTGGTGAAACCGGGAGATGGCATCCTGACTCACTGTAATGCAGGACAACTTGCAACCGTAAAATATGGTACTGCAACAGCACCTATTTATCTGGGACAGGAGAAGGGCTATAACTTCCATGTATTTGCGGATGAGACCAGACCCCTGTTGCAGGGAGCCAGACTGACTGCTTTTGAACTGCATTCCGCAGGCGTGGATGTCACACTGATCTGCGACAATATGTCTGCTTCTGTAATGTCCAAGGGCTGGGTACAGGCAGTGTTCGTGGGTTGTGACAGAGTGGCGGCTAACGGAGATACGGCCAACAAGATCGGCACCAGCGTAGTAGCAGCGGTAGCAAGGCAGTACGGTGTACCGGTATATATCTGTGCACCTACATCTACCATTGACATGGCTACTGTTACCGGCGCAGATATCTGCATCGAGCAGCGCAAGGCGGAAGAGGTCACCGAGATGTGGTATAAGGAGCGCATGGCCCCGGAAGGTGTAAAGGTATACAATCCCGCTTTTGATGTAACGGATCATGAATTGATCGCTGGAATCGTAACAGAGTACGGTGTGGCAAGAGCGCCTTACACCAAGAGCCTGAAGGAGATCATGGAACGCAAGGCACAGAGAGGCTGATGGTGAAGATATGAAGCGAAATGTAAGCCTTGCGGAGATATCCGACGGCCGATTATACAAAGCAAATGATATGGTAAAAGCGGATTGCGGTGGTTGCAATGGCTGTTCCCGGTGTTGTCACGGCATGGGCAATTCCATTATCCTGGATCCCTATGATGTGTACCGGATGACTACAGGAATGGGGAAAAGCATGCAGGAGCTATTAGCGGCATCGGTGGAGCTCAATGTGGTGGACGGTGTGATCTTACCGAATCTGAAAATGCAGGGGACAGAGGAAGCCTGCGCTTATCTGGATGAGGAAGGAAGATGCAGCATCCATCCGTACCGGCCTGGAATCTGTCGGCTATTTCCGCTGGGAAGATATTATGAAAATGGAGGATTTTCCTATTTTCTCCAGACCGGGGAATGTGCAAAGGAGAACCGCAGCAAGATAAAAGTCAGTAAATGGATCGATACTCCGGATCTGACCCGCAATCAGCAATTTACCTTACAATGGCATGACCTGTTACATGCCATGGAAGAAAGACTGACAGGAGAAGACGAAGGGAAACAGAGGGAAGAAAATCTCCTGCTGCTGCGTCTGTTTTATTTATTGCCGTATGAGGGGACGATAGATTTTTACACACAGTTTACAGAGAGGATGGAACATTGGAATGGACAGAACGGACAGATTTAACAGTTTAAACAAGCTCTCCATTGAGAAGCGCCTATTGAAAGTATTTCGTAAGACCACGATACTGCTGAGCATGACGGGTGTCATCGCCTGTGTGGCCATGGGAATCGTGAGTTATCAGTATTCCTACGCCTTGAAGCATTACGGTTTCGCGCAGGGTGACATCGGTAAGGCGATGATCGTTATCGCGGAGATGCGGAGTGAGACCCGTGCCGCCATCGGCTATGATGACGATACACTGATCGCTACAGCAAAAAATGCCCATGACCTGACGGCGGAACAGTTGGATACCTATATCAGTGCCCTGGAAGATGACATGATCACGGATGAGGGAAGAGCTACCTACCAGAAGATCAAGGACGGCGTAGCTTCTTATCAGCAGATTGAGGCACAGATACTGGAACTGGGAACAGCTTCCGATTCTGCTAAGCGGATGCAGGCACAGCAGATGGCAGGCGAACAGATGGATCCCGTGTTCCAGCAGGTCTATGCAGATATGACGAGCCTGTTGGACAGCAGTGTAACGAACGGAAATGCCATGGAAGCCAAACTGAATGTTTTCCGTGTGGTTATTTTTATTGTAATCCTTCTGATCATCGGAGTAGGCTTTGCGGGATCTGAAAAAGCGGGAAAAAGAATAGCCAAAGGAATCGCCGGACCGCTGAAAGCGCTGGCAGACAGACTGGATGGGTTTGCTGCAGGTGATCTGTCTTCAGAGTTCCCGGAAGTAAAGACAGAGGACGAAGTGGCAGAGATGAATCGTGCCGCCATTGCAATGGCTGAAAATCTGCGAATGATCATTGAGGATATCAAGCAGGCTCTGAATGCCATGGCAAATGGTGACTGGACGGTAAAATTTCTTTACCCCGATCTCTATGCAGGGGATCTGGATGAATTGAAGGAAGCCCTGAGAGATATCAAATATAAGATGAACGAAGCATTGTACAATGTAAATTCCGTATCCGGCCAGGTATCCATGGGTGCCGGAAGCCTGGCAGATGCCGCACAGTCTCTGGCAGAGGGCGCTACTGAGCAGGCCGGAGCCGTACAGCAGCTACAGGCAACCATTACTAATATTACCTCTATGGTAGACAATACTGCAGAGCATACCAAGAATTCCAGCAGGCAGGCACAGGAATACTCTGCTAAGGCAGATGAAGGCCGTACCGAGATGAATCATTTGATGGAGATCATGGAACAGATCAACGAGACTTCCGAGAAGATCAGCAACATCATCGGTGAGATCGAGGATATTGCCAGTCAGACCAATCTGCTGTCCTTAAATGCGTCCATTGAGGCAGCCAGAGCGGGGGAGGCCGGAAGAGGTTTTGCTGTGGTGGCAGACCAGATTGGTAAGCTGGCAGAGCAGAGTGCGCAGTCCGCTGTCAATACCAGAGAGCTGATCGGCGGTACACTGGAGGAGATCCATGCCGGCAATGAAGCTGTGGATCATGCGTCCCAGACGTTGAGCGTTATCGTGGAAGGCGTCCGCAGGATCGCACAGGATTCTGAGGAACTGAACCAGATTGCAGCTGCTCAGTCAGATGCCATGAATCAGGCGGAGAGCGGTGTGAACCAGATCTCCGAGATCGTACAGTCCAACTCTGCGGCAGCAGAAGAATTATCCGCTACCAGTGAGGAACTGCTGGCTCAGTCCGAGAATATGACCAATCTGGTAAAGCAGTTCAAGCTGATCGATGAGGAGAAGATTCAGGCGAGAAAAAAGGAGGCTGACAATGCCGGTATTTGATTTCAGCAGTATCCCGGAAAATGAGAAGAAGCAGGATACCGTATGCACCTATACCATGTTCCGTTCCAATGAGGCTGCGGCAAGTCCCGAAAAGCCGATCCTGATCCTGGACAACAGCAGCGAACCGTGGAAGCACCATGCTATCGGTGTCTTCGGCAATCAGAACAAACGCACGAATTTCGAATTCAGGGAAGAGGGCAGCAGTGCCTATGCCGATATTTTACAGATCGATGCAAGATTCGTAAGCCTCGTCAGATGGTTAGGAGAAAATCACATCAATGTCCGGCTTTCCGGGGAAAACCGGGAAGAAGGCTATGCGGTATACAAGATCCGAGAGACTGCATTTGGCGGCGGAACCAAGCTTTCGGCAGAAGATGGATTTTTACAGTTCATGATGGAAAGACTGTTCGCCAGCAGTGCTCCCGCAGAAGAGGAACAGGGGGAGGACGAAGAGGAAGACGGCGATGATATGAAGCTTACCAGCCTTCAGAGTATCTCCGATTTCATGACATGCGCCGGAAGGACTATGCCGGAAAACATCCGCCTGTGGGCCAGAAGAAATCTGGCGGTGGCCAGATCCCATGAGGTGTCTCCGGAAGAGAGAAGACATGCCCAGAGAGCGCTGTCCATCATGATGAACATTCAGTGGAAGGGCAATTACTTCGAAGCCATTGATCCGACGGAAGCCAGACGGATCCTGGACGAGGAATTGTACGGCATGGAGAAAGTCAAGCAGCGGATCATGGAGACCATTATCCAGATTAACCGTACCCACACCTTACCGGCTTACGGACTGCTTCTGGTGGGTCCGGCCGGAACCGGTAAATCCCAGATCGCTTATGCGGTGGCGAGGATCCTGAAATTGCCCTGGACAACATTGGACATGAGTTCCATTAACGATCCGGAGCAGCTGACCGGAAGCTCCAGAATCTATGCCAATGCCAAGCCGGGCATTATCATGGAGGCTTTTTCCATGGCGGGAGAGTCTAATCTGGTATTCATCATCAATGAGTTGGACAAGGCGGCAAACGGCAAGGGTAACGGCAATCCGGCGGATGTGCTTCTGACATTGCTTGACAATCTGGGATTCACGGACAACTATATGGAATGTACCGTTCCCACCTTTGGTGTCTACCCCATCGCCACTGCCAATGACAAGGAGCAGATCAGTGCTCCGTTAATGTCCCGTTTTGCAGTGATCGATATCCCGGATTACACACCGGAGGAGAAGAAGATCATTTTCTCCAGATTTGCATTGCCGAAGGTGCTGAAAAGGATTGGACTGCAGGCAGACGAATGCACACTCACCGAAGAGGGACTGGATGCGGTGGTGGAGATCTATTCCAACACCAGTGGAATCCGTGACCTTGAGCAGGCGGCGGAGCATCTGGCAGCCAATGCCCTGTATCAGATTGAAGTGGACGGGGTAAAGGAAGTTGTATTTGATGCAGAAAAAGTGAAGAAATTATTTCTATAAGTAATAGAAGCAGGTAGTCGCAGGATGCGGTTGCCTGCTTTTTGTGCAAAGTCGGGGGCTTTTGCCCCGCATCATTATAGAAAAACGAGTAGAGGAGAGGGACATGACAAAGAAAGTATTAGTGATCACGGATGCACAGAACGAATTCATCACCGGGGCGCTGGGAAACAAGGAGTGCGAGGCGGCGGTAAAGTATATCGTTGCGGCAGCAGAAAGCGGGGAATACTACAAGGTGATCTTTACAAAGGATACCCATACGGCGGATTATCTGCACACCCAGGAAGGAAAGCGTCTGCCCGTTCTGCACGGACAGGAAGGCACAGAAGGATATAAGATCCATCCGGATATCGTGAAGGCGGTACAGGAGCATTATGCACCGGAACAGATCCTTACGGTGAAAAAACCTACTTTTGGCAGTCTGGATTTTGGGAATACGCTGAAGGCAGTCTGGGAAGAGGTGACGGCAGCAGGAGAGGCAGCAGAGGGTGAATATTCCATGGAAGTGGATTTTACCGGATTCTGCACCGGAATCTGTGTGTTAAGCAATGTGGTCATGGCAAAGGCATTTGTACCGGAAGCGAGAGTGTGTGTCATTGAGAAGGCCTGTGCCTGTGTGACACCCCAGACGCACCAGACGGCCATCGCAGCTATGGGACCGATCCAGGCGGATGTGATTTAGAGAACATATTATATTTACACAGTTGTGAATCTAAGAGAGAAAGAGGATAAAATCATGCAATTACCACAGATCATCAACAGCTTACTGGAAAATGATATGTACAAGTTCTCTATGGGACAGTGTATCTACCACCAGTTCAGCGCTTATAAGACTACCTGGACCTTCAAATGCAGGAATACAGATGTATTTTTCACATCTGAAATGGTAGAAGAAATCAAGGCGCAGATCCGGGCCTATTGTGACTTACGTTTTACGGAAGAAGAACTGGCTTATCTGGAAAACGTAAAATGGATCAAGGGTTCCTATGTGGATTTCCTACGGCTGTGGCAGCCCAGATATGAGGATTTTGAGATCGGCACAGAGGCAGACTGTGGCCTGACTATCGAGACGAAGGGCTCCTGGCTGAATACTTCCATGTATGAAATTCCAACGCTGGCTATTGTTAATGAAGTATTTTTCCGTATGAATTATGACTATGAGAAGCTGTATGCCTCCTTCCGGGAGCGTCTGGCAGACAAGCTACAGAAGCTGGTGGACGGAACGTATTGCCTTGGAAATTTCAGTGAATTCGGTCTGAGACGCCGTCTCTCTGCAGAGGCACAGGAACTGGCAGTACAGGAGCTGGTGGGTCACAATAAGGATTATAAGGACTCCGCCTGCATTGGTACCTCCAATGTCTATCTGGCAAAGAAATGGAACGTGACACCGGTAGGCACTATGGCCCATGAATGGATCATGTGTACCGGGCAGGGCAATCACAAGCACAATCCGGCATATTCCAACTGGTATGCCCTGGATGCCTGGGTGAAAGAGTATGGCATTTTGAACGGAATTGCTTTGACGGATACGATCACCACAGATTGTTTCCTGAAAGATTTCCAGCTGACCTATTCCACTCTGTTTTCCGGCGTGCGGCATGACAGTGGGGATCCCTTTGCATGGGGGGAGAAGCTGATATCTCATTATGAATCTCTGGGGATTGACCCGAAGCGCAAGACCCTGCTGTTCAGTGACGGCCTGGACTTTGCACGGGCAGATGAACTGCGTAAGGCATTCCGGGACAGGGTGACGGTGGCTTTCGGTATCGGAACCTATATTGCCAATGATACCTGCGAGGAACCGTTGAATATTGTCATGAAGACCACTGCCTGCAACGGCATGGATGTGGCAAAGATCTCCGATACTCCCGGCAAGGAAATGTGTAAGAATGCGGATTATGTGGATTATCTCACCAGATGTATCAGATGGAGACTGGAACATGACAGATAGGAAGCAGCAGAAAATCAGAAACGGCGGGAATACAGCATGGATGAAAAAAACAGAATAGAAAACAGAATCGGTGTGCTGGATGGAATCCGTGCCATAGCCATCGGGATGGTAGTGTGGTTTCATTTCTGGCAGCAGACATGGCTGACACCGTATCTTCGGATTCCAACAGAGTACACAAAATATATTGGAATCACAGAGATCAACTTAGCTGGATGGGTCAGATATGGATTCGTTTTTGTGGATATGATGATCCTGCTCAGCGCATTCTGCAATTTTTATCCTTATGCAAGATCTATTGTTCTGGGAGAGGACTGGCCGGATACGAAGACATTTTACAGAAAGAGGGCAGCAAGAATACTGCCTTCTTACTATTTTATGTTGGCGATCGATCTGTTTTTCTATATTTTACCGGGACATAAATATCGGAATGTGGGAGCATTGTGCAAGGATATTGTGACACATGTATTTTGCGTTGCACCAAACTGGTCGGACACTTATATATCCACCTCTTTTAACGGTGTGTTGTGGACGGTACAGATGGAAGTGATTTATTATCTGCTGCTGCCGTGGATCGCAAGATTGTTCCGCAAGTGGGCCTTTGCCACTTATAGTGTGATGTTGATGATTTCCGTTACAAGTACTGCGGTAATTCTGAACTGTTTTGCGGGAAAAGAGAGAAATTATGGAAATAATATTCTGACGTTTATGGGAATCTATGCCAATGGCATGCTTTGCTGCATCCTGTATGTCATGTGGAAGAAATATGTGACAGAAAATAAATACTCGCGGCTGGCAGGAACAGTGATCTCTGTTTTGTGTATTTTTCTGATGAACGGGATGATTCATAAATACGACGGGGATGTGAATCTGCAGGCAGTTCAGTTGCAGAGCCGGCTGGTGCAGTCGTTTCTGTTTGCATTGTTCCTTTTCAGTACGGCCTGTGCGGGAGAATATTATCAGAAACTATATTCCAACCGGGTGGCATCACTTTTTTGCAAATTTTCCTATAATCTGTATCTTTGGCATCAGATGATCGCCGTCTGGCTGAAAGAAAAAAGAATTCCTTATTGGAGCGGGGATACGCCGCCAAATATGACAGGTGACCGTGTATGGCAGTGGAAATATCAGATACTGATTATCTTGGTGTCTGCGGTGGTGGCGGTAGCGGTTACTCTGATCGTGGAAATTCCTGCGGCCCGATATCTGCTGAAAGACAGGGATAGCCATAAGGAAGAAGGAAAACAGCATGACAGGATATGAACATATTGAGCACACGTTTGCACCGGTGTACGATGCGGATTCGCTGGTGCTGATCCTGGGAACATTGCCCTCTGTGAAATCCCGGGAGAACCATTTTTATTACGGACATAAGCAGAACCGTTTTTGGAAAGTGATGGCAGATCTGTGCGGGGAACCGGTGCCGGAGACCATAGAGGAGAAAAAGAAAATGCTACTGGCTCATCACATTGCCGTCTGGGATGTAATCCAGAGCTGCGATATTAAGGGATCCAGCGACAGTAGCATCCGCAATGTGGAGCCGACGGATATTCGAAGGATCCTGGCGGAATCACAGATCACGCGGATCTATGCCAACGGTAACAAAGCAGGAGAGCTTTATCGAAAATATCAGCTGCCCCTGACCGGCATAGAAGCCACGGTGCTGCCCTCCACCAGCCCGGCCAATGCGGCATGGAGGCTGGAGAGTTTGTGCGAAGTGTGGCGGGAGACGATAGTACTTTTATAATTTTTGAAAAAACGACAAAAAAATGAAAGTACTATTGACAATTCATGAGATGTTTTATATAATTTAAGAAATGATACCAAAGGTATCAAAAGCAAAAGGGGATTATCGTATAGAACAGACCGCACATCTAATAAGGATGCGCGGTCTGTTTTTACATATGGCATATAGTAAAATATAATTTAGTAAAACATGATTGACTAAATTATAAATTAGCATTATGATAAGGATGCGGAAATGGAGGGCAAAGATGTTTATTGGAAGAGACAAAGAATTAGACGCATTAGATAGATTATATAAATCAGATAAGTTTGAATTTGTTGTAATATATGGCCGCCGTCGTGTGGGAAAAACTGCTTTGATCAACCATTTTATTGATGATAAAAAGGCAATCTATTTTATGGGTGTTGAGAGCAATGAAAAGCAGAACCTGGAGAATTTTAGTAAAAGTATCATCGAGTTTAGCAGCGGAATTCAGGCAGAGACCTCCTTTTCATCTTATCAGGCTGCACTGGAGTATGTATTTAAACTGGCAGAGAAGGAACGGGTCATACTGGCTATCGATGAATATCCTTATGTAGCAAGAGCGTCCAAGAGCCTTGCGTCTACATTACAGATGCTAATTGATAAGCACAAGGATAATTCCAAATTAATGCTTATTCTGTGTGGATCTTCTATGTCATATATGGAGGATCAGGTCCTTGCGTATAAAGCACCGCTCTATGGAAGAAGAACTGCACAGATGAAGCTTATGCCGTTTGACTTTGCAGAGTGTTGCACGTACTTAAATGGATTATCAGACGAAGATAAGGCATATATATACGGAATCGTGGGCGGAACACCACAGTATCTTCTACAGATGAGTGATAAGTTAAGTGTCGGAGACAATATTAAAAATACGTATCTGAATCCGATGTCATTTTTGTATGAAGAGCCATTAAACCTTCTGAAACAGGAGGTCAGAGAGCCTGCAATTTACAATGCAATTATTACAGCAATTGCAACAGGATATTCCAGAATGTCAGAAATTTCTACAAAAGTTGGAGAAAGTACTACAGTATGCTCCGGGTATCTCAAGAACCTGATTGACCTTGGAATTGTTAAGAAAGAGACACCGTATGGTGAGAAGTCTTCTAAGAAGTCTATCTATTCCATCGAGGATAATATGTTCTATTTCTGGTATCGCTTTATACCGGATAATGCCTCCGTTATTGCAAGGGGAGCTGTGGACCTTGTTTATAAGAGAATTGAAGCACAGCTCAATGACTATATGGGAAAAGTGTTTGAAGAGATTTGCACGCAGTATTTATGGAAACTGCTTCTTGAGGGGGAAATGCCCATTGAATTTGCAGCACTTGGTCGATGGTGGGGGAATGATCCAAGGAAAAAGCAACAGACAGAGATCGATATTATGGGAGAGCAGGATAGTGAATCCGCTATCTTTGCCGAGTGTAAATGGCGAAATGAGAAGGTCGATCTGGATGTGCTGGAAACGCTGGTTGATCGAAGTGGATTGTTCCATTATACGAAGGTGCAGTACTTTTTGTTTTCGAAAACGGGATTCACAAAGGGGTGTGTGGAGAAGGCTCGGAAAATGGGAAATGTAACGTTGGTGAGGTATGAGGATATCTTGAATCTGCAAAAATAGAAGGGAAAATACAATTATGCAAAAAATCCTATTCATCTGCCACGGCACTCCAGTTTTATGATAATGTATACCTTCGCAGACTGGGGCAGAGTAAGGCATAATATGGCGGAAAGCCTTGAAATTACTACGGTTACGACTACTAAGGCGCATGGCTGCAAGTGGGATAAAGGCAAAGGTGTTGGGAGGATTCCTTAGTAGTAAGAGACTACTTGCAGGCAATGTAGTAGAATTTGTAACGATGAAAATGTGGAAAAAATATAAAAACTATTGCATGTTTATTGAGGATTGGATATACTGAATGCAACAGAGTTGCCCAGTGTTCTTTTGACATTGGGAACCAAGCTGAGTCGTGTGCTCAGCTTTTTTACTTTCTTACATTGAGTAGATATTGTATGGATATAACATTGGCTTTCACTGAACACTTTGAAAAGTCAATGGTTTATGCAAAGACAATTGGTAAAAAAATCTAGTTATAATGAATTCACTGTAAATAAAATATAAACAAGAAAAGCCACAATTATTGGTATGATGTTTGCCAATATTGTGGCTTTTCTTGTTTTAACTCTTTTACAAGCGATGTTACTCATAGTCCGTAGACTTATAAGTAACATCGTGAGAAAATTTTAAAAGGAGGACAAGATGTATGATAACCGATAAAGTTGGAAATCGAATTAAGGAACTTCGTAAGATAGAAGGCATTAGTCAAGAAAAATTGGCATTTAAAGCAGAGTTGGATAGGACATATGTTGCGGGAGTTGAAAGTGGTAAAAGAAATCTTTCTATAAAAAGTTTGGAAAAGATTTTGAATGCACTAGATATTTCTTTTGAAGAATTTTTTGAAAATATGTAATGTTGACTATAAGTAACAAATATGGTATTATTCGGGAGGTATACAATGGAATTGATGATTCAAGACCCTACATATGCAAATAGTATGAGATTAGGTGAAGCACTGATTGACGCATGTAAAAAGGGAATAGATGGAGCTGGGGCATTTGCTTTTGCTGAAGAGAACGGTATTAATTTGTTTTTGGGAGATAGCGATTTTCATAATTATATAAAAACACATAATTATGTGCTTGTTGTGGGAACAGATTCCATTACTGATCCTAAAGCAATTGATAGCTTAAGAAATTACTGCAAAATATATAAAAATCTGTCTGTATATGCTTATGTGCATGATTTTAGGAAGTATTTGTTTCATCCAAAACTGACATGGTTTGAAACAGCAACAGGAGGATTAACTATTATTGGTTCAGGAAATTTAACTGAAAGAGGATTATTTCACAATGTTGAAATGTATTCTTATAATGATTTGAGCAGTAATGATTTTGCAAAATTAAAAGTAGAATGGGAAGACTGGCTTGACTATTCAATTACAAATAATTTACTATTTGACATTTCTGATCCGATTGTTGATCATGCAGTTAATCTTAGTGCATTAAGGAAAAAGGCGTCATTTTCGGGAGTTAAAGGTGCTACAGGGGCATCAACAAAATTAGATGCATCGTTGTCAGAATTATACAAAAAACAACCAAGGACAATATCAACAAGAAAAAAATCTACAGTAGGAAATACAGCACCAAAACAAAAACCTAAAACAGCAACATCTGTTTTATCAACACCGATACCAGTGGTTGCACCAATAGTAAATATGCCTTCGACAAATCCTGTTTGGACAGTATCGTCAATGGATAGGATTTTGGTGGCAGAAGTGCCTAAATCGGGCGAACGGTGGAAACAGATTAATTTTGATAAAGCTTCATTTGAAGATTATTTTGGAGCAACTCCAGGTGGTGTCGGCGGTACATATAGAATCCTTTTGAAGAATGTAGACGCTACAGGGCATTTGAATGATACTGAAACTAGACCAAGCGTTTCGGTGGTGAGCCATAATTGGCGATTTGAAATAAATGCAGCTAATGGATTATCTTATCCTACAGGAGGAGATAGACCATATGTAATCTTTTCAGAGGTGTCAACGCGTTCATTTATTTATGAATTGATAATGCCGGGGGATTCAAGGTATAGAGAAGTAGATGATTTTGTTAAAGGATGGAAAAGAGCAAATGGGGTTACTGGTATAGCAAGAATTATAACAGATGTAAATGGTATTAAACCATATACTCCAAATTTAGGACTCTGGAAAGTATGATTTTTATGGAAAATACAGTTAAAAGTGTTCATTATTTAGGAAGCAAAGCGAGAATGCTGACTTCAATAAAAAAATATATTGATGAACTTAATCCAGACAATGGTAGAGTGTGTGATTTGTTTTGTGGATCAGGAGTAGTGTCGGAATATTTAGTGCAAAATTATGATGTATTGGCGGTAGATATTCAGAATTATTCAAAAGTTTATTGTGAGGCACGATTAACAGGAGGAGTGCAAGAGATTAATTACAATAAGATAGAGACAGATATTAAACACTCTGTGGTTCGAGAAAATAATTTAAAGGATTATAAACCTATTTTGGATTATGAGGAAGAATGCAGAAAAGCTTTAAATAGTGGCATATTAGAACCAATGTATGAAATTATAGAAAAGGGGTGTTTATACGCATATTTAGAGAACCTTGAATATGTGGATTCGGCTTTATCTCCTGCATTAGAAAAAGCATTCAGTGATGCGAAAAAAAATATAGGTACTAGGCTGGAATCAATTGATTCGGTTTTTGTTCGTTATTATGGAGGACTTTATTTTTCTTATAAACAAGCTATAGATATTGATGCTATAGCTTCGTATGCATTTGAACAACTAGAGCCTTTGAAAAGCAAAATGTTGGCTGCGTTAATGGGTGCAGTAACTGATGTGGTTAACACAGTAGGAAAACAGTTTGCTCAGCCGTTAAAGGTTAAGAATAAAGATGGATCTTTAAAGAAAAATCTTGCACATAAAATAAAAAGCGATAGAGATTTAAATGTTTTTGAACAATTTAATACATGGATGTCTTATTATATGGAAAGACCTCGAACGGAACACAAGTTTAAAGTAGTTTGTGATGATTATATAAATGTTCTTAAAAATTTAAAACCAGGTGATGTCAAAGTTGTATATGCTGATCCACCATATACTAGATATCATTATAGCCGCTATTATCATATTCTTGAAACATTATGTTTACATGACGCTCCTAAGATATCGACCACTTTTCCAAACGGTAAGGGAGGATTAAGTAGAGCTGTTTATAGAAATGATAGGCATCAGTCGCCATTTTGTATAAAAAGTAAGGCACCACAAGCCTTTGATGAGATGTTTAAATATGTGTATGAAGCACAGGCTTCGGTAGTGTTATCTTATTCACCGTTTGACGCAAATAGTGGTGCTACTCCCAGATTGTTGTCTATTGAGGGCATAGTAGACATTGCCAGAAAGTATTATCAGAATGTTGAGGTTGTTTCACCAGGACAGTTTATGCATAGTAGATTTAATCGACAGGACAATAATTATGAGATAAATTATGAGGCGGAGCGACTTATTATATGTAGAAAGTGAGAAAGTCTGTGACGATAGCTAAAAATGAATTTTTGAAAGAGAAAGATTTAACTCCGCATGTTTTGATATGCGGTGACAATTTATCGGTGCTAAAAGATATTAAGCCGTTATACAAGCAGAAAGTAAGTTTGATTTACATTGACCCGCCATATAATAGAGGTGATAATTTTAAGTTTTATAAGGATACAAAAAGTCATGATGAATGGGTTGCGACAATGAGAACCACTATTCTTGAATTGAAAGAATTCATGAAAGAGGATGGAAGTATCTGGATTTCGATAGATGATTCTGAAATGGCATATTTAAAGGTTTGTTGTGACAGCATTTTTGGAAGAGAAAATTTTGTATCAACTATAGTATGGCAAAAAAGAAATACACGAGAGAATAGAAATATTTTTTCAAATAATCATGAATATATTTTGGTATATTCAAAAAATATTAAGTTGTTTAAGAAGAAACGAAACTTACTTCCGGCAACACCCGAACTTTTGAAAAGATATAAAAATCCTGATAATGATCCAAGAGGACCGTGGCAATCAGTTACTTTATCAGTGCAAGCGGGTCATGCGGTTAAATCGCAATTTTATTCCATAGTATCTCCAACCGGGAAAATACATAATCCACCTAAAGGACGGTGTTGGATTTATAACGAAGAAAAAATGCTAGAAGAGATTAAAAAAAATAATATTTGGTTTGGAAGTGATGGAAACTGTGTCCCAAGATTAAAAAAAATGCTTGCTGATTCAAAACTTGGTATCGTTCCAGAAACTCTTTGGAGTGTCGATTTTGCTGGATCAACTAAGGATGCAAAGCAAGAGTTATTAGCATTGGATATATATGATGAAGAAGTTTTTGATACTCCGAAGCCAGAACAATTATTATATAGAGTTATGCAGATTGCAAGTAATGAAAATGATTTGGTAATGGATTGCTTTTCGGGTTCCGGTACTACAGTAGCGGTTGCACATAAAATGGGAAGAGATTATATTGGAATAGATATTGATGAAAGAACATTTAAATATACTTCTGAAAGATTAGAAAAGGTATGCGAGGGTGATGCAGGGGGAATATCTACGATTGTCGGATGGAGCGGTGGGG
>ENA-UESP01001111-UESP01001111.1-human-gut-metagenome-genome-assembly--contig:-NODE-1111-length-19786-cov-116.178446_pt1 | contig 19786 bp, 17 predicted proteins | sample MGYA00243003_ERZ508004 | MGnify/ENA primary metagenome ERZ508004 (study PRJEB26167, sample SAMN06115443) | human gut metagenome | host: Homo sapiens | place: China:Henan | collected 2015-07-29...
TACTTCTGAAAGATTAGAAAAGGTATGCGAGGGTGATGCAGGGGGAATATCTACGATTGTCGGATGGAGCGGTGGGGGTAAATACCAAACATGTGAATGGAATTAATTTGGATTAGAAGTGGCGAGACTTAAAATTTGGTCATGCCATTTTGGGTAAAAAATAGTGAGTTATTTGAATATGGAGCATAATAATCTATACATCAGAAAATGGTAATGGGCAGGGGTATCCAAATCTCTACAACCTTTCTGGCTGAAGACCGATGGCCCCCTTTGTATGAATTTTCGCAGAATTAAACAGGGGGGATACCAACAGAATTCATATTATGTGAAAATTCCCACAGAATACCGCTTCTTTAGCCGATTTTGTTTTGCCAGATAGTACCGAAATACGTATAAAAACCGTGTGTAAAACGATAGAAAAAGCACAGTTTTTATGTGTATTTTTTGGTAGAAATATAATCAAAAATGTCTTGCTATTCTGTGCCATCAGAGTGATATATGTACTACTGAAAAAGAAAGGCAGGTACATATTATGAAAAATGAAATCAGATTTACATTGGAACCAAAGCAGAGACCAAAGCTGGCACAGGAGATTGGAAATATACTTGGAACAGCACCGCATTATGAGCGGGTGCCAAGCTGTGCATACGATATTGCAGGATATCGACTGGACAACTGTAAATATTGACCACCAGTTGCAGAGAACATCGGATATGCGGTACATCATAGAAACCACAAAAACGGATGCTGGAACAAGAGTATTGCCAATCACAGAGGATGTGGCACAGATGTTTCAGGCAATCATTGAGGATAGAAATGCACCAAAAGTGGAAAAATCCATAGACGGATATAGTGGATTCCTATTTTACGATGATAATGGAATGCCACTTGATGCAATGCATTGGCAGCACCGCTTCAATCATATGGTTGGCAGATACAATGACATTTACCGGGTGCAGATGCCAAATATCACGCCTCATGTATGCCGACACACCTATTGTTCGAATATGGCAAAATCGGGAATGAATCCTAAGACGTTGCAGTACCTCATGGGGCATTCGGATATATCGGTCACGATGAATGTATACACGCATATCGGATTTGATGATGCTTAGGAAGAACTGAAACGAATGGAAGAGTTCCGAAAGGCACAGGCAGAGATTGAGCAGAAGAAGGAGAAACCGATGTCGCAGAAGATGTTTAAGGTGATTTAATATAGATTATAGATGGCGCTCCGGCTTGGCTGAGGCGTTTTTTTGTGGAAAAAAGTTGTGTCTGAGGATATAATATATTTTAGGTTTTTGCAATAAAGGATGGGGTAGTAAAGTGGATGAACAGCTCATTAAAGAAAAAGAGTATCTGATGACAGTTTTTACGGATAAGCTGCCAAATGATAATCCGTTCATTATTCGGGTAGCTGAAGATAAGGAAATGTTTATAATATCACCAGGAGCAAATGTTTTCGGATCAGAGCTTAATAAGATATCACAATTCAGAGATTTATATAGCACAGTTTTGGATTTGAGAAATAAGATAGGATATTCTTTAGAAAAGGCTATCGAGTACGCATATAGTGATGAAGTAATGGGAAATTATAATACGCTTCATACTTCTGGCAATAATGAATGGTTAGCGTATTATTTTATTGAAAATGCAATGTTTCGAGTGGAGACTATGTGGGATATTTTGGCTCACATTTATAATATAAAATATGATTTAGGTGAACCTATACACAAAGTCTATCATAGGCGCATATTTTCGAATCAAGATAATTATAGAAAGAAATATTGGAATGGTAATCCGCCACAAGATGTTCAGGAAATTATTGACTATATTAATGGGGACGATGATACTGATGGAGAAATATGGAAAGGAAATTATTCATTTATAAATACATTGAGAAATAATATGACACATAAATTTTCTATATCTCAATCGAACATGTCAAGTTTTGCTTTTGAAATGAAACACCATCCTTCATATATTCTAAAGAGGTTATGTGAGAGTTTTGCAATGCTTCAAGATTTTTTGTATAAGACATTCGATAGCATCCTAAAAGATACAAAGAATGAGTAAAGGAGAATGAAAATGGGAATACAGAATATTGTTCCTTATAGATTGCCTAATCATAAAAATAAAAGATTACTAGACCCACATGTGGTAATTGTAGGAGCAGGTGCATCTAGAGCTGCTTGCAAAATAGATAAAAATGGAAAAGAAGTTCCTTTGCTAAAGGACATTCATAACATATTGGGGCTTACATCTGAATTGAAAAAATATAATTTTTCAGATGAACAGATGGGGGATTTTGAAAAATTATTTTCTGATATAAATGGTAAAACTGAGTATAGAGATTTACAGAAAAAATTAGAATATGAAGTGTGCGATTATTTTAGCAAATTGCAGATTCCAGATGAACCAACATTATATGATTATTTAATTTTGTCGCTGACTGAAAAAGATGCAATAATATCATTTAACTGGGATCCATTTTTGATGCAAGCATATAAAAGAAATATATGTGTTGGGAATTTACCTGAATTAATATTTCCACATGGTAATGCTGGAGTTGGTTTGTGCTATAATTGTAAGATAAAAGGATATGCAAATTGTCTTTGCCCGAAATGTTTTAAAGAACTTCAGCAAATGCCATTGTTATATCCTATAGGAAAGAAAGACTATAACAGTAAGCCGATAATCGTTAATGAATGGAACTTGGCAAAATCGGTGTTGTCTAGGGCTGCGGGAATCACAGTATATGGTTATGGTGCTCCTGTTACAGATGTTGAGGCGGTGGAGTTGATGAAATCAGCCAGTCATATAAGTCAGATGAAGGATATTGCACCATTTACAATTATAAATTTGGCAAAAAATGAAGATGAGCAGAGAAAAAAATGGTCTGAATTTTATGATGTAAAAATGCTCCTATATTGTAATAAATTTGAAGAAACAATGTTGTGGAAAAATCCTAGAGTAAGTTTGGAAACTTTGTTTGATGCAATTCTTCAGCAACATCCAAGAAGTGAAGAAAAGTCATTCAGAAAATTTTCAACGCTAACAGAGTTACAAGAATTTGTTAAGACCATTACAGAGTTTGATATGTGTATTTAAAATCCTTAGTAGTAAGCCGACCTCGTTTTACTACCAATTTTACTACTAACAGCCCGCAACAACTTGCTCCATCTTGCCCTATTTTGCCAAGATGCCATCCCAAACACACATTTTACAAATCCCCGGAATCCCTCGCAAAACAGGGCGTTCCGGGGCAATTCAAGGAGAAATAAGCTATGATAAAAGTACTTTTCATCTGCCACGGCAATCTATAATAAAATGGCTGAAACGTAGTAAAATAGGGCTTTTGAACAATTTGTGATTAAGTTTTTACCTAGGGTTTACTTATTTCGATTTTGTATATAAGATGAATGAAAGGGAGAAAAATCTATGGAAACAATGATTGGAAAACTATTAGAGTGGTTATTTGGAAAAAGTCAAAAAGAAAGAGATGGTGCTATATTTTATTTTAAATCACTGCTATTTCTTATTTTGATTGTATGTTTTTTTAGCAATAAAATGTGGAATATGAACGATAGTATTAAGAATCTGTTAAGCGCTAATGCAATAACCTATATTACTGAAAGCTCCCAAATAGGTATTCATTTCTTTACCTGTCTTGCAATTATATCATTTGTTTTAGTTTTTGTAGCCGCAATACTGCGTTTTCTAGCTGGAAAGTTTTTTGAAAGGTATGAAGACTATTTTAATCGGGTGAGAATAGGAGCAGAAAATCGTTTATGCTATAGTATTGAAGATGTATTATTGTTTCTTATGGTAGCATACATATTTGATGAAAATATTTTGCAAAGTTATGTTGCAATATATTCTAATGTTGTATTTGCGATATTAGGAATAATTTGTATATATGAATTTTTTACATCAAGTGTATGGGGAATAATAAATCGTTTTTTCATGTTGAAACCATATGATGAAGAAGAAAAATAAGAAAACAGAAATACAGTAGGAATTTTCAATTTTTTAATTGTGTTGTTTTCATGATTTATAACCGGAATTGAAATTGCTGTTATAAAAAATTATTTTATAACGGAGGTTTGGTTACATGGAAAACAACATTGTAAATGTATATGGCTACATAAGGGTGTCAACAGAAGGGCAGGTCAAAAGCCAAAAATAGAAATGATGATAGATGGGGTCAGTGGTTTCCTATTCTTGGATGGCAGAGTGAAACCAATGTTAGCATACCAATGGGAAAAGAAGTTCCAAAGGTCTGTTGAGAAATACAATAAAATCTATAAAGTGGAACTGCCAAAGATTACACCCCATATATGCAGACATACCTATTGTACCAACATGGCAAAGTCGGGAATATCAGTAAAGACTTTACAATATCTTATGAGACACGCAGACATAGCGACTACCATGAACGTATACACGCATCTCAAATTGGAAGATGCGAAGGACGAACTGGAGCAGATGAAAGTAAGGGAGCAGTTAAAAAAGGAGATGACTTTGGCGGACATGGAGTATTCCAAAAAGGAAATAAAACGAGTGAGTAGTATATAGGAATGGCCTAAAGTAAGAAGAGTACGAAGGAGTAAATTTACTTCTGTTTGTACTCTTTTTACCTACCAGGAAAGAGTAAAATGTGCTAAGATATACCAAGATAAGGTTCTATGAGAAAATGACTAGAACCCTAGTAAATATAAGGAAAATCGAGGTTATACCAAGCTATGCGAGAAAAAATAAAAGTGCTCATGGTTTGCCACGGCAACATCTGTCGTTCCCCCATGGCAGAATTCGTGATGAAAAAAATAGTATCCGATGCCGGTCTCACCGCCCGCTTCCAGATCGCCTCTGCGGCCACCAGCATGGAGGAAATCTGGAACGGCATCGGGAATCCGGTGTATCCGCCGGCGAAGGTGGAACTTGCGCGGCATGGGATCTCCTGTGAGGGGAAGCGGGCTCGGCAGGTGACGAAAGCGGATTATGCGGAATATGATTATCTGATTGGTATGGATGGTGCGAATATCCGCAACATGCTGCGGATATTCGGGGGAGATCCGGAGGGGAAAGTAGCGAAGCTCTTGTCCTATGCCGGCTCGGAGCGGGACATTTCGGATCCGTGGTACACGGGAGAGTTTGGGACGACCTACAATGATATCCTGGAAGGCTGTACCGCATTCCTTCGATATTTACAACAAAACGGAAGAATCGACATGTAAGCTGACACTTCCAACATAGTGCACATGACAACAATGTCATGCCTGAAAAATTCACAGAATCACCACATTTTTCTCACAATTCCTTCGCAGATGACCTTTATCATAAGAGACAGATAAGGGGAAGTAAATATTCACAAGTTTTTTAAGGAATGAATGGAACAGGAGGAATGAGAATATGAGAAGATGGAATTTACCCCAGGTGAATACAAAGGTAATGTGTGCAGTGTTGACAGCTGCTATGGTGATGACAGGATTTACAGCCTGTGGCGGATCAACCACTGCGAGTGCAGCAAGCACGGAAGCATCGGAAAATAAAGAGACGATCGCATCGGAGAGTACGACGGAGCAGAATACTGTAGAGAGCAGTGAAGAGAAGGTAGAATCTTACTTTGGTCAGATCACAGCCATAGATGGCAATGTGATCTCCGTTGCACTGGCAGAGAAGCCGGAAGCTCCCAATGGTGAAGCCCCTACCGGTGAGGCCCCCAGCGGAGAAAAGCCGGATGGCCAGGCTCCTGACGGCAACGGTGGCGCACCCAATGGTGAAGCCCCTACCGGCGAAGCTCCCAGCGGAGAAAAGCCGAACGGTCAGAAACCAGAGAAAGACATGCTGGATCAGATGACCTTAACTCTCAGCGGAGATACTATGACTATCACAGTCAATGACGATACGATCATTACGATTGACGGAGAAGATGCCACTCTGGACGAACTTCAGGTAGGCGATACCGTATCCTTCTTCCTGGATGGTGAGATCGTAACTTCTTTAAGTGTTGGTATGCCGGAGTCGACACAGCCTATGCAGGCCCCGGAGCAAAATTAAGCTGACGTAAAAGCATGGTACCGAGAATCTCTGCCATTTCTTCCGGGGACTGGGGATCGGATTCTTTCAGCCAGGTCTCCACGACACCGACACAGCCGGTGATAATGAAGGAGCAGAGATATTCATAATTAGCATCGGATTGCGCACTTTCCAGAACCTGGAGAGTGCGCTTTTCAATCTGATCCTTCAGACGGTTGACGAAAGCCAGATCCCCATGAGGGCCGATCATGACCTTGGCCAGATCCCTGTTTCGGTCCAGAAAACGGAAGAATTCCAACAACGGCCCCTGAGAGGCCAGAGAATTGGTAACGACCGGTTTCTGCTCCATGATTTCATTAAATTCCAGGAACATTTCATCCTCGACTTTATGGAGCATATCGTAGATATCATCATAATGCAGATAAAAGGTTCCGCGGTTGATATCCACCAGTTCGGTCAGCTCCTTGACGGAGATATCCTGAATATCATGGGTTTCTAACATTTTTACCAGCCCCTGTAATAAGAGAGCTCTTGTCTTGCGCACACGGCGATCCATTTTTTCCATAAGATAATCCACCAGCCTTTCCGGGAAAAGAAGAAATCATTTCCTATATGTAATACAAATCTGAATTTTTTCTAAAATAATAGACGAGCATCGCGAAAATGTCTAAAAATAAACAATCACAAAAAATCTGTAGCTTGCTTTTTCTTCCCCATTATTATATTTTGCATGTGGCAGAAAATCAACACAAGTTCATTAAATGACATTAATACAATTTCTCATCTTTGTAGTAAGTCTTTACAGATGTTCAAAAACATTTTAAACTAGAGGTGTATAAAATCAAATACATAAATAAGGGTACAAAGAGAGAAAAAGCAGGAGGGAACTATGGCAGACAACGCAGAAAAAGACAAAAAAGATAATTCCTTTATGATGAAACTTGCCACGCTCATTGTAGACAAACGAAAAGGATTTTATCTGATCTTTATTGTTTTATGCATATTTTGCGTATTATCCATGAACAGAGTCAAGGTTAATAACGATCTGACCACTTATTTGCCGGACACAACAGAGACCAGAAGGGGACTGGATTTGATGGATTCGGAATTTACCACGTATGGCTCCGCCCGGATCCTGATCTGTAACGTGACGTTTGACGAGGCACAGAAACTGGCAGATCAGGTGGAGGAGATGGACGGTGTCAGCATGTTGGATTTCGATGACACCGAGGATCATTACCATGACATGGAGGCTTTATTGTCTGTCACTTTTGATGAGGAAGCGGACACGGAAGCCACACAACAGCATCTGAATAAAGTACTGGATGCATTGTCCGATTATGATGTTTACTATTCTTCCGATATCGGTCAGGAAGAGCGTGACGCGGATGACTTGAATAATGATATGATCGTCATTCTGTTGTTGGCAGCAGTGGTTATCGTAGCCGTATTGTTATTTACCTCTACGACTTATGCGGAAATCCCGGTTTATCTGACTACATTTATTGTGGCAGCTATTTTGAATAAAGGCACGAACTACTGGTTCGGAACCATCAGTTTTGTAACGAACTCTATTGCGGTGGTGCTGCAGTTAGGTCTGGCAGTAGACTATGCTATCATTCTTGCTCATCGTTTTATGGAAGAACATGAGGACAAGGATGCCAGAGAGGCTGTGATCGTGGCCCTGAGTAAGGCAATCCCGGAGATTTCCTCTAGTTCCCTGACCACCATCTCCGGTATGGTAGCCATGATGTTCATGCAGTTTAGAATTGGTTATGATATGGGTATCATTCTGGCAAAATCCATTATTTTCAGTATGGTGGCCGTATTCTTCCTGATGCCCGGACTGTTGTTGACCTTTTCCAAGGCCATCGACAACACCCATCACAAGAGCTTCGTTCCGAAGATCACAGCAGTCGGTAAGTTTTGTGTGGCTACCCGTTACATTATACCGCCTATTCTGATCGTAGGTGTTATTATAGCATTTTTCCTGTCCAATAAGGCAAACTACGTGTACGATACCAACACTCTGGAATCCAGTACTATGAGTGATAATAAATTCTCCGTCAGCATGGTAAATAAGGAATTCGGCATGGTGAACCAGCTGGCGGTCATTGTGCCGAACGGTGATTATGAAAAAGAGGCACAGACACTGAAAGCTCTGGAAAAGCTGGATGTGGTGAAATCCTGTCAGGGACTTGGCAATATCGAGGCCATGGACGGCTATATGCTGACGGATAAGCTGACCCCCAGGCAGTTTGCGGAACTGATCGATCTGGATATTGAAGTGGCGGATATGTTGTATTCGGCATATGCACTGGATCAGAGCGATTATGGTGCGCTGGTCAGTGGCGTCAGTGAATACGAAGTTCCGTTTATTGATATGTTCCTGTTCATTTATGATCAGAAAGAAAGCGGCAACATCACACTGGACGATGATCTGGAAGAAACTCTGACGGATGCTTATTCCCAGATCTGTATTGCGAAAGATCAGCTGCTGGGCGAAGACAATTCCCGATTTGTTCTGGAATTGAATGTTCCTTATGAGGGAGAAGAGACCACAGCAGCACTGGATCAGATCCGTAATACCGTGGCAAAGTTCTATAATATAGATGATATTCTGCTGGTCGGTAACGCCACCAGTGATAAGGATCTGGGCGATTCCTTCGCAACGGATAATACGATCATCACGGTGCTGACAGCATTGTTCGTTATGATCATCCTGCTGTTCACCTTCCAGTCCGCCGGTCTGCCGGTACTGTTGGTTGTAACGATTCAGGGTAGTATCTGGATGAACTTCTCATTGCCGTATCTGTTGAATGAAAATGTATATTTCCTGGGATATCTGGTAGTATCTGCGATCCAGATGGGTGCAACGATCGACTACGCTATCGTTATCACCAGCCGTTACATGGATCTGAAGACCTATATGCCGATCAAGGAAGCAGCCATTGAGGCACTGAATCAGGCGTTCCCCACCATCGTTACCAGTGGTTCTATGCTGGTATCCGCAGGATTTATTATCAGCTATGTATCTTCCAATGCTGCAGTGGCAGCCATCGGACTGGCACTGGGACGTGGTACTCTGACTTCTATTTTGTTGGTACTGCTGGCATTGCCGCAGACACTGCTGATCGGAGATATCATTATTCAGAAGACAGCATTTACACTGAAACGGGATCTGGCAAAGCCCTTGCCCTCCGCCGGAAGAATCCGTATGAACGGTCACATCAAGGGTTATGTCAATGGTGTGTTGGAGGGTGATTTCATCGGTGTCATTGATGGTGAGATGGGTGCGGTGGTGCGTCCCAAGGATACCGTGACGATGGAGGAGCGGGACGATGCCCCGGAAGAAAACTATCCCAGACTGGAAGCCCAGGAGCTGCCGGAGGATGAGACAGCCGGACAGAAAGCAACCGGAGCAGATACAGAAGCTGCGGATAAGAAAGCTTCGGATAAAGAAAAAACAGCAGAAAGCGAGGGAACAGAAGATGAACAGTAAGAGATTATTATGTTTCCTGCTGGGAGCAGCATTGATCCTGCAGACACCGGCCACCGCCTATGCAGCAGAAACTTTGACCTATGAGCAGTACAGAGGCGGCAGCGGTTATAGCAGCACGATAAAGGAGCAGGATTATGCAGTCATAGAGATCAGCACGGAGGAGGATCTGCGGAAACTGGTGGAGAACTGTGTACTGGACAGTTGGTCCAGAGATAAAAAAGTAGTGCTGCAGAACGACATTGTTCTGAGCATGACAGGTGAACTCAGTATTCCTACGTTTGCAGGAATCTTTGACGGCAGCGGTTTTACTATTTCCAATGTGAAACTGACCGGAGACGGTTCGGCAGTGGGATTGTTCCGCTATGTGCAGGAGGGAGCAAAAGTCCGCAACCTTACGGTCACGGGGGAAGTATCTCCCTCTGGAAGTCAGGATCAGGTCGGCGGTATCGTCGGTGTGAACTATGGCAGCATTGAAAATTGTAAATTTACCGGAAATGTGGTCGGTGATACGGATGTCGGCGGTATTGCCGGAGTCAATGCCGAGAGCGGAGAGATCCGTCGGTGTGAATCCTCCGGAAATGTGATCGGCAATCATTCCGCAGGCGGTATTGTGGGCAACAACCACGGTATTCTGAATAACTGCAGCAACAATGGCAATATCAATACGTACAGCACGGAAGTGACTTATGATCTGGAAGATATCACCATGGACAATCTGGAGCAGATCAACAGTACCTCCAATGTGGCAGCTCATACGGACACCGGTGGTATCGCAGGTATTTCGGATGGTAAGATTTATTATTGCTCCAATTCCGGGGCCATCGGCTACCAGCACGTAGGCTACAATACCGGAGGTATCGTAGGCAGACTGCATCAGGGCTATCTGCAGAACTGCACCAACACCGGATATGTGCAGGGCAGAAAAGATGTGGGCGGTATCGTGGGTCAGATGGAGCCGTTCCTGGAAATCCAGTATCTCAGTGACAAGCTGAAGGAACTGGATACGGAGACAGACAAATTCCTGGATATGTTGGATGCCACCCAGAAAGATGTGAGCAGCTATAGCAAACAGGCATCCAGTATTGCCAAGAGTATCAGTTCGAACCTGAAGGATGCCAACAATGCGGGAAGTTCTCTGACCGGGACCGCTCATGATCTGTGGTATATTTACAATCAGGAGTTGAACGGCGTCAGCAACGATCTGAAAGTCCTGAATGACGATCTGAACAAGCAGGCGGATAATGACAAGAATAACGGCAACAGTCATGACGTTACCATCAGTGGAAATGACATTTGGAATGGTAACTGGGGTGGCGATGGCGATCATGACGTCAGTGGAGGAAACATTACCATCACCGTACCGAACGATACGGAGAGCTATAAATCGGCACTGAAAAAATTCGGAGAGAATGCCACCAAGCATCTGGATAACATGACGAATGCTTCCACGGATCGCAGTGGCGGTATCAAAGATAATCTGGATACACTGAATGACAGGCTCGACAAGGCTTTTGACCAGTTGGGTCAGTTGGGGGATGTACTGGAAGCAGGGACAGACAGCACCAGTGCCCACATGGATGAGCTGATGGATCAGGCCAGAGTTCTGCGGAATCTGGTCAGCGAAATCCGGGATGATCTCTTCCGGTATGAAGGAATTTCTGTAGAAGATACTTCGGATGAGTCAGCCAGCAAGGAAGAGGTGAACCCCGGAGATCCCGATGCGGAGGATGACACCGCAGAACCGGAAGAAACCGAAGAAGCGCGCTATGATACTTCCAGCTTCCAGAAGGGAAAGGTCACCTTATGTGTGAACCGCGGTACGGTGGAAGCCGATACGAATGTGGGCGGTATCGTTGGACAGGTGGCAACGGAATACGATTTTGACCCTGAGGACGATATCACTTTAACCGGAACGGAGAGTTTCGATGTGGAGCAGACGGTCAAGGCAGTCATCAGAGACAGCCGCAACCTTGGAGACGTGACCGGTAAAAAAGACTATGTCGGCGGTGTGGTCGGTAAAGCAGAATATGGCGCAGTCATTTCCTGTGAGTCTTATGCACCCGTAGAGAGTACCGGAGGCAGCTATGTGGGAGGAATTGCCGGATCTGCCAGCTATGCGATCCGCAGCTGTTACAGCATGGGCAGGATCACCGGTAAAAATAATATCGGAGGTATTGCCGGAGAAGGCTGTGATATTTTCTACAGCTATGCGTACAATGATCTGGATATGTCCGGCGAAGGCCAGGGCAGCATTGCCGGAAAAGTCAGTGATGATGGAACTCTGTATGGCAACTATTATGTGGAAGGCGGAGCCGGTGGCGTAGACGGCATTGGTTATCAGGGCGGTGCTACCCCGTTGTCCTACCAGGAATTCTGCAGCAAAGACGTTCCGGACGCTTTCTCACAGTTTACCATTACCTTCCAGGCGGATGGTGTAGAAGTGGCTTCCTATAAATGCGGTTACGGGGATTATCTGTCGGCAGACCAGATTCCGGAAGTACCGGAGAAGGATGGCTATTACGGTGTATGGCCGGATTATGATTTCAGTGATATTACCGGTAATAAAGTGCTGGAAGCAGAGTATGAGGAATGGACCGCATCCATTGCTTCCGCAGAGAAAAACGATAACAATAAGGCACTGGTTATGGCAGAAGGCAACTTCTATCCCAATGCAGCATTGCATCTGCAGGTAGAGGGAAATACTTATACAGTATCCATGACCAATTCGATGAAAGAGGATGCACCGGACTATACCGGAGAAGCAACCTTGCGTGTCTACTGTGAGGATGCGGATAACACTGTCATAGAGGTAGCACAGGATGGAGAGTACACGGAAGTGGAATCCACTGTGATCGGCAGCTATAGACAGTTTACCATGGAAGTGCCCGGCAGCTTCCGCACGGTAGAGGCCGAGGGCAGTCATACATTGCTGATCGTACTTTGCATCGTCGGTGGTGCAGTCGTGATCCTGTTGATCGTATTGTTAGGGAAAAAAGCGGCAAAACGCCGGAAGACGCGCAAGGCGGCAAAACGTGACCGGAAAGCCGGAAAAGCTGACGAGGACCAGAGCGGCAAAACAGACGCAGAAGAAGATGCCGGACAGACGGCTGACGCAGAGGAATAACAATGATTCAGGCAGTTTTATTTGACATGGACGGTACGCTGATCGATACCGAAAAATATTACCGTATTTTCTGGCCGAAGGCACTGGCAGCCTGTGGGTATACCATGACAGATGAGCAGGCACTTACGATGCGCAGTCTGGGACGCCCCTTTGCCCCCAGACAGCTCAAGGACTGGTACGGTGAAGATTTTGACTATTATGTGGTGCGTGACAAACGAAAAGAGATGATGGAAGAAACACTGGACCGGGATGGCATCAAATGCAAGCCCGGTGCCGTGGAACTTCTGGAAGATCTGAAAAAAAGGCATATCACCGCAGCGGTTGCCACAGCGACGGATCTGGAGCGGACGGAAAAATATCTGGCGATGGCAGGACTTCGGCCGTATTTTGAGAAACTGATTTCGGCCACTATGGTAGCAGAAGGTAAGCCGTCCCCGGATATTTATCTCTATGCCTGCAAGCAGCTGGGACTGGCACCGGAAGAGTGCATGGCCGTGGAGGATTCTCCCAACGGAGTCATGAGTGCTTACCGCGCCGGCTGTAAGGTCGTGATGGTGCCGGATCAGACACAGCCAGATGAAAAATTAAAAAAATGTCTGTACGCCTGCGTACCGACCCTGGCAGATATCAGCCACCTCATTTAGAGGTGGCTATATTTGTCATAGTAGCTTGATTTTTGTGTTCCAGTGTGTTATTATTTTAACGATTAGAGTGACTATTCGGAAGACAATGAAATCAAGCGGGACTGCTTTGTCATGCTTGCATGTAAAAAGCAGTTTTGCTTGATTTTAGGTGACTCGAATAGAGTCACCGCCACACATATGAGCAAAAATAGCTGCGCAGCAGCGAAAGCACGATTTATCGTGCGATTTTGCGAATAATGTGTGGAATGTATTCATACTTGGAGCCCACGAAGGGGCGGAAAGGAATGGAAGAAAATGAATTTTGATGACATCGTAGCAAAAGTAAAAGAGTGTGGGAAGAAGACCGTCGCAGTCTCCGTTGCACAGGACAGTGCAGTACTGGAAGCTGTACATGAGGCCAAGAGACTGGGCATTGCAGATGCAATCCTGGTAGGTGATGAGGCAAAGATCCGTGAGATTGCAGCCGGACTGAATATGGACCTCTCCGATTATGAGATCATCAATGAGCCGGATATGATCGAAGCTTCCCTGAAGGCTGTAAAGCTGGCACATGACGGCCGTGCAGATATGTATATGAAGGGTCTGATCGACTCCAAGAACTTCTTAAAGAGCGTACTGAACAAAGAAGTAGGCCTTCGTACCGGTGGAACCCTGTCTCATGTATGTGTATTTGAGATTCCCGGCATTGACAGACTTCTGTTTCTGACCGATGTTGCATTCATGACCTATCCTACACTGGAGGAGAAGGTTCAGATCATCAAGAACACCATTCCGGTATGTAATGCCTGCGGCGTTGCAGAGCCTAAGGTAGCACCTTTAGCAGCAGTTGAGGTTGTAAATCCCAAGATGCCCGTTACCGTAGATGCGGCAGAACTGACTAAGATGTGTGAAGAAGGACAGATCCCCGGCTGTATCGTAGACGGCCCGCTGTCTCTTGACCTGGCGATCGATCCCGAGGCAGCCAAGCATAAGGGCGCAACCGAACGTAAGATCCAGGGTGATGCAGATGTATTGCTGTTCCCGGATATCCATGCCGGCAACCTGGTATACAAAGCAATCGTACATATGGTAAAAGTAAAGAACGGATGCATCCTGACCGGTACCAAGGTACCCGTAGTCCTGACCAGCCGTTCCGATACCTTTGAGACCAAGGTATACTCCCTGGCACTGGCTGCAGTTGTAGCAGAAGAGATGAAAAAGAATCAGAAATAAGCTATGGATATCGTGATCGAAGTCGCTGTGGAAGCTGCGGGAGAACTGCTGTCGGCAGGTATAGATGCTGTAGTGGGCAAAGCGGTAAAGCATAAGAGCGAATATAAGAGTGAATATAGGAGGAAACACATAATGGCAATCAAGAGTCTGATCATCAACCCCGGTTCCACCTCCACCAAGATCGGTGTATTTGAGGATGAGAACTTATTATTTGAAGAAACCCTGAGACATTCTACCGAGGAGATCTCCAAATACGATACTATTTTCGAACAGAAGGATTTCCGTAAGAAGATCATTACCGATCTGCTGGCAGAGAAGAACTGCGATCTGAAGAGCTTCAACGTGATCGTAGGACGTGGCGGTCTGTTAAAGCCCATCCCCAGTGGTACCTATGCGGTAACCGATGATCTGCTGGAGGATTTAAAAGTAGGTGTACAGGGTCAGCATGCTTCTAACTTAGGCGGTATTCTGGCAAGAGAGATCGGTGATGAGATCGGCGTTCCCTCTTACATCGTAGACCCCGTTGTAGTAGATGAGCTGATGCCCATCGCAAGATATTCCGGTCTGGAAGAGATCCCCAGAGGAAGTATCTTCCATGCCCTGAACCAGAAGGCAGTTGCCAAGAGATATGCAAAAGAGGCCGGCAAGCCTTATGAGTCCTTACGTCTGGTAGTCGTGCACATGGGCGGCGGTGTATCCGTAGGCGCACATGAGGACGGCAAGGTTGTAGACGTATTCAGTGCATTTGACGGTGACGGTGCATTCTCTCCAGAGCGTGCAGGCGGTGTACCCTGTGCAGCACTGGTAAAAATGTGCTTCTCCGGAAAATATACTGAGAAAGAGATCAGTGCAAAGCTGATCGGCAAGGGCGGCCTGAATTCTTACCTGGGTACCAACGATATGCGTGAAGTTACCAAGCGTGCCAATGAAGGCGATGCCAAAGCAGCGGAGGTGAAGCAGGCATTCCTGTTACAGGTAGCCAAAGACATCGGTGCTATGGCCTGTGTGCTGAACGGCAAGGTAGACCAGATCGTTATCACCGGAGGCATTGCATATGGTGAGGATGTAGTGGCTAAGCTGAAAGAGAGATGCGGCTGGATCGCTCCTGTGACCGTATATCCCGGTGAGGACGAGCTGTTAGCTCTGGCTCAGGGCGCTCTGCGTGTCATGAACGGCGAAGAACAGGTGAAGCAGTACTAATTTAGAGTAAAATATAGAACTCCCGGTGGAATGATTCCATCGGGAGTTTTTTACTTTAGGGAATAGACTTTCTGTCAGCATTATGATTTTAACTAAAAATCAGCTTTGACAGAATCCCCAGTACCAGCATGTGTACCGGATAAAAGGCATAGCAGGCAAGCTGGATCTTGCGGTTATGCGCGCCCTGGCGTCCATGGTAGCACCACAGAAGCGGCAGACACAACAGCGCCAGTCCCTGTTCTGAAATCTCGAAGGCATGACCGAAAAGCTGTAATGGAATCTGCATTCCTGCCAACAGCATGACATTGATCCAGTAGAGCCCGGCAAACTGTCCGGCAAGCTGCCACCATTTTTTCCCATGGAAGAGATAGAATACGATAACAGTCAGAACGCCTTCCCCGTAATAGTCGAACATGAGGAGGGTCGCCAGCACGTAGCCCACTGCAGATAGCAGCAGGATCGACGGAATCCACAGCCAGACCGGACATTTTTTCCGTAGGGTATCTATTGCCCAGATACACAGGAAGCCTGTGAGCAGTGTCCAGATCACGTTCTGATGAAACGGGTAGAATAACAGCCCACTGTACATCAGATTGATGGGAAGCTCAGAAAGAATGGCCAGAAGAAGCAGGCGCATGCAATATTTTTTCTTATCATGGGTATGGAAGAAGCCTTCCACCAGGAAAAAGGCGAACATGGGAAATGCCAGTCTGCCGATGCCGGTCAGCCACCAGGCATCTCCGGCGAGGGTAGCCCACAGATGATCACAGAACATGAACGCCATAGCGAGGATATGCAGCGTCAGAGCACTGAGATCCGGTGGGAAAATAGAATAATGGGATACTTTGTTTTGCAAAATAAAACTCCTTTCAAAATTCCTTACGGAAGGATATAGTTGCATTATATCTTGTTTATGCGCTATAGTAAATATATCTGTGAAAGAGTATATGAAATTCCAATGATGGCTTACCCGGCATTTATATGCCGCAAAGCCTGTCGGGCGCACAGATATTGACAGAAAAACAAAATGCAGCACAGGAGGAATACAATGCGTCGTAACGATCGTGAGATTACAGAATTTTCGGAAATGACAGATGTCATGAAGAGGTGTGATGTGTGCAGACTTGCATTGAATGATGAGGAAGGCTATCCGTATCTTCTGCCGTTGAATTTCGGAATGGAAGAGACGGACGGCAGAGTGACACTCTATTTTCACGGGGCAAAAGAAGGAAAAAAATATGACTTGATCCGTAAGGATGCCAGGGCAAGCTTCGAGATGGATTGCTCCCACAGACTGGTGCTGTCGGAGAAGGAAGACGGCTGTCAGTGCACCATGGAATACGAGAGCGTGATCGGTCAGGGAACTATAGAGATCCTGTCGGATGCGGAAAAACAGAAAGCATTGAATCTTCTGATGAAGCAGTACTATCCTGACAGAACGGAGAATTTCGTATTCCGACCGGAAGTCGTAGCCAGGACGGAGATATTCTGCCTGAAAGTGGAGCATATGACGGGGAAGAAACGTTTCAAAAAGTCGTAGAAGATATCATCTATTGATATCCCCGCGGGATGGGGCAGCAGGAAGTCTGAGATAGAAAAGAGAGGATGAGGGACAACAATGTATACAGATGGACAGATCTATATGGGCCTGGCAGATGGCCAGCGTGTGAATATGCAGCTGAATATGAGTAACCGCCATGGACTGATCGCGGGAGCCAGCGGCACCGGCAAGACGATTACGATGAAAGCTATGGCAGAATCATTTTCGGATGCGGGAGTTCCGGTTTTTTTGTGTGATGTCAAGGGAGATGTCTCCGGCATTGCCACGGCGGGTGTGGCTTCGGAGTCTATGGACAAGAGAATCGATAAATTCGGTATCCGCGACAGCTTTTCCTATAAGGCTTATCCGGTCTGCTTTTGGGATATCTATCAGGAGGGCGGACATCCTGTGAGAGCCACAATCTCCGATATGGGACCGGAGCTTTTATCTCGTATTCTGGGGCTCACCGCTGCGCAGGAAGGTGTATTGAATATTGTCTTCCGGATCGCGGATGACAAGGGACTTTTATTGATCGACTTAAAGGATCTGCGTATTCTGCTGAATTATGTGGCAGAACACAAGGATGACTATCTGACCACCTACGGAAGTATCTCCAAGCAGTCCGTGGGCGGTATTCTGCGGGCGTTACTGCCTCTGGAGAATCAGGGCGGAGATCTCTTTTTCGGAGAACCGGATCTGGATATTTATGACTGGATGCATACGGATGTGTACGGCAAGGGTATCGTCAACGTGCTGAATTGTGTAAAGCTGGTGCAGAATCCCACACTGTATGCCAGCTTCCTGTTATGGATGATGTCAGAATTATTCCAGAAGCTTCCCGAGGCGGGAGATCTGGAAAAGCCGAAGCTGGTATTTTTCTTCGATGAGGCACACCTGTTGTTTGCTGATGCACCGAAGATACTGGTGCAGAAGATCGAGCAGGTGGTGAAGCTGATCCGCTCCAAGGGTGTGGGCATCTATTTTGTGACCCAGAGTCCCAGTGATATCCCCGATTCCGTACTGGCACAGTTAAGCAACCGGGTACAGCATGCCCTCCGGGCGTATACCCCTGCGGAGCAGAAGGCTGTCCGGGCGGCAGCACAGTCTCTGCGGGCTAATCCGGCGTTTAAGGCAGAGGAAGTCATCATGGAGTTAGGTGTAGGAGAAGCGCTGACATCCTTCCTGGATGAGAACGGCGTGCCCGGCATCGCCCAGCGTACCTCCATCATCTGCCCCCAGAGCTTTATGGGACCTGTGGATGAGACGGAGCGCAGGAATCTAATGGCGAGAGACGGCATGGGACGCTACGATGAGGCGGTGGACAATATTTCTGCCTACGAAGTGTTGACAGATACCATGGAGCATGAGGCGAAAGCGGCGCAGCTGGCAGCAGAGCGGGCACAGCTGGAGAAGGATAAGGAAGCTCTGGCAAAGCAGCAGGCCAAGCTACAGGAATCCGCCGTAAAGCAGAAACAGAAAGAGTGGGAAGCAGCACAGAAAAAGAAGGAAAAGGCAGCGGAACGCCGACAGGCCCAGATCGAACGCCAGCTGATCAACACCGGTGCCCAGGTCATCAAGAGAGGAATTTTGAGTACACTGTTTGGAAAGTAATTAGGAATAAAATTCTTTTGATGCTTATTCTGCCATCGTCAGCGGACGGAAAGATTATGCAAAACGATGGAAAGGCTAGAATAACTGGAACCAGAGAAAGTGTCCGCCAAAGATCAGCCAGAGGACGGACAGAACCGACAGCAGGATACAGACGATGGTCTCCGCCGGCTGCCGGGGGCGTCTGCAAAGTAACGGCGGTAGAGCGATGGCAAGCAGAAGGATCGGAATCCCGTACCGGAAAAGCATAAGCCCGATGGCAAAGGCACCCAAAGCCAGGGTGAAGAGTGCTTCGTCTAAATTTGCTTCATTTTGTATAAATAAGAACGCACCAGTAAAGAAGAGAAACGCAAGAAGGATCACGGAAAAAATACTAAGACAGAGGATGCGAAGCCATTTCGCGGCTCTGTCTTTTTTCTGTTGTCTTACCTCGGCGATGACATCGCTCAGGAGTGTATTGGTGTCAGCAGCGGGCAGGGCAATCCGCTCACCGCGACAAAGCTCTTCAACCGATACCGACAGCGCAGCCGCCAGATCATCCAGCAGAGCAATGTCCGGGTAGGCATTGCCGGTCTCCCAGCGGGAGATTGCCTTGTTCGTAATATGTAACTGTTCGGCCAGCTGTTGCTGCGTCAGTCCCAGAGCCATCCGCTGTTCTCTGATAAAAGTCCCTATTTTTGTTTTATCCATGTGCCCCTCCTGATTGTTGCATACGAACTGATATTTGATTTCAGTATAGAAGAATCAAGGGGAATTGGCAATCTACCGAAGCGAGAATGCCGGAAAATTAACTGGAAAGTTAGTAAAGAAATGCTATCAAATCCCCGTAGCCCTTGGCAAGGTATAAGAAACGCGGCACGCTCGTACTTTAGTACGATGCGCTCCTGTCGCAGAGCGTAGCGGTACATAAGCGGTCA
>ENA-UESP01001151-UESP01001151.1-human-gut-metagenome-genome-assembly--contig:-NODE-1151-length-19174-cov-97.464785_pt1 | contig 19174 bp, 25 predicted proteins | sample MGYA00243003_ERZ508004 | MGnify/ENA primary metagenome ERZ508004 (study PRJEB26167, sample SAMN06115443) | human gut metagenome | host: Homo sapiens | place: China:Henan | collected 2015-07-29...
GGTGGAAGGCGTCACGCTGATCCTGATCACCCATTATATGGAAGAAATCATTCATGCGGACAAGGTATTTGTCATGGATGAGGGAAAAATTGCCATGCAGGGTACACCCCGGGAAATCTTTTCACAGGTGGAGCAGCTGAAAAAACTACGGCTGGATGTGCCGCAGGTAACGCTGTTATCGTATGAATTGCAGAAACGCGGAATTCCGCTGCCGGATGGCATATTGACAAGAGAAGAGCTGGTCAGTGCACTGGGCTATGGAAAAACCGACAGGAAATAGTGGCGGGGATGGCAGCGAATGAAAGTACCCGGGAAAGGATCGACAAAATGTCTATCATATTAGATCATGTGAATTATGTATACGGTGAAGATACACCACTGGCAGTTCATGCCCTGAACGACATCTGCCTGAAGATACCGGATGGACAGTTCATCGGCATCATCGGGCATACCGGTTCCGGTAAGTCCACGCTGATGCAGCATATGAACGGATTGATCCGTGCTACCGGCGGACATATCTATTTTAACGGAGAAGATATCTACGACAAGGATTATGATATGAAGAAGCTCCGCAGCAAGGTAGGACTGGTGTTCCAGTATCCGGAGCATCAGCTGTTTGAAATCGATGTATTCAGCGATGTCTGTTTCGGACCGAAGAATCTGGGACTGGATAAAAAAGAAGTAGAGCTTCGGGCATACGATGCTCTGAAAAAAGTAGGACTGCCGGATGAGCTTTTCTATCAGTCGCCCTTTGAACTGTCCGGCGGACAGAAGCGTCGTGTGGCGATCGCCGGAGTGCTGGCAATGAAGCCGGAAGTGCTGATCCTGGATGAACCCACTGCTGGGCTGGATCCCAAGGGAAGAGACGAGATTTTACAGCAGATCAAAAAGCTGCAGACAGAGACAGGACTTACCATTCTGTTGGTATCCCACAGCATGGAGGATGTCGCAGAGTATGTGGATCGTATTATTGTCATGAATAAGGGAAGCGTCATGTATGACGATACTCCGAGAGAAGTGTTCAGACATTACAGAGAATTGGAAGAAGTAGGACTTGCGGCACCGCAGGTCACCTACATCATGCATGAACTGAAAGCGCGGGGAGCGGATGTGGATGTAGATGCCACAACGATCGAAGAAGCAGCGGAAGAAATTGCAAGAGTCTGGAAACAGAAAAATCAGAAGTAATGATTTGAACTGCAATGCTCAAATTGCAGCATGAGCAGAGAGAAGATACGAGTTCTGACCCGACAGGAGCCGGGCAGAAACTCTGGTGAGGAGCAATATGCTTAGAGATATTACATTAGGACAATATTATCAGACGGAATCATTGATTCATAAGATGGATCCCCGGGTAAAGCTGGGAGGTACCGTTTTATTTATCATTTCCCTGTTCTTTTTCAAAAATTATGCAGGATATGTGATCGCAGCCCTGTTTCTGGGTCTGGTGATCCGACTGTCGAAGGTACCTTTTAAATTCATGGTAAAGGGAATGAAGACCATTGTTATGCTCATGCTGATCACAGTGGTGTTCAATCTCTTTCTGACACCGGGCACACCGTTATTCACGATCTGGAAGCTGACCATTACGCAGGAGGGTCTGAAGATGGCCATTTCCATGGCAATCCGCCTGACGTTACTGATCATTGGATCCTCTGTGATGACGCTGACTACCACACCGAACAATCTGACGGACGGTATGGAGAAAATGATGGGACCCTTAAAAGTATTCAAGGTGCCCGTACATGAAGTGGCCATGATGATGTCCATTGCACTTCGTTTTATTCCTATATTATTAGAAGAAACGGATAAGATCATGAAAGCACAGATCGCCAGAGGTGCGGATTTCGAGAGTGGCAATCTATTCAAACGTGCCAAGGCAATGGTGCCCCTTTTAGTACCGCTGTTTATCTCCGCGTTCCGCAGAGCCAATGATCTGGCTATGGCTATGGAAGCCAGATGCTATCGCGGTGGCGAGGGCAGAACGAAGATGAAACCGCTGATCTATCATAAGAGAGATTACATTGCTTACGGCTGTATTGCCGTATATATGGTGATCAGCATTGTGGTAGGAAGGTTACCGTTTTTACCGTAAAAACAATCATAGGCATCAAAACAGAGAAAGCGGGTGAAATGCAGTGGAATCGGAAATGACAATAGAACAGCTGTCAAAGCAGCCGGAAAAAGAAAAAAAACGTGTCCGCCTGACCGTGGCTTATGACGGAACGAATTATCATGGCTGGCAGATCCAGAATAACGGTATTACGATTGAGAGTGAGCTGAACCGCTGTCTGACGGATCTGCTGAGAGAACCTGTCGAGGTCATTGGCGCCAGCCGGACGGACTCCGGGGTGCATGCACTGGGGAATATCGCTGTGTTTGATACGACCAGCCGGATGCCTGCGGAGAAAATCTCCTACGCATTGAACCAGAGACTTCCCGAGGATATCTGTATCCAGAAGTCTGAACAGGTGGAAAATGACTGGCATCCCCGGAAATGCGACAGCCGCAAGACTTATGAGTACCGGATCTACCGGGCAGAATTTCCCATGCCGGTGAAACGTCTGTATTCGCTGTTTACTTATTATGAACTGGATGTGAACCGGATGCAGGAAGCTGCGGCTTATCTGGAGGGAGAACATGATTTCAAAAGCTTCTGCCAGACCGGTGCCCAGGTGGAATCCACCGTACGCACCATCTATTCCGTGGAAGTGGAAGAGCAGGGAGAAAATGATCTGGTGATCCGGGTCTGTGGTAATGGCTTCTTATATAATATGGTGAGGATCATTGCCGGAACCCTGTTAGATATCGGACAGGGCAAGCGGGACCCCATGGATATTTTCACGATCCTCGAGGCAAAAGACCGCAGTGCAGCGGGACCTACCGCACCGGCCCATGGACTGACTTTAGTGAAATATGAGTTCTTGTAATAGCTTCGCCATACGTGATATAAACATAAGAGAGGCTGAGCAATAAAAGATGAACGCAAAACAACGCAAAAAAGTTTAGTTTATGTATTGACACGAACGAAACCGTATCATATAATATATGACTGTGACAGTGTTTCAATATGCTGAGTCAAAGCCCCGACGAAGCATTGAAATAAAGTATTCAACCGTTTTGGGAAGAAGTAAAATGCAGCCGGACATCTGCAGATTACTATCAGACCGGAACACTGAAAAAGTCGATCATGAATCGGCGAAAGTAATATGGAGGGAACATAATGAAAACATTTATGGCTAGTCCAGCTACAATCGATAGAAAATGGTATGTAGTAGACGCTACTGACATGACCTTAGGCCGTCTGGCATCTGAGGTTGCTAAAGTGCTGAGAGGCAAGAATAAGCCTATCTTCACTCCTCACATCGACTGCGGTGACAACGTTATCGTTATCAATGCTGAGAAGATTAAAGTAACCGGTAAGAAGATGGATCAGAAGGTATATTATCATCATTCCGATTACGTTGGTGGCTTAAAAGAAGCTACCCTGAGAGAAAAGTTAGCAAAGAAGCCTGAGCAGGTTATCGAACTTGCAGTTAAGGGCATGCTTCCCAAGGGACCTTTAGGAAGACAGATGTTCACCAAGCTTCACGTATATGCAGGACCTGAGCACAAGCATGAGGCTCAGAAGCCTGAAGTACTGACATTCTAAAGGACTGAGAGGAGGAAAATAAATCATGGCTAAAACAGAAAGATACTACGGAACCGGTAGAAGAAAGAAATCCATCGCCAGAGTATATTTAGTACCCGGTAATGGTAATATTACAATCAATAAGAGAAGTATTGATGAGTACTTCGGTCTGGAGACTCTGAAGGTTATCGTTCGTCAGCCTCTGGCAGCTACTGAGACTGCTGAGAAGTTCGACGTTCTGGTTAACGTTCACGGTGGCGGATACACCGGCCAGGCTGGTGCGATCAGACACGGTATTTCCAGAGCACTGCTTCAGGTAGACGGTGATTTCAGACCCGTTCTGAAGAAGGCTGGATTCCTTACCAGAGACCCTCGTATGAAGGAAAGAAAGAAGTACGGTCTGAAGGCTGCTCGTCGCGCACCTCAGTTCAGCAAGAGATAATCGACTGCTCAGACTATATCAAAATGGTTCAAAAAGCCCGGAAAATCAAGGTTTTCCGGGCTTTTGCTATATCTAAACGGGCTGATATGGTTTGACCAAATTTGGCAAAACGAGAGCCGATTTCATCCAATTTTTAGTGGTCCGCAAGTGGTTAACTGGCCAAAAAGAGGGGGAAGTGGTTCCCAAAGTGGTTAACCGAGAGCCGATTTTTGGGGTGCTTTTCAGCCCTCCTTCCCCTCGTTTTTTGGCTGTGGCAGTTTGGCATAGTTTCAAAGTCAACGGTTAGATACCATCATAGAGCAGATGAAAATTGCCGAGGGCGTAACCGAGAAATTAAAGTGTACCCGTCAAATGGAATGGGTGCAGCGTTGCAATAACATTCGCAATCGGGCAGAAGAAATCGTTTTGCATGAGATGATTTATTTATAACGGTATGGTAGAATGATTATCGCAAATTCATATCTATTCAACTCAACGTTGAGACTCCCTTCAACGCTTAGTATGTTCCAAATAAATTCTCTATTTGATATACTGAGGTCAAATATAGTATAAAGGAGATTTGTTTTATGGATCAGAAAAAAATAGGTGCATTTATTGCACAGTGTAGAAAAGAAAAAAGTCTAACACAAATACAGCTTGCCGAACTATTAGATATTACCAATCAGGCGGTTTCTAAATGGGAAAATGGTAGAGGAATGCCCGATGTGTCGCTTTTACAACCTCTATGTGATGCTTTGGGCATTAGTTTGAACGAGCTTTTTTCTGGGGAACATATATCGGCAGAGGAATATAAAGGAAAGGCGGAAGAAAATATTTCCAAACTTTACAAAGAAAAGCAAATTGCCAATCTTAAACCAATAAAATACTTATTCTCTACATGTTCTAATGTAACATTGCTTGTAGCAGTGATTGAATTAGCTGTTGGTTTTATTGGGAATTTTTTTAATCCAACTATATTGAAGGTCATGTTGCTCAATGCCTCTGTGTGGATAATGTTGTTTCTGATTTCAGTGGGTAAGCTGACATACGATAAGAAAAAATTGAAAAACCTGAAGCATTCAGGTAATTGCATAGACTCTGAAATCAAGGATATAATTCCAGCATCATGGATTACGGTTGGAAATTACATCTGTTGCAGAATTGTATGTGGATTTATTTACGAGGGTAAGGAATACAAAGCAGTAAGTAATTACTATGTTTTGACACCATTTCACCGAAAGGAGGATTTATATGCGAATGTTTTTATCGAGCAAAACAATCCTACCAAATATAGTATAGAACTTTTTCAAGAAAGTAGGTAATTCAGTCAAGAATTTCTCAAAAATCATATAAGCCTATTTAAAGCTGTCGTTGCAGGAAAGTCCCGTGATGACAGCTTTCTTTCTTATCGTTTTTTCCGCTGGCTGATAGGCGTTCCCATTTTCTTTGACTTTTTGAGAATACGAATGAGGGTGTAAAGGAAATCCTTACCCAACTCTCCAAACTTTCATAACAGGGATAGATACTCCATTTGCGGAGGGAGGAACGGCGTTTCTTCGCCGCACCTTCCTCCGCTTTTTCTTTTTGGCGGTATCCTTGTCTTTTGTCTGTCCGTACCGGATAATATGAGTAGAATAGGAAGCGTAGCAAAGGAGTGAAAACAGATGCTGATCTTTGAAAAGGTGCTGGAGATTTTTGCGGACTACCTGGCCGCAGACGAGACCATCGAAGTTTATATCAGCCGTCACGGATGTGTAAGGGTGGAATTTGACCAGGACTTTCACTATTGCACCGGCGAGGTGTGCCATACTCCCAAGGAACTGTTCGACCTCTTAGCCGATGATTACCGGACTTATCTGGAGATTGAACTGACCAAAGGAAAACGGGAAGTGACGGAAGATGATGAGAGAGAAGCGGATGCCTTGTGCAAACGGCATCTGGAGCGTTGGAAGGAGAAACTGGAATGAAGATTTTGAAATGCCTGCTGATGATCGTAACTGCACCGGTCTTTTTGGTGTTGACGCTTTTTGTCTGGCTCTGCACGGGGCTGATCTACATATCTGGTCTGGTGCTTGGTCTACTCAGCACGGTAATTGCGCTACTTGGCGTGGCTGTGCTTATTACCTATTCCCCGCAGAATGGTGCGATTTTGCTGGTTATAGCTTTTTTGATTAGCCCGATGGGATTGCCGCTTGCGGCGATCTGGCTGTTGGGTAAGGTGCAGGATTTGAAATATGCGATCCAGGATTGGATGTATGGGTAAATGATGTGAATATAATCTGGAATGAAAAGAAGCAGGACAATGGGAGATGAGACCCAATGCCCTGCTTCTAGGTTATTTGGAATGAACGGTAGTGTATTTCTGGTTTTTGCTTTTGGGTTTGTCTGGAAACATCATTTCAAGTTTACCAGAAGATAATAAAGGCTTGAGGTAATATTTGCTGAAGTGAGAACGGCTGGAAACATCAATATATGCTTGCATTTCATCTCGACTTTTAGGATCTGCACAAAATTCCAATAGCAAGTTTTGCTTGCTGATCACAGATGTATCATGTGCGGCATCATGTGCTGTATCATGTGCGGCAACATGTACGGAAGCACCGCACATGTTGTAGTTTACATTTTTCAAGATGACTCTGAAATCTGTCGCTGTTGAGGAAAATTCAGGCTTATATGCCTCTGTGTATCCAGGCAGCTTTTCAGTTTCACTGACGATTTTGCGCAGACCACTTCCACGGCGTTCCATGTACTTCATGCGGTGGAACAGGTCAGCAATCACAGGATTTCGCCGCATCGAACGAATACTGTAAATATCGTATTCCTGAATTGAGCCGCCGCCAAACATACCGCCAGGAGATGTGATTTCCACCCGATCATCAAACATATCAATATGGATTTCGCTGCCAAGCACAATATAATCACGATGGATAAGCGCATTGACAAGAGCCTCTGTCACAGCTCGTTCAGCATAATCCGGCTTGTCTACACGATACTGTGCCTCTTTGACAAAACGGACTTTGGAATTATTGCGAATAAATTCACTGCCGCTTTTCAGTAGATATATCAGATTCCCTTCGTATTCTTTATCGTCCAGCGCATCATCAAAGATAGAGCCTTTTTCCAAGCCATTCCACCGGGTACAGAACATACGGGAGTTATAAACCGTGTGCTGATCGGTCATGAGCTTTCCGGCATTGGTCAGGAACCCATTTTTGTCAGCCAAACCGAAGGAGACATAATCGGATGGCTCGAAGCGGAGGCCGGTTCGTTCCAGATAGGTTGCCTCCAGGAGTGTGAAGCTGTAATCCTTTTTCACAGCTTCTGTTGTTAAGGTGTCAAAGGACTGATTGGTTCCCTTTAAGATCAGTTCATTCACAATGTAATCCGGTGCAATTACGCTTTCATTTCCAACACGGATGTATGCTTCCATCACTCCGTCTGCCTTGTAATAATATGGGGTGCTGCGGCCGGGAGAAACCTCCAGAGCTAATAGATTTTTACCATCTTCCTGTAATGGTTTTAAGATAAACTGAGGTAATGGTGTGATTCGTTCTTTGATTAAGCGGCTGATCGCCTCAGCATCCTTTTGAACACCGGACAAGCCGATAGGCTCCCGGTCATCAGAGACTCCGAAAAACAGAGTGCCGCCGATTCCATTGGAAAAGGCACTGACACTTTTTAACCAGCTTTTTGGCTTTTTTGTTTCGAGAGCAACTTTGAAATCACATTCCGTTGCTTCGGAAATGAGCTGTTCTATCATAAAATCCCTCCTTTGAGGTTGTAGAATGTTCTTTTTTATTATACCCAGCGGAGAAAGTTATTGCAACGATAGAAGCAAAGAGTTCAGCGAAAACAAAAATATTTATGAGAGGAGGGCCTTCTATTATGGCAACTACAAGAATCATGCCGCTTCATGTTGGAAAGGGGCGCACTGAAAGTCGGGCAATCAGTGACATCATCGACTATGTAGCAAATCCACAGAAAACAGATAATGGCAGGCACATCACAGGATTTGCGTGTGACAGCAGAACGTTTGATGCGGAGTTTCTTTTAGCAAAGCGGCAGTACATTACCGCTACCGGACGAGTGCGCGGTGCGGATGATGTGATTGCCTATCATGTGCGCCAGTCCTTCCACCCTGGTGAGATTACCCCGGAAGAAGCAAACAGGCTAGGCGTAGAATTTGCCAAGCGTTTTACCAAGGGCAATCATGCCTTTGTGGTCTGTACTCACATAGACAAGTCGCACATTCACAATCACATTATCTGGTCATCGGTCAGCTTAGAATATGACCGGAAGTTCCGAAACTTCACGGAAAAATCTATAACAAATGGCTGGGCGATCAGGCAAAACCCTCTCACCGAGAGTTGCTGCGTGTGGCGATTGACAACGCATTATCACAAAGTCCTGCTGACTTTGAAGAACTGCTGAAGCTGTTGCAAGAGTATGGTTGTGAAGTCTCAAAGCGCGGAAAATCGTATCGACTGAAACTCTCTGGTTGGGAGAAAGCCGCCCGCATGGACAGTCTGGGCGAAGGATATGGACTGGAAGATTTGCGGGCAGTTCTCTCCGGGAAGAAAGCACATACCCCGCGAAAGAAAACAGTCGCACAGGCAGAGCCGCCAAAGATCAATCTGCTGGTGGACATTCAGGCAAAATTGCAGGCTGGAAAAGGTGCTGGCTATGCTCGATGGGCTAAAGTTTTTAATCTGAAACAAATGGCGCAGACCATGAATTACCTGTCAGAGAACAATCTGCTGGAGTATGCGGTTTTGGAAGAAAAGACTACGGCTGCCACAGCACATCACAATGATCTTTCGGCGCAGATCAAAGCGGCTGAAAAGCGCATGGCAGAGATCGCTGTTCTGCGTACTCACATCGTAAATTATGCCCAGACCCGTGAGGTCTATGTGGCATACCGCAAGGCGGGTTACTCTAAGAAATTCCGGGGGGGAACATGAGGAAGAAATTCTGCTCCACCAGGCTGCTAAGAATGCCTTTGATGAGATGGGCGTCAAGAAGCTGCCCAAGGTCAAAGAGTTGCAGACAGAGTACGCGAAATTGTTGGAAGAAAAGAAAAAGACCTATGCCGAGTATCGGCATTCCCGTGAGGAAATGCGAGAACTTTTAACGGCAAAGGCCAATGTGGATCGAGTGCTGAAAATGGAGGTAGAACAGGATGTTGAAAAAGAAAAAGACCACGGCCAGCGGTAAGCTGGTCCTGGTCAAAAGCGTTCGCAGGCACTGGACATCCGGGGGATGTCCGTTTAGTGCCGACCGGAGTGGAACGGAGACCGCGCAGCCACAGAATGAAAGTCTGTGTTCAAAGGGGCTTGCTTGCCTCTTTTCATTTCAAATTTCTCGGACAACTATGTCAGTTCTTTCACCGTTTCCTGGGTGTGACGCAACAGGGTGTCACGCATTTTTGGCGGACAGCTGGAATAAAGCATTTTCATCTGATTGACACCCTCATCCTCCAGAGAAACATCTGGATTTATAAGTGTATCTAAAGAGATGTGCAGGACCTTTGCCAATGCTCTCAAAATCAAATAGGAAGGATTCATTTTCCCTTTTTCGATATTGGCGATTTGCTTTACAGAAACATGGCTCAGATCAGATAGCTCCTGCTGTGTTAGCTCTTTATTCTTTCGGGCTTCTCGCATTTTTTGCCCTAAAGCAGTTAAATCATCAATCGGCATAATCGTTCACCTCAATAATATTGTATCGTTCCGGTTTATATGATGGAATGACCTTATTATGCCTGACAAGCTGTACGATTATGCCGATTATATAAAGCTGCGATTGGTGATAAACTTGTATTGTTCGAGACAAAGAACTATAATGTACTCTGTGGAGGTGCATAATGGATTATATGACACTAAAAGAGGCCGCCGAAAAATGGGGCGTGACACCTCGTAGAGTAAATTACTATTGCGCTGCTGGGCGTATCCCCGGCGCTGTAAAGATGGCTGGTGTTTGGCTGATCCCAAAGAACGCAGAAAAGCCGATTGACGGAAGGACAAAACAAGGAAAGGAATTAAAACATGAATAGAATATTGCTATTGGAGGATGATGTCAGTCTAATAGATGGCTTGGTCTACTCTTTGAAAAAGAATGAATTTGATGTTGAAGTTGCCCGTACTGTATGTGAGGCAAAACAATACTTGTCCGAACTCGACAGATACGATCTATTGATTTTGGATGTCACCCTACCAGATGGAACAGGATTTGACATATGCGAAAAAGTAAGAAAAGAAAATCAGCAGATACCTATTATATTCCTGACTGCATCGGATGAAGAAGTCAGCATAATTCGTGGATTAGATAGCGGTGGGGACGATTATATCACCAAGCCTTTCAAGCTGGGGGAATTGTGTTCCCGTATCCGGGCGCTGCTACGTCGGGCCGGAGTTTCCAAAAGTGAAAAAAACACTTCTATGGAATGTGGCGACATTACCATTGATCTGTTGGGTAGCCGTGCAACCTTAAAGGGAAAAGCATTGGATTTGACAAGCGCCGAATATCGTTTGCTTTGTCTGCTGGTAAGAAACGCAAATCGTGTTGTGACAAGGGACATCATTCTAAATGAGCTGTGGGATGATACAGGAAATTTTGTGGATGATAACACCCTGTCCGTCTATGTACGGCGGCTTCGTGAAAAAGTGGAAACCGATCCTTCCCATCCAGAACACCTTATAACCATCCGTGGGTTCGGCTACCAATGGAAAGAGGTGTCTATATGAGTTTGTGCCAAGATAGGCAGATTAAAGGGTTCCTGCTATTTTTGACTTTGTTTGCTCTGCTATTTGTAGGTACAGCAACCGTTTTGACTATTTATCAGGTGAACGGTGTGGAAGCCCTGTGGCTCAAACACGATGAAGCGGTTTCATCCTCGCTTTTGGAACAGGGTGTTCCGAAAGAAGTGATTGCAGTTGCCTTTACGAACACAGACATCAGTGAAGATGGTAGGTCATTATTAGCGGCTGCGGGTTTGGGAAAACAGTCAGAAAGCAGTATGCGTCCTTATTTCAATCAATTTCAGCGTTCCGCTTTCTGCACCATGCTATGCACTGTGCTATTTTTTCTGTTTGTGCTTGCCGTAGGAATATTCGTTTTTTTCTGGAAAAGGAAGCGGTTGTATCAACAGGCCGACAAAATATTGCTAAATTACATCAACGGGGATTACTCTTGTCATTTACCGCAGAATTATGAGGGGGCTATCTACCAAGTGTTTTCTTCGGTAGAACAGCTTGCAACCATGCTCCAATCCAAAAATGAAACAGAACGTAAAGCAAAAGAGTTTTTGAAAGATACCATATCCGATATATCTCACCAGCTCAAAACGCCTCTGGCAGCCCTCGCCATGTATCAGGAGATCATTGAAAGTGAGCCGGAAAATGCGGAAACGGTAAAGCAGTTTGCGGCGAAGATGGGCATTTCTCTAAAGCGTATGGAGCAGTTAATCTTATCCATGTTGAAGATAACCCGACTGGATACGGGAAACATCATTTTTGAGAAAAAAAGTTGCCGTGTGTCCGAACTGATAGCTCATTCCGTCAATGAATTAACTGCACGAGCTAAAAATGAGAATAAACAGATTCAGATCGATGGCGGCGGTGAGCAAAAGCTTATTTGCGATATGGAATGGACAGGGGAAGCAATTGGAAACATCGTAAAAAATGCGCTGGATCACACACAAGTTGGCGGCATTGTCCGTATTACATGGAATCGCGCTCCTGCTATGTTTCAGATTTTCATTTCTGATAATGGGAGTGGCATAGCCCCGGAGGATATTCACCACATCTTCAAACGCTTTTATCGCAGCAAACATTCCATTGATACACAAGGAATCGGGCTGGGGCTTCCCCTTGCCAAGTCCATTATTGAAGGGCAAGGCGGTGTTATCTCCGTACAAAGTGAATCTGGAAAAGGTACGCTGTTTACACTATCTTTCCTTACGGAACTGTAAGGTCAAATTCACCTGCTTGTAAGCTGTTTTTGCTATCCTTTTGAGAAAGGAGGTACTGATGACTATGGAAATATTGAAAGTACAAGATTTATATAAAACTTATGGCAAGGGTGAGGCGAAAGTCGAAGCGTTGAAGAAGGTTTCCCTCTCCCTGGATAAAGGCGAATTTGCTGCCGTTGTGGGTGAATCCGGTTCTGGCAAAAGCACATTACTGAACTGTATTGGAGCTTTGGACACTCCTACTTCCGGCCACATTTTGGTAGATGGACAAGACCTATTTTCCATGAAAGAGGAACAGCGCACGATTTTCCGCCGTCGTAATATCGGTTTTATCTTCCAATCCTTTCAGTTGGTTTCCGAGCTGAATGTGGAGCAGAATATCATATTTCCGCTTCTCTTGGACTATCGCAAGCCAGATCCGGCAGCGGTAGAAGAAATCTTGGATCTCTTGGGCCTTACCGAACGTCGGTACCACCTGCCGAATCAACTATCCGGCGGACAGCAGCAGCGTGTCGCCATTGGACGGGCGTTAATCGCAAAGCCCAAACTGATTTTGGCGGATGAACCTACTGGCAATCTGGACAGTAAAAATAGCCAGGATGTCATGGCTTTGCTTACACAGGCATCCCGCCGCTATCAGCAAACGATTCTGATGATTACCCACAATAAAAATTTGACAGCATCCGTTGATCGGGTGTTCCGAGTATCCGATGGCGTTTTGACGGATTTGGGAGGAAAAAAGAATGAAGCATTATCTTGACCTTGTTCCCATATCTGTAAAGATCCACAGGAAGCAAAGCAGGATGTCCATTTTCTGCATTGTGCTGGCGGTATTTCTGGTTACTACAATTTTTGGCATGGCAGATATGTTCGTCCGCAGCCAGATTTTGCAGACCCAGCAGGAATATGGAAACTGGCATATCGCCATCAAAAATATCAGCAATGAAGAAGCGTCAATTATCGCTTCACGCCCCGATGTTAAAGTATTTTCGCCGTATGGTGTACTTAATTATCGTGGAGATTTAGGCTACACTTTAGGAGGAAAAAAAGTAGCGATATGCGGTTGTAATGAAAGCTATATAACCGAAATCTGGGCTGGACAACTTGAAGATGGCGTTTTTCCACAGGCAAGTAATGAAGCGTTGGTGACTGAAAATGTAAAACAGATAATGGGTGTTGCGATTGGCGATTCCATTGCCGTCGAAACTCCTGATGGTGATAAACTGAAATTTACCATATCTGGATTTATGAATAATACAGACTCGATCATGAGTGGCGACTCCTACGGCATTATTTTGAACACAGAGGATTACTGCGCGATTTATCCGAATGTATCAGACGGGGAGCCGAATGATTACGGCATTATGTTTTTTACTCAATTTGCAAACACAAGAAATATACAAGGGGAAATTGCAGATTTGAAAGAACAATGCAATTTATCGAATGAACAAATATCTTCCAACAATAATCTGCTTGGCTTGCTTGGACAAAGCCGCGTCCCCTTTTTGTTACAAGTGTACTTGGCTGCGGCTGTATTGTTTGTATTGGTAATGTTAGCTGGCATTATGATGATTGCAAGCAGCCTAAACAGCAATGTGGCTCAGCGGACAGAGTTTTTCGGCCTTATGCGCTGTATCGGTGCAACGCCAAAACAGGTTATGCGTCTGGTACGGAAAGAGGCGCTTAGTTGGTGTCGTTTGGCAATCCCTGTGGGTATTTCCATCGGTGTAGTTGTCATTTGGGTCTTGTGTGCGGTTTTGCGTTTCCTTAGTCCGGAATATTTCGAGGCGATGCCTACATTCGGTTTGAGCATTCCGAGCATTTTGGCAGGAATCGTTGTGGGATTACTTACGGTTTTGTTAGCTGCTTATTCCCCGGCCCAAAAGGCGGCAAAGGTATCTCCTCTGGCAGCGGTTTCCGGTAACGCAAATACTTTGAAACCCGCCAGAAATGCCGCCAATACAAAGCTATTTAAGATTGATACTGCACTTGGGATTCATCATGCAAAAGCAAGCCGAAAAAACTTACTTTTGATGACAAGCTCATTTGCTCTTAGTATTATCCTTTTTTTATCGTTTTCCGTAACGGTCGAGTTTATGCAGCATACATTAACGCCGCTTCATCCATGGACAGCAGATTTATCTATCATAAGCCCTGATAATTCTTGCGCCATTGACAAAACATTTTTAGAAGATTTGAAAGAAAATTCTATTGTGGATTTAGCGTATGGAAGAATGTTTGCCTACGAGGTTCCATCTGTAACAAATGGTATTGAAAAAAAGGTGGATTTGATCTCTTATGAGCAGCATCAATTTGATTGGGCGAAAGACTATTTGTTAGAAGGTTCTCTTGAATCTGCACAAAACGATGTGGGAACTGGTTTAATTGTTTATGAGCAACAGAATACTATACAAATTGGTGATACTGTAACACTGAATATAAGCGGGCAAAAAAAAGAAATTCAAATCGTGGGAACACTATCTGACTGTCCATTTTATAGTGCTGCAGGTGTTGGAACAATTATCTGTTCAGAGGATACATTTAAGCAAATTACTAGTGAATCAAAGTACACGATTATTGATGTGCAGTTAACCAAAGAAGCAACCGATGAAGATGTTTATGCTATCCATCAAATGGTGGATTCCACATTTACTTTCTCCGATGAACGTATGGGAAACAGCAGTACAATGGGAACATATTATTGTTTCTGGCTGTTCGTTTATGGATTTCTCGTTTTGATTGCATTGATTACAGTTTTTAACATAATAAACAGTATTGCTATGAGCGTCTCCTCAAGATCAAAGCAATATGGTTCTTTCCGCGCTATTGGGCTTAGTATAGGACAGCTTAGGAAAATGATAGTTGCAGAAGCCTTTACTTATACCATAATCGGCGGTATAGTTGGCACCATTTTGGGACTGTTAAGCAACAAGGTATTGTTCGAAATGTTGATCAGTTATAAATGGGGTGATACTTGGACAATTCCTTTGAAAGAATTGGGTATTATTCTTCTGATTGTTGTACTATCTGCGATTGTGGCGGTGTACGGTCCGATTAAGAGAATACACAATATGTCCATTGTTGACACAATCAGCGCACAGTGATTCTACTTTTGAAGTGGGTGGATTTAGAAGCCACCCGCTTTTGTCTTACAAATTCGTAAGCTGAAATTCACCTGTTTGTAAGCTGGTTTTTTTATAATTAAGTTGATGAAAGAGAGGAAAAAATGAAAAAAATTCTTTCCACCAGGGTATTGGTGAAGATTGGTGTATTAACAACGATACTGCTAGTTTTGATAATCTGTACTGTATGGGGCAATTCAGCATTGATGGTAAGTACAGTTAATATCTCCAGTGATCGCATACCATCTGCCTTTTCTAATTTTCAGATTGCACAAGTGTCCGACTTGCATAATGCTGAATTTGGAGAAAGCAATACAGAATTGATAGAATTGCTGTCTGAACACGAACCGGATATTATTGTGATAACTGGAGATTTAATCGATGCTGGACATGCAGACATTGAGATTGCGTTTGATTTTGTAAAAAAAGCTGTTCAAATAGCTCCTGTTTACTTTGTAACTGGAAACCACGAAGCTAACTTCTCACATTATGATCAATTCAAAACAGGGCTTGAAGCGTCTGGCGTAACTGTCCTTGAAGATGAAGCAATACAGTTAGTGCATAACAACGAAATGATTACCCTTATCGGGCTTTCTGATCCTGACTTTACGATTAAGGGCGATATGTTTAATGAAGTACCAGCCATGGTCAACACAAAATTGAATAGCCTCATTGATGACGAAAACAGTTACACTATACTGCTATCACATCGGCCAGAGTTATTTGAAACCTATGTATGCTGTGGTGTTGATTTGGTTTTATGTGGTCATGCACACGGAGGGCAGTTTCGATTGCCTTTTATTGGGGGGCTTGTTGCCCCCAATCAAGGGCTGTTTCCTAAATATGATTCCGGTCTTTATACAGACGGAAAGACAAATATGGTTGTTAGCCGCGGCCTTGGAAATAGTATTATTCCATTCCGATTTAATAATCGTCCAGAGGTTGTATTAGTAGAACTTAACACCGAATAACGATACTTCAATCGAATATTGAAATGATCTGCTCTACGACGGCAAAAGAAAAAAAGCCGTCGTAGAGCAGACAATTTGACACGCCCATTTGAAACGGCGGCTTTGATTTTCAGAGCCGCCGTTTCTTTGCGTCTACACAAACCAATGACGACTTGCAGGGACACGGTAGCCGATTGGAGGGTGATTTACCGTGTCCCGTTTACTTTTTCAAAGCTCACAACTTGTTGCGTCATACCTACATCACGAATCTGCTCTATGCGGGCGTTGACCCTAAGACAGTTCAGTACCTGGCAGGGCATGAGAACATAGAATACTATACCATTGCAAATCAGAAGCAAGCACGGTATAATATAGACAAAAAGACAAAGGCCACCGCAACGGTGCAAAAAATAGATTTTGGCTGTTCCCACAAGGAGCAGATTGAGAATCGTTATCCTCAGTGGCTGAAAACGCAGATGTGTGATGCTTGCAGCAAGCTATTTGTATAAGCCGAAAGGCCGCAGAAATGTGGCTTTTCCTAAATGCATGAGTTAGCAAAACCTAACTTGTCAATGCACACGTGCTGGTTAGATAAAACTAACTATAAAAGGAGAGACAGCAATGCGAGAACACAAGAATTTCTGGGACAGAAATGCAGGTCTGTATGACTGTTTTATGCGAAAAGACAGGGCAGCATACGAAAAAATATATGAGCTGATCCGTCCGGTCGTGAAAGACAAAACAGTGCTGGAGCTGGCTACAGGAACGGGACTGATCGCCAAGCATATCGTAAAAGTAGCGGCATGCATTGAGGCGACGGACGCCTCTCCAAAAATGATTGCAGAAGCCAAGCGGGGAAATTGCTCTGCGAAGCTGCATTTTTCCGTGCAGGATATGTTTTCTTTGCCATACGCAGGCAATTCATTTGATGTGGTGATCGTATCCAACGCATTGCACATCGTGTCGCAGCCAGAGAAATCACTGCGAGAGATCAAACGGGTGCTGAAGGACGATGGTGTGTTGATCGCGCCAACCTTTACGCACGCGGAAAATTCACTTAGAGGAAGGATCAAAGCCTATTTTATGAGATTGGCAGGATTCCCTCTGCATAGCAGGTGGACGAGTGAGGAGTATCTGAGTTTTCTGCGGCAGAACGGGTGGAGGGTGCGAAAAAGTGCTGTGCTGAAAGCGTCCTTCCCACTGACCTATGCAGAATGTGTGAAATCGGAGGTGTGATATGTCATTCTTTGAAAACACCCGAAAGCCCGTAGGACTTGGCGGGAAGATCATGGTTGCCATGATGAACTTCGGACACAGCGCAATGGCAGCGTGGGGACTTCAATTTTTGCAGCCTGCCCCGGATGCCATGGTACTGGACTGCGGCTGCGGCGGTGGAGCGAACATTAAAACGCTGTTGAAACTGTGTCCCAAAGGCAGGGTGCAGGGCATCGACTACTCAGCCGTCAGCGTGGAAAAAGCGCGAAAAGTCAATGCCAGAGCCATTGCGGCAGGACGGTGCAACGTGCAACAGGCAAGCGTGACAGAGCTGCCGTTTGAAGCGGAGCAGTTCGATGTGGCGACCGCCTTTGAAACGGTCTACTTCTGGCCGGAGCTTGCACAGAATTTCAGAGAGGTCTATCGGGTGCTGAAGCCCGGCGGGATCTTTTTCATCTGCAATGAAGCAAACGGCGAAACAGCAAAAGATGACAAATGGACACAAATTATCAATGGTATGACCATCTACACGGACACTGCACTGAAAGCATATCTGGAGCAAGCAGGATTTTGTAGGATCCAGAGCCACAAAAACAAAAAGGGGTGGCTGTGCGTTACAGCGCGGAAATGAGAGGAAAAAAAGCCATGAGCATTTTTGCATCCATCCTGCGGGCAGTGTATAGACTCTCCGGAGTGAAAAAGTCTTTCACACTGCCAGAGAACGAACTACGAAAGGAAATTGAAAAGCAGAACCGACATCGCAGCGTTTTTACTCCGACCGACCACAAGGCATATTATGAGACGATTACAGTCAACGGCTTTCCATGCCTGATCGTACGTGAAAATCCGAATCCGTCAAAGTGCGCCATCCTCTATTTCTTCGGCGGTGGTATGGTGATCGGTCCGGACAAGGGCGATCTGCCAGTCATGCGTAAGCTGTGCCGTGAGACCGGCTACGATGTGTGGTTTCCGTTCTACCCGCTCTGCATGGAGCATTGTATCACCGAAACCTACGAAATGGTCTATGAATGCTACCGCAGAATGCTCGAATCGTACGGCGGTGGAAATGTCAGCACCTGTGGCTTTTCCTCCGGCGGCGCACTGGCTCTGGGAATCGCAGCGCACAATAATGCGCAGCCGGAGCCATTGCCGCAGCCACGGCATATCGTTGCCGTATCACCCGGCGAAGTGCCATGGAACGATGGCGAAAAATCGCGGATGAAGGCATTGAATGAGAGAGACGTTTCCATCGATTATGCCTTTATGGTGACGGTGGAAAAGTTTATGCGGCATGGCTGTAAGAATGTGCCGGACTATATGCTCTCCGGCTCCCGGGGGGATTTTACCGGCGTTGGTGATATTCACTTCTTTTATTCTGCGGATGAGGTGCTATACGGTGCGCTGCCGGACTTTGAGGAGGCCTGCAAACGCGCTAAGGTTTCCTATACAGTGTCCGCCCGCCCGAAGATGGTGCATTGCTACTGTATGCTGCCAATCTTCAAGGAGGCGTGCGAGGATTTCAAGAAAATTACGGATATTTTGAAAAAATGATGCCGGAAACGGCCATATGATTATTGGTATCTGGCGGTGTGCCGCCTGGTATGGGATATGAATCAGGCAGAATGCGATGCCTATCTGGAAAAGGCGAAGCGCTTACACCCGAAAAATGTAACCTTCCGGCAGGGCGATGTGGGCGAACTTCCATATGAAGACGACGTCGGCGCCCTATGATGCCTACGACGAATCGGACGACACCGAAGAAAATGCAAAGAGCGGTTTTCGGAAAGGAGTGGGAAGATGAAGGACAGCGAATTACAAATTGACCGTAGCTGCCATGTGCTGTATTCCAAACCCTGCAAAAAGGAA